>Ga0115003_10000824_pt1 | contig 27554 bp, 26 predicted proteins | sample ArcticOcean_MG_C_7_FD_88736 | JGI IMG/M metagenome (GOLD analysis project Ga0115003, IMG submission 88736) | Marine microbial communities from western Arctic Ocean - ArcticOcean_MG_CB11_88 | ecosystem: Environmental > Aquatic > Marine > Oceanic | place: Arctic Ocean: Canada Basin | collected... | reverse complement strand
GGACTCGAACCATCGACAGCTTCCTTAAAAGGGAAGTGCTCTACCAACTGAGCTAAGGGCCCTAAAGAAAATTTGTTTTATATATAAAATCGAAAGAATTCAAACAAAAAAATTTGAATTAATTAAAACATATCTATGTATTTATTGTAGAAATTATTAAATGTACCTTTTTTAATCTCTTTTCTAATTTCTAGCATAAATTGTTGATAAAAATTTATATTATGAAGAGAAATTAGCATTGATGCTAAAATTTCATTAGTTTTAATTAAATGATTTAAATAGCTTTTTGAATACAGATTTAAATCTCTGATTGATATTTTTTTATCAAGGGGAGACCTGTCGCTTTGATATTTTGCATTTCTCAAGTTTATTTTTCCCTCCCATGTAAAAGCGAGCCCCGTCCTGCCAGACCTTGTAGGCATAACACAATCAAACATATCTATTCCACTTTTAACAGCACCAAGAATATCAGAGGGAGTACCAACACCCATTAAATATCTAGGTTTGTCTTTTGGCATGTAGCATACAGTTTTGTTCAAAATAGAAAACATTTCTTCCTGTGATTCACCAACGGCTAACCCACCCATCGCATACCCGTCAAAATCTATAGAAATAAGTTTTTCTAGACTATTTAATCTTAGTTTTTTATCAAGTCCACCTTGTGTAATACCAAATAAAGCTTTGCTATTGTTATTTCCAAACTCAATTTTACATCTTTTCGCCCAACTAGTAGAGATTTCTATTGCACTTACTAATTTGTCCTTATCGTTTGTCAGTTTAGGACATTCATCTAGAACCATTAAAATATCTGAATTAATAGATTTTTGTATTTGAATACTTTTTTCTGGACTTAAAACAAATTTTTTACCATCCAGATGAGAAGAAAAAACAGCACCAATATTAATATCAATTTTGTTCAATTTAGCTAAAGACATTATTTGAAAACCGCCAGAGTCTGTTAAAATTGGTTTTTGCCAATTCATAAAATTATGCAAACCATCAAATTGATCTAAAATATCAGTTCCTGGTCTGATCATTAAATGATAGGTATTACCTAAAATAATCTGAGTTCCAGTATCAAGAATATCTTCAGGAAAAACACCTTTAACAGTTCCTAAAGTGCCTACCGGCATAAATGCAGGAGTGTCAATCAAACCTCTATGAGTTGTGATTTGGCCTAACCTTGCTTTTTCATCTTGAGCAATTAACTCAAAAGAAAATTGCACCTTTTTCATCCAGCTTATTTTTTGGATCTAAGACTGATAATTTTATCCGGGTTTGACACAGAACCATTAGGTCCGTCACCTCTTTTGATTTTATCTACAAGATCCATGCCTTTGACAACTTTTCCAAATGCTGAGTAACTTCTGTCAAGATGTGGTGCAGACTCGAAAACAATAAAAAATTGACTATTTGCACTATTGGGATCAGCAGATCTGGCCATAGATAGAGTTCCTTTGCTGTGTGCAGTATCGCTAAATTCAGCTTTTAAATCAGGAAGATCAGAACCACCTGTACCTGCTAAATCTAAATTATAATCAGGGGAGCTTGAACTTCCAAACTTAACATCGCCAGTCTGAGCCATAAATCCATCAATTACTCTATGAAAAACAACTCCATCGTATTTACCTTCGTTGGCTAAAGTTTCAAATCTTTTTACATGGTTGGGTGCAATTTTAGAGTAAAGTTCAATTTCTACATCTCCATCTTTTAATTTAAGTATCATTATGTTCTCCTTTGAATACGAATTGTTAATTGTTAATAGTAAAATTGTAAAAAATAATATTATTTTTTTCATTATATTTTTTCTTTTATAGATTTAATAACAGACTTTGTAACAAATTTACTAATATTTCCTTTTAATTTTGCTATTTCTTTAACAAATTTTGAAGAAATTATTTGATTTTCAACATCAGACATTAAAAAAATAGTTTCAATGGTGTTATCTAATTTTTTATTCATTCCAGCTAACTGGTACTCATACTCAAAATCAGACACAGCTCTTAAACCTCTTATAATTACTGCTGCATCATACTTTTTACATAAATTGATTGTCAAAGTACTAAATTGAGTTACGATAATTTTTTTAGGATTAAGCTTTAAATCAGCAAAAAGTGATTTTTTTATTATTTTAATTCTTTCATCAATAGAGAAAAAGTAAATTTTATTCTTTGTATTTGTAGTAGCTACTATTAATCTATCACATAATTTTAATGATTTTTGTATGACATCAGCATGTCCTAATGTTATTGGATCAAAAGTACCTGGATATATAGCAGTTCTCATTTTTTCTAATTAATATTATCTTCGATTTTAATGGCAGATACAACTTTTTCTAATCCACTAAGCTTTTTAATAGTTACACCTTGCGTATTTCTACCTGCGGATCGTATTTCTTTAACCGCACAACGCATAACACTCCCTTTATCTGTTGATAAAATTATTTCATCATTTTCTTCAACAACAAGTGTAGAAGCAACGTCTCCATTTCTTGGAGAATTGATTATGCCAATAATTCCTTTTCCTCCTCTGTTCGTCACACGGTATTCTAAAAATGAAGTTCTTTTTCCATAACCATTTTCTGTTATTGATAAAATAAACTTATTTAGACCATTTTTTATTTTTTCATCTTTTTTTATTGTTTTAGGGTCAATTTTAGGGGAGTCTAAAATTGATAACGATATAACTTTATCGTTATCTGATAACTGAATTCCTCTAATGCCTTTAGAAGATCGTCCTTTAAATAGCCTTAGTTTTTTTGCCATGAATCTAATACATTTACCTTTTTTAGTGCTCATCATTATGTCTTGGTCATCTCGACATATTTTCACACCAACAATTTTATCGTTAGTTTCAAGTTTCATCGCTATTTTACCATTAGCATTAATATTTGCAAAATCATCTAGGCTGTTTTTTCTTACATTTCCGTTTGCAGTTACAAAAACTATAAAAAGTTTTTTCCATTCACTTTCACTCTCTGGAAGAGGCATGATAGAACTGATAGATTGATGATTTTTTAATGGTAGAATATTAAACAAAGATTTACCTTTGGAACTTGTACTGCCCTCAGGAATTTTCCAAGCTTTTATTTTAAAGGCTAAACCTTCTGAAGAAAAAAATAAAAAAGGAGTATGAGTGTTTGCTGTAAAAATTTGTACTACAAAGTCTTCATCTCTTGTAACTATACTTGATTTTCCTAAACCACCACGTTTTTGTTGTTTCAAACTAGTAAGTGGACTTCTTTTTATATAACCTTGATTAGTTATATTTATGACCACAGATTCTTTTTGAATAGTTTCTTCGATACTGTAATTCAACTCGGCATCAGTAATTTTGGTTCTTCTGGGCACTGCGAATCTTGTTTTAACTTCTGATAATTCTTCACTTATTAATTTGTAAAGTTCTTTTTTGGAGCTTAAAATTTTGTTGTACTTAATTATAAGAGTAGAAAGTTTATTTATTTCTGTTTCAATTTCTCCTATTCCATAAGCGGTTAATTTCTGAAGTCTTAATTCAAGAATTGACGAAACTTGCACTGCAGAGAGCTGGTAGCTTGATGAACTTTTCTTTTTTTCTATCAAAACGACTAGTTTTACACTTTTTTTAATTTTCCATTGTTTTGATAAAAGGTTTTTTTTAGCTGTATCGGTATCTTTTGAATTTTTAATTATTTTAATAACTTCATCTATATTTTCTACTGCAGTTGCTAGACCAATCAAAATATGAGCTCTCTCTTCGGCTTTTTTTAAGTCAAACTTAATTCTTTTAGTCAGTGTTTCTTCTCTAAATTTTACAAATTCAGCAATAAATTCTTTGAGGTTAAATATTTTTGGTTTGTTGTCTACAATAGCAAGAGTATTAAATCCAAAAGAACTTTCTATATTTGTTTGCTTGTAAAGTTGCCTTCTTATTGTTTCTCCTTCAATGCCTCTTCTCAGTTCAACAACAACTCTAATTCCTTCTCTGTTAGATTCATCTCTTATATCGCTAATACCTTCAATTTTTTTCTCTCTGGCAAGTTGTGCAATTCTTTCTACTAATACAGATTTATTAACTTGGTAGGGTATTGATTTGATTATCAACATTGATCTATCATTTTTAAGAATTTCTTCATCAATTTCACCTCTAATTTTAAACGACCCACGCCCTTTGTTGTATCCTTGTTTAATAATATCAGTTCCAATAATAACACCACCAGTTGGAAAATCTGGACCAGGGATATGTTTCATCAGCTGAGCTATTGTGACATCTTTGTTTGCTATATATGCGTTTGTTGCGTCTATAACTTCACCTAAATTATGCGGAGGAATACTAGTTGCCATTCCAACTGCTATGCCGCCTGCTCCGTTAACTAAAAGATTTGGATATTGCGACGGTAAAACTACAGGCTCTCTTTCTGTTTCGTCATAATTATTTCTGTAAGCTACTGTATTTTTTTCTAAATCTTCAGTTAAAAATTGTGAGATTTTTCCTAATTTTGTTTCCGTGTATCTCATTGCCGCTGGTGGATCTCCATCTATGGATCCAAAATTTCCTTGCCCCTCAATTAAAGGAAGGCTCATAGAAAAATCTTGAACCAACCTTACAAGCGCATCATAAACAGATTGATCGCCATGAGGATGATATTTACCAATTACATCTCCTACTATTCTTGCAGATTTACGGAATGGTTTAGACCAATCATATCCTCCTTTATACATCGCAAATATTATTCTTCTATGCACAGGTTTAAGACCGTCTCGCACATCAGGTAATGCTCTACTTACTATTACACTCATAGCGTAAGAGAGATAAGATGAACTCATCTCATCAGAAACTAAAATAGGTTTAAAAGAATTATTGTTTTGACTAGCTGTATTTTCCATATGATCTAGAAAGGAATTTCGTCATCTAAATCATTGTTTGCAGATTGAATATCGTCATTAGGTAAAGAACTTTTATTTTCTGACACTAAATTTGAATTGTCGCCTTTGCTTTTTCCATCCAGCATAGTTAAGCTTGAATTATAACCTTGCAAAACTACTTCTGTAGAATATTTATCCTGTCCAGAAGACTCATCTTTCCATTTTCTAGTACTTAAAGAACCTTCTACGTAAATATTAGCACCTTTTTTTAAATATTGCTGAACTATGCTAACTAGACCTTCGTTAAAAATTACTACTCTGTGCCATTCTGTTTTTTCTTTTCTTTCACCGCTCGATTTGTCTTTCCATGATTGACTTGTAGCAAGACTAAGTCTTGCGACATTTTTACCGTTAACCATTTGCTTAATCTCAGGATCAGCCCCTAGTCTTCCGATTAACAGTACTTTATTTAAACTTCCAGACATAATTCTAATTGTTAATATGTGATTTACTTTTTAATAACAATTAAATTTATATCATATAAACAACTTAATTATAAGATGAATGTTAATAAGGTAAAAAAAAAATGCTGAAAAAAATCATTATAAAAGGTGCAAAAGAACACAATTTAAAAAATGTTTCGGTGGAGGTTCCAAAAGATAAACTTGTGGTAATTACAGGCCTTTCTGGATCGGGAAAATCGTCTTTAGCTTTTGATACTATTTATGCAGAAGGCCAGAGAAGATATGTAGAAAGTTTATCAGCCTACGCACGTCAATTTCTAGACAAGATGAAAAAGCCAAAAGTTGACCTTATTGAAGGACTAAGTCCCGCTATATCGATAGAACAAAAAAATACATCTAAAAACCCAAGATCTACTGTAGCAACTGTTACTGAAATTTATGACTATATGAGAGTCTTATATGCAAGGGTTGGTGTTCCCTACTCACCCTTCACCGGGAAACCTATTGTATCTCAATCCGTTAGTGAAATGGTTGACAGAGTTAAAGCTTTGCCAAAAAGCAATACAATTTATCTACTTGCGCCTATAGTTAGAGGAAGAAAGGGAGAATATAAAAAAGACATTTTAAATTATAAAAAAAGAGGTTTTCAAAAAATAAAAGTAGATGGAAATTATTGTGAAATAAATGATTTTCCGGAATTAAACAAAAAAGTTAAACACGATATTTCAATCGTAGTAGACAGAATAGTAATAAATTCTAGCATTGGAAACCGTCTGGCAGATAGTGTGGAAACTGCATTGAGTATTTCCAATGGTCTTTTAGTCGTTGAATATGAAGACGAGACATTGCCTAAGAAATTTAGAAAAGTTGAAACAATTACTTTCTCATCAAAATTTTCATGTCCTGAAAGTGGCTTTACATTAGAAGAAATAGAGCCAAGATTGTTTTCATTTAACAGCCCGTATGGAGCTTGCGAAGAATGTGAAGGCATTGGTCATAATTTAAACGTAGATCCTAATTTAGTTGTTCCTGATACAAAAAAAAGTTTACAAGATGGTGCTATAGAACCTTGGGCAAAATCGACTTCATTGTATTACGCGCAAACTTTAGCCTCTATTGCTAAACATTATAAATTCTCACTGTCAGATCCTTGGAAAAAATTATCTAAAAAAATTCAAGATGTAGTGTTATATGGTTCAGATGAAGATGAAATTAGATTTTCTTACGATGATAACTATCAAGCTTACACGACTAAAAAAGCTTTTGAAGGAGTAGTAAACAATCTTGAGAGAAGGTATTTAGAAACCGACAGTGATTGGAAAAGAGAAGAAATAGCACAGTATCAAAGTGAATCTAATTGTGAAAAATGTAAAGGGCAAAGGTTAAAAGAAGAATCTCTATGTGTAAAAATAAATGAGCTTAATATCAGTGATGTAACAAAAAAATCTATTGATGATGCAAAAAAATGGTTTGATAATTTAAATTCTGTTTTAAACGAAAGGGATAAAAAAATAGCTACACATATATTAAAAGAAATAAATGAAAGGCTTAATTTTCTTTTAAATGTCGGACTTAATTACTTAACGTTATCAAGAGAGTCTGGGACTTTGTCTGGTGGTGAAGCACAAAGAATTCGTTTAGCTTCACAAATTGGCTCTGGATTAACTGGCGTTTTATATGTTCTTGATGAGCCATCTATTGGTCTACATCAAAGAGATAATAAAAAATTAATTACTGCATTAAAAAAACTTAGAGATCTTGGAAATACAGTTATTGTTGTGGAGCATGATACTGAAACAATGGAAAATGCAGATCACATTATAGATATAGGACCTGAAGCAGGTGTACACGGTGGTGAGATAGTTGCTGAAGGAAGTTATGATGACATTGTTAAAAATACAAAAAGTATAACTGGAAACTATTTATCTGGAAAAAAATATATAGCTCTGCCAAGAAAAAGAAGGACAGCTAAAAATGGTAGATTCCTTGAAATTCTCGGTGCGACAGGAAATAACTTAAAAAAAGTTGATCTAAAAATTCCAATTGGTGCATTTACATGCGTTACCGGAGTTTCAGGAAGTGGAAAATCAACCTTAGTTCTTCACACACTTTTTAATGCTTTAAATTTAATTTTAAATACCACAAAAGCAAAAAAAACACCTAAGGCCTTTAGAAATTACAAGGGCACAGAATTAATAGATAAAATTATTGATATTGATCAATCTCCGATAGGAAGAACACCAAGATCAAATCCGGCAACATATACAGGCGCGTTTGGACCAATAAGAGACTGGTTTGCCTCTCTGCCAGAAGCAAAAGCAAGAGGCTATAAAATAGGAAGATTTTCTTTTAATGTTAAAGGTGGCAGGTGTGAAACATGTGAAGGTGACGGCGTTATCACTTATGAAATGCACTTTTTACCAGATGTATTTATACCTTGTGACACTTGTAAAGGTACAAGATACAATAGAGAAACATTAGAAATTAGATTCAAAGATAAAAATATTGCTGATGTTCTAGACATGACTGTAGAAGAAGGTTGTGATTTTTTTGAAAATATTCAAACAATTAGATCGAAACTAATAACGTTAAAGCATGTAGGTTTGGGGTACATAAAAATTGGCCAACAAGCTACAACACTTTCGGGTGGTGAAGCTCAAAGAATAAAGTTAGCTAAAGAATTATCCAAAAGATCTACAGGAAGGACTCTTTACATACTAGACGAGCCTACTACTGGACTTCATGCTCATGACATTAAAAAGCTTTTAGAAATATTGCAGGCATTTGTAAATACAGGTAACACAGTCGTTGTAATTGAGCATAATTTAGATGTAATTAAAACTGCTGACTGGGTTGTTGATATGGGACCTGAAGGTGGTGTAGAGGGAGGCGAAATAATAGCAGAAGGAACTCCAGAAAAAGTTTCTGAAACAAAAGGAAGTTATACAGGTCAATTTTTAAAGGATATTTTGTTTAAAGATACGATGAAAAAAACTGCATAGTTGATTAATTTATGCTATAAGAGAATCATGGGAAATTTACTACAATCTTTATCTAAAACTATTCACGCTTCAATTCTTCTTACGATACTACTCTTCTTTAGCCTACATTTTTTTGGTGATGGTTTCGCAATCGATAGAATATTCTGGAGCTGGTTGTTCAGGTACCTGCATGTTATTGCTGGTATTATGTGGGTAGGATTGCTTTGGTATTTAAATTTTGTCCAAATTCCTTCAATGCCGAAAATTCCAGATGAACAAAAACCTGCAATATCAAAAGTTATAGCACCAGCAGTTTTGTTTTGGTTTAGATGGGCTGCTTTAGCAACTATAATAACAGGATTAATTGTAGCTACATTAAATGGTTATGTTCACCAGGCTATGACTCTTGGAATTGGAAGCGGCTTTGGAAAAAATACTGCGATTGGAATTGGAATGTGGCTTGGAATAATAATGGCCTATAATGTTTGGTTTGTTATTTGGCCCAATCAGAAAAAAGCTCTCGGCATAGTAGATTGTACTTCAGAAGAAAAAGCAAAATCGGCGAGAACCGCAATGTTGTTTTCAAGAACTAATACTTTACTTTCTCTGCCTATGTTACTTTCAATGGTAGCAGCTCAAAATCTTTACTAGTAAATAGCAATTATCTTTCTGTAGTCTATAAAGTTTATAGTTATTTTTATTGAGTTTTTTTAATTTTTAAGACTTTTTAAAAAAAAATTCTACTAAATATTAATATGACTAATTAAATTAAAATTATATATCATCGTCTTTCAATAAAGTTTTTTGCGTGACCTTGAAATAATTAAGAACAGGACTTGCAACAAAGATTGAAGAATAAGTTCCTATTAAAACGCCTAGTATCATCGCAAAAGAAAAACCTTTTAAAATTTCACCACCTAAAATAAATATTGAAAATAGAGCTAAAAGAGTTGTTAAAGAGGTAATTATTGTTCGAGATAAAGTTTCATTTATTGATATATCAGCAATCACGTTTGTTTTAATTTTTGAATATTTTAACAAATTTTCTCTAATACGATCAAATATTACAACTGTATCATTCATTGAATAACCTACTATTGTTAAAACTGCAGCTACGATAGACAGGTTCATTTCAAAAGATAGAATGGAAAAAATGCCTAATGTAATAATAACATCGTGTATAAGAGCTACAATAGCACCAAGACTAAATTGCCATTCAAATCTAACCCAAATGTAAAACAACATGGCTCCCAAGGCTAGAACTATAGCTGTAAGGCCTTGTTTAAGTAGCTCGCTACTGACTTTTGGCCCAACACTTTCTACTCTTCTAAAATTTATAACTGAACTAATTTTTTTGGATATAATTTTTTTTAATTCAGTTATAAATTTTTCATTTTCATTTGCGTTTTTTTCAAACTTAATTAAAAAATCTCCTTCTTTACCAAATTGCTTAACATTTACATCGCCTAGTTCTGGAATATTCAAAGAACTTCTTATATCTTGAATTTGAATATTCTTATTATCAACTCTAATTTCTAATAAAGTACCACCTTTAAAATCTACACCGTAGTTTAATCCCTTGAAAAATAGGAATAAAATACTAATAATTACAGCTAATAATGAAAAAATATTAGCCATATTAAAAAAATTTGAAAAATTTATTTTATTATTCATTATAATTTAAAATACTTTCCTTTTTTATCGCTTAAAACAATGACAGAGGTTAAGTGTCTGGCAATAAAATATGCCGAAAAAAGTGTTGTTACAATTCCTATGCCAAGAGTTACCGCAAAACCTTTTACTGGTCCTGACCCAAAAATAAATAAAATGATTGCAGCTATTAATGTAGTAACATTAGCGTCAATAACGGTAATTTTAGCTTTATTATAACCTGTATCAAACGCATGTATAATTGACTTCTCTGTTTTTAATTCTTCCCTAATTCTTTCATAAATTAAAACATTTGAATCAACAGCCATACCGACTGTTAAAATAATTCCTGCAATGCCTGGTAGTGTTAACGTTGCTTCAAGAATAGTTAAGATTCCAACTATCATAAGTAAATTCGCAATAAGTGAGATATTAGAGATCAACCCAAAAATTCTATATTTAATCAACATAAACAAGATAACCAAAATAAAACCTACAATGAGAGAGAACACACCAGCATCTATCGAGTCTTTTCCAAGATCTGGACCAACAGTTCTTTCTTCAACAATATTAATTGGTGCTGGTAACGCACCAGATCTAAGCAATAAAGAAAGGTCTGTAGATTCTTGAAATGAAAATCCACCAGAAATAGTTCCTGTACCGCCTGTAATAGCTTCTCGTATTTGAGGCGCACTAATTACAGAGTTATCAAGCACGATAGCAAGTCTACGGCCAACGTTCTCTGTGGTAATTTTTCCAAATTTTTGTGCCCCTAGTCTATCTAAAGTAAAACGTACAATTGGTTGATTGGATTGGCTGTCAAATTGTGGTTGAGCATCTACTAAATTATCTCCACTAATAACGACTCTTTTGCTTACTGTAAGTTCTTCATTATTTTCAGATAAAATTAGTTTTTCTGAACCAAAATTATCATCATTTGAAACTAGCCTAAAAGTCAATTGAGCTGTCTTGCCAAGTAGCTCTTTTACTCTTTCAGGATTATCTATACCTGGTAGCTCAACTAAAATTCTCTTACTACCTCTCTGTAAAATAGTTGGTTCTTTCGTACCAACATCATCGATACGCCTTCTAATAATTTCTATGGATTGTTTTAAAGCAGAGTTATTCAAGCTTATAAGTCCAAAGTTAGAAAATTCTATAAAAACTTTATCTTGACTGAATGCCAAATCTAATTCAAACTTATTGTACTCTGTTATAAAATTATTAACTGTATTGTCTTGTTGTTTAAAAAAAAGATTTTTAAATTTATTTTGTTTATTTTCATTAATTGTTAAAGAAATATTATTTGAATTTATTTTGAAATCTTTAAAATTTATCTTATTTGAGTTTAATAATTTTTTTATAGGAATTACTTTAGCTTGAAGTTTTTGGTTAACTAAAGGTTTTGTGTCTATCTCTAATAGAATATATGAACCTCCTTGAAGATCTAGTCCGAGGTTGACACTTTTATCTATTAAATTGTTATTTTTTGAATTTAAAGATGCAAAAAAAATAGTTAGTAGTAAAACTAAATATATAGATAAAACTTTAATTTTTGTAAAACTAAGCACAAAAAAAACTATTATTTAGCTTCTGTTTTTTTTAACAAACTTGTAATTGTCGATTTAATAATTTGAACTTTAACATTATTCCCAAGCACAACTTCAATTCTGTCATCTTCCATTACTCGATCAACAGTACCAATTACGCCACCTGATGTAATAACTTCATCGCCACGTTTAAGGCCAGCTACCATAGCTAAATGATCTTTTGCTCTCTTTTGCTGGGGTCTAATTAAAAAAAAGTAAAAAATTACAAATATTAAAATTAAAGGTATAAATTGTGCAATTCCTTGTCCGTTCATAATAAAAGATTAAATATAATATCTAGAATATTTTAACAAGAACATAATTAAAAAAATTCTATATTTTTTCAAGGTTGTTCATATATTTTCTCAATACAGCAGGTATCGATACAGTTCCATCTTCGTTTTGGTAGTTTTCAATCAAAGATATCATTAATCTACCCACGGCTAAAGCCGATCCATTTAGGGTAGACAAGAAATCAGTTCCAGAGGAGGACTTATATTTAGCACCCATTCTTTTAGATTGAAAAGTGCCACAAGAAGAACAGCTCGATATTTCCCTATATTTATTTTCAGAGGGTATCCAAGCCTCTATATCAAATGTTTTTTCTGCACTAAACCCCATGTCACCTGTGCTTAAAAGAATAACACGATAAGGAATTTCTAAAATTTTTAAAATTTCTTCGGCACAATTAAGCATTCTATCTAATTCTGATAAAGCTTTTGAAGGTTCGGTTATACTTACTAACTCGACTTTATAAAATTGATGCTGTCTCATCATACCTTTAGTGTCTTTGCCGTAACTACCTGCTTCTTTTCTAAAACACGGTGTTGAGGCAACAAATCTTAATGGTAAATTCTTGGATTCAACTACAGAATCTCTAACTAGATTCGTTAACACGACTTCAGCAGTCGGTATAAGAAATTTTCTTTCCTCGTCCTTGCCTAGTTTAATCTCAAATTGATCTTCTTCAAATTTTGGCAATTGACCCGTTCCAAACATTACATTTTCATTAACAATTAAAGGAGGGGAAATTTCTTTATATAAGAACTGTTTAACGTGAATATCGAGCATAAAGTTAATCAATGCTCTTTCCAATAGCGCATAGTTTGAATTTAAAATCACAAAACGAGAGCCAGAAAGTTTAGACGATATTTTAAAATCTATTTGGTTGTTTCTTTCTCCGATCTGTATGTGTGACTTAATAGGAAAACTAAATTTTTTAATATCACCAATCTGTTTAATCAATTTATTAGATTTTTCATCAACACCAACTGGAACGTCATCTTTAGCTATATTTGGTATATTAGAGAGAGTTATATAAATTTTTTTCTGCAAAATTATTTGATTTTTTAAAATCTCATCTATTTCTTTAGAAAGATTTTTTGATTTTACATAGTTTGTAGAATCTTTTGATTTGGATAAAATTTTTTTTTCTTGTTCTTTTTTTTCTTTTTGATGAATTAGTTCTCTGTTATCTTTGTCAAGATTAATTAGTTCGTCTAAATTTATTGAACTATTTCTCTCAGAAATTTTCTTCTTAAAAAAAACTAAATCTTTTCTAATCTCTTTAATGTTATGCATTTTTTTTCTTTTCAATAAATTTAACTGTGAATATAGATAATTCATACAATAATAACAAAGGAAGAGCCAAGCCAATTTGAGTGATGGGATCTGGAGGAGTTAAAATTGCAGCCATTGCAAATATTATTACTACAAAATATTTTCTTCTTTCACGTAGGTATTCAGAGTCGATAATACCTATTCGAGCTAAGAGACTTAAAATAACTGGTAGTTGAAAACTAATACCAAAAGCAAAAATTAATCTCATTATCAGAGACAAATATTCATTTACTTTTGCTTCTAACTGTATTGCAATAACGCCAGGTTCAGCAACTGTTTCAAATCCTAAAAAAAACTTTATAGCTAGAGGCATTATTAAATAATAAACTATACATCCACCTAAAATAAAAAGCATAGGCGTAGCTGCTAAATAAGGAAGTAAGGCTTTTTTTTCATTTTTATATAAACCAGGAGCTATAAATTTCCATAATTGTGTAAGAAAAAAAGGGCTTGATATAAAAAATGCTGCAAAAAATGCAACTTTTAAATATGTTAAAAATGCCTCATGTAAAGCAGTAAAGATTAATCTTCTATCTAAATTTTCTTCTAATACTGCGTCAGCATAAGGCTGAACTAAAAAACGATAGATCTCTGTAGAAAAAATATAACATATGATAAATAAAAAAATTAAGAAAATAAATGATTTGAATAGTCTAGATCTAAGTTCAGTTAGATGCCCTATAAAACTTCCACTATTATCATTTTGATTATTCTTTTTTATCATCTAGTTTTTTTTTTTTAGGATTAGAATTTTTATTTATGTTTACGTCAAAACTCGTAATCTCATTAATATTGGATTGAACATCCGAAAAATATTTTTTAACTGCGCGTGTCCATGTACCTAGTTTTTTTAAAACTATTGGAAAATCTTTTGGTCCTATTACTAAAATAGCAACAAATACTATAATTAATAGTTCTAACCATCCAATTTGTGGCATTAAATTTAATTTTTATTAGAATTATCTTGGTCGTCTTTATTGTCTAAGCTATCACTAGGAGTTTCATCAGACAGACCTTTTTTAAAACTTTTTATTCCTTTTGCTACATCACCCATTAAAGAAGATATCTTTCCCCTTCCAAACAGAAGGACTACTAAAACCACTACTATTGCAACTTGCCAAAAACCAGGAAACATAAAGTTATTATATACACAAATTCATTATAAATAAATATATTAAATTAATCAGAATTAGGTGTCTCATCTAACGCTTTTTCTATATTTGAGTAGATGTCTTCATTTTTGTTTTTAGATTGTTCCCTGTAAAACTTACCCGTTCCAAAGATAGAAGAATCTATAGTAGCTGTATCAATTAAGCCAGCTGAACTAAGTTCGTCAACTGTAGGCAGGTCTGTTAATTTTTGTATATTAAAATGGTGCAAAAAATTTTCAGTGGTGGCGTATTGAATTGGTTTTCCGATAACATCTTTTCTCCCAGCGGGCCTTACCCAGTCTAATTCGAGTAAAATTTCTATGGTATTGGTACCGAAAGCAACACCGCGTATTTCTTCAATTTCAGATCTTGTGACGGGTTGATGATACACAATTATAGCCAATGTTTCTAACGTTGCTTTAGAAAGTTTTTTTTCTGTAGATTTTTGCATAGACATCAAATTTACTAAATCTTTAGAGGTTCTAAAAGACCACTTCTCTTTAATGCAAACTAAATTAATACCTCTAGAGTGGTAATCAGATTGCAATTTTTCTAAGATTTTTTTTATTTTATTTATACTTTGGACTCTTTTTTCTATTGTTTCTATGTCTAGAGGTTCGTCAGCTGCAAATAAAATGGCTTCTACTTGTCTTTCTAATTTGTTTAAATTTTTTGTAAATTTTACAATATTATCTAATTTTTTAATAATTTTTTTCATTTAATTTATTTTTTTAATAAAAATTTTTTTAAATAAGTTTTTTTGCATTATATTTGTAACTCCTTGTTTAGTTAACTCTAAACTAGCAGAAAAAATACCCACTAAACCACTTTTTTTAAGTTTACTGTTGGAGATAAAATTTTTTGGAATTAACTCTTCAATATTTTTCCAATCAGAAATTTTAGAAAAATTATTTTTGATCTCCTTAATAGCTTGTTCAGTTGTAAAAACAGGAAGTTTGGGAATATTTATAGTTTGAAATGCTTTTTGCATTTTTATAGTAGAATAAGTTTTTAAAAGCTCATAAAGAGTGACTTTGTAGACTGGGGTATTGATAGATTTAATTCCACCTTTAGAACCCCTATAAAAAATATTTATTCCTATTCTGTCTTTTTTAATCAACTGGTCAGACAATAATCTTATAAGTTCTAACTTTTTTAATTGTAGTTTAAGTTTTTCTGCAACTTCAAGAGCTTTAAAATCATCTTCTTCATCTTCAGGTAAAAGTAATTTAGATTTTAAATACGCTAACCAGGTAGCCATAAGTAGATATTCTGAAGCAACTTCTAGATTAAGATCTTTAGCTTCTGCAATATATTTTAAAAATTGATCTGCTAATTTAGTTATGGAAATTTTAGTCAAATCAACTTTCTGAGCTTTAGCTAAATCCAGTAATACTTCAAGGGGCCCAGAATAATTTGGTATCTCTATTGGAATATTGTTTTGTGTATTTGATTCCATTGTTAATTTTAACTTAAAAAATTATAGAATTCTGATGTTTTTTTCTTTGTAAAACTGTCTATATAAGGTGTTTCTTTAAGTAATTTTTTTACTTCGTGCGTTTTTCCAGCGCAATACAAAACTAAGTTACAACCAGCTTCATGAGCTAATTTAGCATTTTTAATTATATCGTATTTAAGAGCCTTCATCGAGATATCATCAGAAATTAAAATACCCTTAAAACCTATCTCTTTTCTTATTATTTTTTTTATTAAAATTTTTGAGTGAGTGGCATTATGTTTTAAATCAATTTTGTTATAAAGAATATGTGCCGTCATTGCAAAATGACATGTCAAATTTGAAAAGCACTTAAAATCTTTTTTTTTAAGTAATTTTAAATCATCTTTAATTACTGGAAGCTTAAAATGACTATCAGCATTAGCTTTTCCGTGACCTGGTATATGTTTAATAACGGTTCCAATTTTATTTTTTTTGTAAAATCTGATGCATAAACGTCCAAGCTCATTAACAATTGTTGGGTTTTTAGAGTAACTTCTATCTCCAATAATGCCATGAGCATTTTTTTGGATTAAATCTAATACAGGAGATGTGTTTATGTTTATGCCTAAATTTTGTAAATGCCTCGAAATTAAATTTATGTAACTTCTATATAAAGTTGAGCCAACTTTTTTATTTATTTTATATATGTCACCAAAATATTTTTGATTAAAACTAGAGTTTTTTAAAAAATTTGAAAATCTAGTAACTCTACCACCCTCTTCATCAACTAAAATTGGATATTTTTTATCTTTCATTATTTTTCTAATTGTACTTGTTAATTTTTTAACTTGTTTTTCTGACAAAATATTTCGCTGAAAAAGAATAACTCCCCAAGGTTTTTCTTTTTTAAAGATATTTATTTCTTGACGCGTTAAAAAAATACCTGAGATACTGATAATAACGGCTTTTCTAATCATTTTTTATAAAGAGCTTCCAAAAATTTCTATCTATTTTATTATTTGTATTTTCAAAACCTGAATTAAATTCAATTACATTATCGGTATCATTAATTAGAATTGTTAATTTATCAACATTATCTTTAATTTTTTCGGTAATTGTTATTCGGTTATTCATAACTTTATATTTATGATTTTCTGATATGTATGTGTTGATAACTAGAAAAAGGAAAGAAATAATAAATAAAAATATAAATACTGATAAAATATTTTTAAGCATTACATTTTATCCGGTATAGAAACATCTAATATTTTCATTCCGTTTTCTATCGTTATAGCTACAAGCTTAATTATCGCAAGAGTATTTAAGCTTTTGATTTTTCCATCTATAATAAATTTATATTTTTGATCTTTATTTCCTTTGCTCCAATAAGAATGAAAAAGAGTAGCCAGATCGTACAAATAAAATGGTATACGATGTGGTTCAAACTTAATAGAAGCTGTTTCTACAACTTTTGGCCAATCTAAAATTTTTCTAAATAAATTTAATTCATGGGAATTCAATTCAAAATTAATCACATCAATTTCAAAAATGTTATCTACCTTGATATCAAGCGTTCTAAACAGAGATGAAATTCTTGCATATGAATACTGAACATAAAAAACAGGATTTTCTCTTGTTTTTTCTAAAACTTTATCGAAATCAAAATCTAACTCAACATCGTTACTTCTGTTTAACATCATAAAACGTATGGAATCTCTATCGACTTCACTTAGGAATTCACGAACTGATATAAAATCTCCTGATCTTTTCGACATTTTATATGGCTGTCCTTTTTTAAAAAGTTTAACAAGCTGGCACACTCTACAAATTAAAGAAATTTTGTTATTTGAAAGCGCGCTTGTAGCAGCAGATATTCTCTTAATATAACCCGTGTGATCTGCTCCTAGTATATTAATTAGATAATTATAATTTCTTGAAACTTTATCTGCATGATAGGCAATATCATTTGCAAAATAAGTCCAGGTGCCATCATTTTTTTGCAGCGCCCTATCAGTATCATCTCCAAAAAGAGTTGATTTAAAAATTAACCTTTTAGTTTTTTTCCATTTTTTACTTTCTTCTCCTTTAGGTGGGCTTAAATATCCCTCTTCTACAAATTTTTTATCTTGTAGGAATTTAATTGATTTAGTTACTAGATCTTTTTTTACTAAAGATTTCTCTGAAACAAAATTATCATGAAAAATTCCTAGCGATTTAAGATCATCTTTTATTAAAATCATTGAGTGTTTAAGTGAAAGCTCACTCAAAACAGGAAAAATTTTTTTAAAATCAGATAAATCTATTTTAGGAATGTCTATCAATATATTCTGCGCTATATCAACTACATAGTTGCCTGGATATAGATTTTCTTTGTTAACAAATTTTTCATTATATTTTATTTCTCTTAATCTAAAAAAAACTGATTCAGTAAAGTTAATGATTTGGTTTCCATAATCGTTAATATAATATTCTCTAGTGACAATATTTCCATTAAACTTTAAAAGATTAGCTAATACATCTCCGTAAACAGCACCTCGTGAGTGACCAATATGCATTGGTCCTGTGGGATTTGCAGAAACAAACTCTATGTTGTACTTTTCTTTTTTTTTAGAGTTAGAGCCATAATTATTATTGAATTTTAAAATTTCTAATATTAATTTTTGATATGTTTCGATATTAAATCTAAAATTTATAAATCCAGGACCAGCTATAACAATTTCTGAAAAATCATTTAAATCTTTTAATAATAAATCTTTAATAAGGTTGGCTAATTTAATAGGTGATTGTTTTATTTTTTTTGCCAAAACTAGAGCGATATTTGATGAAAGATCAAAATTAAATTCCAAAGGCGGCACTTCAATAACAACGCCTTCAAATTTTTCTTTGGGGTCGATATTAAAGTTTTTGCAATTAGCTATAACTAAATCTTGTATCTTTTTTTTGTAAGTATCGAAAATATTCATTTTAAAGCTTTGTATAAGTTAATTGCATATCTATCTGTCATACCTGCAATAAAATCACAAATATTTCTTTCAATATTATTTTTTTGATATATCGATTTTTTTATAAATTTTGATGGATTTTTTTTAATTTTTAAAAATAAAACCTTAATAATTTTTTTTCCATCGTTGGTTTTTTTTAAAACATTCTCACTAAAATACATTCTTTCTTTTAAAAAAGATTTAATAGACATATCAAATAATTCCATTTCTTTTGAAAAATTTACGAGTAAGCTATTAGAGTTATAAATATCTTTGATAGAGTAAATTTTTTGTTTTTTAATATTTTTTTTTGTATTTATGATAACATCATTAACCATTTCATTTATAATATCCCTAATAATTGCTCGTAATACTAACTCGCTACCTTTGAGTTTAATGAACTTTTTATGTTTGTTTATTATTTTAGAGAGAACAGGAATATTATTTAGATCTTTAATTTTATAAAGCTTAGCTCTAAGACCGTCTTCAAGATCATGGCTATTATAAGCAATATCATCAGAAATTGATGCAAGCTGTGCCTCTAATGAAGGATTCTTTGAAAAATTGATTTTTTCTTTAAAAAAATTTTTTCCTAATATGTTGTCAAATTTTTGTTTATTTAATACTCTTCCATTGTGCTTCACAAGCCCATCAATTGCTTCTATCGATAAATTCAGTCCTTTAAAATTATAGTAATTATTTTCTAAAAGCGTAATTATTCTTACAGTTTGTATGTTGTGATCAAAACCACCGAACTGACTCATGCACTCATTCAAGGCATCCTCACCTGCGTGGCCGAATGGAGTATGGCCCAAATCGTGGGATAGGCTGAGAGTTTCACATAAGTCCTCGTTTAAATTAAAATATTTAGCGAGTGTTCTGGCTATTTGAGCTACTTCCAAAGAGTGAGTGATTCTCGTTCTATAATGATCTCCGGTAGTATTAACAAAAACTTGTGTTTTGTGCTTAAGTCTTCTAAATGCCGTAGAATGAATTACTCTATCCCTGTCTCTTTGATAAGGTGAACGTAAGAAACTTGTTGGTTCTGGGTGAATTCTACCTTTTGATTTAATTTGTACTGCTAATTTTGAGTATCTATGAAATGTTTTTTTTTGCATAAGAATAAGTAAAATTGTATAATACATTATTTGCTAAATATGACTAATAAAATTGAATTTACAAAAGAAGCTAATACTCAAATAAATAAGATTGTATCTGAACAGGGGAAAGATTTTTTCTTCAGAATTTCTGTTCAAGGTGGTGGGTGTTCTGGTTTTAAATATAATTTTTCTTTTGATAAAAAGATTGAAAATGACGATGTACTTTTTAGCAAGACAGTTATTGATATTAGTTCATTAGAAATTATAAATGGTTCTGTAGTTGATTATCAAAAAGAAATGATTGGCAGTTCTTTTGTGATAAAAAATCCACAAGCAGCCTCTTCGTGTGGTTGTGGTTTATCATTTTCAGTATAAATGAAAATTGTGTCTTGGAATGTAAATTCTGTAAGAGCTAGACTACTAAATGTATTGGATTACTTAGAAAAATATAAACCAGATATATTATTCCTTCAAGAAATTAAAACTGAAGAGATTAATTTTCCATCTGACGAATTTAAAAAAATTGGCTACGACTCATATGTGTTTGGGCAAAAAAGTTATAATGGTGTTGCATTTTTATCAAAAATAAAAATAAAAAATATTAATCTAAATTTTATTAAAGATGAACTAAAACAATCTCGTATTATAGTAGGAGACATAGAACTAGATAAAAAAAAAATAAAACTTATAAATATTTATGTTCCAAATGGTAATCCAATTGACACTGAAAAATATGAATATAAAAAAAAATGGTTAAGTGAATTTTTAAAGTCTATCAAAAAAACTTTATTGAATGAAAAAAATATAATAATTTCTGGAGACTTTAATGTTATTCCTGATGAAATTGATGTTTATGATCATAGTAAATTTTTAAACGATGCATTATATAAAATTGAAATTAGAAAATATTTTAGAGAATTAATAAACTACGGTTTTAAAGATGTTTTTAGACAATTAAAAAAAAATAAACAAGAATATACATTCTGGGATTATATGTCTGGGTCATGGCCAAAAAATTATGGAATGAGAATTGATCATTTTTTAGTATCTGATAATTTACTTGAAAATATAAAAACGATACACATTAATCAAAAACCCAGAGGTAAAATAAAACCTTCAGATCACACACCTATAGAGTTAGAGATCATTTAACACGTCCATACACATCTTGGTACCTAACTATGTCAGTTTCTTTTAGTAGAGATCCCAATTGAGCTTCAACTATTTTAACTTGTTTATTATAAATATTTTCTATTCGATGAATTTCTCCTTTTGGAATGAAAATACAATCATTTATTTTTTTAAAAAAAATTTTTTTACCAACAGTAATCTTTGGGTGGCCAGCAGTTACTGTCCAATGTTCTGCTCTATGATAATGCTTCTGCAGGCTTATAGACGACTTCTTGTTAACTGTTAATTCCTTTAATAAAAAATTTTCTCCTTTGTAAAAATTTTGGTAGCAGCCCCAAGGACGATAATGAGTATTTTTATTTATATGCATTTGAGTAGTTTTACTTTTAATAACTTTAAATATCTCATTCCAGCTACCGAGGTCGGACCATATTAAATTTAGCTCTATAGAGTTAATTTCATTAGCTTTTTCTAAGATTGCGTAATCAAATGATATTGATTTTATTTTACTAAATGATTTTTTGTTTAAAATGACAGTGTTATTTATGGATTTACTTGTGAGTGTAGCTTCTAAGCAACGATCGAATAAAATTTTTTGTAATTTCTTAGCGTTATTGATGACTGAATCTTTTCTAGCTAATACAATACCGGAATTCCAATATCCATTTTGACTAATAACTTTAATAGCTTTTTTCTCTTTTGGCTTTTCAATAAATTTTGTAACTTTGTTAACATTATTTTTTATTTTTTTACTTAACAAGTAACCATAGTCTACTCTTGGACTTTTTGGCTTCACGGCAAATATAAATATATTATTAGTGTTTAATTTTGATAAATTTAATTTTAAAATTTTATTAAATTTTTCTTTTTCCGGCACATAATGATCCGATGGTAAAAATAAAATAGGTTGATTAATTTCAATCTCGTTATCTAAAGCTGAACTTATTATTGCTGGTGCGGTGTTCTTTTTAAATGGCTCTAATATTATCTTAAATTTTTTTATTTTTTTTCTTTTTAGAGCTTTTCGAACTAGTTTTTCATAAGTTTTATTTGTACTGATAATTGGACTTGCAAAAATTGGGTCTTTTATTCTATCTAATGTTTTTTCAAACAGTGTCCATCCACCGAAATCTATAAATTGTTTTGATGGACTTTTTTTAAAGCTTGGAAAAAGTCTTGTACCTGCTCCGCCGCATAAAATAACTGGTTTTACTTTCATTTATATATCAGCGTAACACTTAGTTTCTTTTTTACCACCTGGATGTGTTGTGGCTCCTTTAAAGGTAGGTCCAACTGTTTGTGCGTATTTCCAAAGTGTACCACTACCAAAATTAATTTTTTTTGGTTTCCATTTTTTTTTTCTTATTTTTAATTCTTTAGTAGTAAGTCTCACATTGATAGTACCTTTGTTCGCGTCAATATCAATCACATCTCCATTTTTAAGTAAGGCGATCGGACCTCCCACAAATGCTTCAGGGCCAACATGTCCAATGCAGAATCCTCTTGTAGCACCAGAAAATCTTCCATCAGTAATTAAAGCAACTGTTTCTCCTTTTCCTTGACCGTAAATAGCGGCAGTAGTTGAAAGCATTTCTCTCATTCCTGGGCCGCCTTTGGGGCCTTCGTAACGTATTACTATTACATCGCCATCTTTATATTTTTTTTTTTGAACAGCGTCAAAAGCCTGCTCCTCTGTGTCAAAACATCTTGCTTTACCTGTAAACTTTAAATTTTTTAAACCTGCAACTTTAACTATTGCGCCTTCTGGTGCTAAATTACCTTTTAACCCAACCACTCCTCCGTCAGGAGAAAGAGGATTATTGTATCGTCTAATAACTTTTTGATCATCATTAAATTTTACTGACTTTAGATTCTCTTTCATAGTTTTTCCCGTAACGGTCATACAGTTACCGTGGATAAAGCCCCCTTCATACAAAGTTTTTAAAATAATAGGCACACCGCCTGCTTCAAACATATCTTTAGCAACATATTTTCCACCAGGTTTTAAATCTGCAAGATAAGGAGTTTTTTTAAAAATTTTAGCAACATCCATAAGATCAAATTTAATCCCACACTCACTAGCAATTGCTGGAAGATGTAACGCTGCATTTGTAGAACCGCCTGTAGCAGCTACTATTACTGCAGCATTTTCTAATGATTTAATTGTTACAATATCTCTAGGTCTAATTTTTTTTTCTAATAAATTCATTACAGCCTTGCCACTTAAATAAGCATATTTGTCTCTTTCTAAATATGGTGCTGGCGTCCCAGACGAATATGGTAAAGCAAGACCGATAGCTTCGGATACACATGCCATGGTATTTGCTGTAAATTGACCTCCGCAGGCTCCCGCACTAGGACAGGCAACTAATTCCAATTCAGTAAGTTCTTTCTCCGTAATTTTTCCAGCTGAATGTTGTCCAACTGCTTCAAAAACATCAACTACAGTTACATCTTTACCTTTGTATCTGCCGGGGAGAATTGAACCGCCATAAATAAAGACACTTGGTACATTCAGTCTACACATGGCCATCATTAATCCAGGCAATGACTTGTCACAACCTGCAACACCTACTAACGCATCGTAAGAATGTCCTCTAACAGTTAATTCAGTAGAATCTGCAATGACCTCTCTTGAAATCAAAGATGATTTCATTCCTTCATGTCCCATGGCAATACCATCAGTGACGGTAATGGTGCAAAATTCTCTTGGAGTTCCATCAGCTTCGATAACGCCTTTTTTAACGGACTGTGCTTGTCTCATTAAAGCCGTATTACACGGTGCTGCTTCATTCCACGTAGAAACAACTCCAACGAATGGTTTTGCCACATCTTTTTGCGTTAAATTCATAGCATAATAGAATGATCTGTGTGGTGCTCTATTAGGCCCTAAAGTAGTGTGTCTACTGGGTAATTTTTTTTTATCAAATTTAGTCATTTAATTAATACTAGATACAATACTTTTTAATTTAGATTGTTCAATCTTTAAATCTTTTAATAGAATTTTATCATTAGCTACAATATTTTTGGGTGCTTTTTTAACATAGTTTTTATTGTTAAGTTTTTGATTTAAAGAAACAATTTTATTTTGTAATTGATTCAACTTATTTTCTAGTTTATCTTTTTGAGAATTTAAGTTTATATTAGTTTCAAATTTAAGGCCTATTTTTTCTTTCTTAATGATAATTTGAATAATTGAATCGTCTGTTTTTGAGTTTAACAAAATATTATTTACTCTCCCTACTTGTCTTATAATTTCTATATTGTTGCTAATTATTTTTTTAATTTTTTTACTTTCTTGGTAGTAAGCAATATCACAATATTCTTTAGGTGGAACATTAAGCTGAACTTTGGTCGATCTTATCGCGGTAATAATATCAATAATATATTCAACTTCTTTCGAGCTTATCTTGTGTGATTGAATTTGCTTAGAAATAGGCCAATTTGAACTAATCAGATCTGTTTTTTGAGCTTTATTAAGTTTATTTACTTGCCAAACATGTTCTGAAAAAAAAGGTATAAACGGATGTAAAAGTTTAAGTATATTTGAAAGCATATATGAAGAAAATTGCTTGGCTTCTTGTATGGAATTTTTATTTTTTGAACTAAAAATTGGTTTTAAAAATTCTAAATACCAGTCACAGAATGAGTGCCAAACGAAATTATACAGAACCCTGCTAGCTTCATCGAATCTAAAATCTTTAATATGTTTATTGATTAATTTATTTGTTTTACAGAATTCATAATAAATCCAATGATTAATCTTAAGATTAATTTTTTTTACATCATTTTTTTTATTATATTTACAATTATTAAGTTTTAAGAAATTATTGGCACTCCAAATTTTTGTAATAAAGTTTCTATAACCAGTAATACGATCTTTGGATAGTTTCACATCACGACCAGGTGAAGCCATTGAAATTAAAGTATATCTTAAGGGGTCAGCTCCATATTCGTTAATCAACTCCAATGGATCTACAACGTTTCCTTTTGATTTTGACATTTTATGACCTTTTTCATCTCTGACAAGAGCGTGAACATAAACTTTTTTAAAAGGTGTATCTTTTAAAAAATAGTTCCCCATCATTAACATTCTAGCAACCCAAAAGAAAATGATATCAAAACCAGTAACTAATACTGATGTGGGATAAAATTTTTTTAATACATTTTTTTTATTGGGCCAACCAAGAGTCGCGAAAGGCCAAAGCGCAGATGAGAACCAAGTATCTAGAACATCAGTTTCTTGTGTTAAATTAAAGGTATTATTCTTATAATATTTTTTAGCCAATATTTCTGCTTCCTTTTCACTTGTAGCAACAAATATTTTTTTGTCGTTACCGTACCAAGCTGGAATTCTGTGTCCCCACCAGATCTGTCTTGAAATACACCATGGTTCAATATTATCCATCCATTGATGAAAAGTTTTAGTCCAATTTTCTGGAAAAAAAATTGTTTTTTTTGTTTTGACAGTTTGAATTGGTTTTTTTGAGAGCGATTTTGCATCAACAAACCATTGTTCTGTCAAGAGAGGCTCAATAATTGTATTGGATCTATCTCCGTAAGGAACTTTGTTTTTAATGGTCTCAACTTTTTCTAATACATTTAAATCTTTAAGTTCAGTGATAATTTTTTTTCTAGCTTCAAATCTGTCAAGTCCTACATAAGATGGAATTCCATTTTTATTAATTTTTCCATCTTTCTCAAAAATATTAATAATTTCTAACTTATTTCTTTTACCAACATCATAATCGTTAAAATCATGAGCGGGTGTGATCTTAACTGCTCCAGTACCCTGTTCAGGGTCAGCATAACGATCCGCGATAATTATAATTTTTCTGTTAACCAATGGTACTAATACAAATTTTCCAATAAAATTTTTATACCTATTGTCTTTAGGGTTAACAGCAATAGCTGTGTCGCCCATCATAGTTTCGGGTCTTGTTGTTGCGACGGTTATCTGTTCTTTTGATTCAACTATGGAATAGTTTACATAGTACAATTGTGATTGAATTTCATTTTGTATTACTTCTAAATCAGAAATAGCAGTTTGAAGTTTGGTGTCCCAATTTACTAACTTTTTATCCTTATATATTAAATTCTTGTTATAGAGTTCTACAAAAACTTTTGTTACAGCTATAGACATCTGTTCATCCATGGTAAATCTAGATCTAGACCAGTCACATGAGCAACCAAGTTTTTTCAATTGATCCAGAATTAATCCACCTGACTTAGCTTTCCACTCCCAGACTCTTTTAAGGAATTTTTCTCTACCAATATCATTTTTATTGATATTTTCTTTAATAAGATTTTTTTCTACAATAGCTTGTGTTGCAATTCCAGCGTGGTCTGTTCCCGGTTGCCACAAAGTTTCATATCCATTCATTCGATAAAATCTAATTAAAACATCCTGTAAGGTATTGTTAAGGGCATGACCCATATGGAGTTTACCAGTTACATTTGGAGGAGGTATAACAATTGAAAAAGTTTTTTTAGTTTTTATTGAATTTGGTTTAAATAAATTATTTTTTTCCCAAAATTCATATATTTTTTTTTCTTGGATTGTGTGGTTATACTTTGTGAATTTCATATTAATATTTAGCTGATTTATTAATAATTTTATATCAAACGAATACACTTCTTAAAATCATAGTTTTCTCTTTAATCAAACAATTAAATGACTTAAATAAGTCTTATGGATGCTTTGGCCACGTGGCGGAATAATTACGCAGAGGATTGCAAAGATCTTACGTCAACAGAGTATTTCTCTATAAACAGTATAATAAAGTAAGATTACAGGTGCAAGTTTAGTCTGTGTACCACTCCTGTACCATCGAGAATAAAAAAAGAGGTACCATCATCATTTAGTAATTTGAAATTTTTAAAGAGAGGTACAACCTTTTATTGGGGTAGATGTAACTTATATCTTCCCTATATACCTTGATTTACACAGTCATAGATAGCCAAAACTAATGACCCCCACCCCTCTACTTACTTTTTGATAGCTTGTCTTTCATGTTTAATTTCAGTTTCTTTAATGTTCTTAAATCGTGCCAACTTTTTGTTCCTCTTTTTGTGTTTCTTTTTTCTTCGGCAATATTTACTTTTTTTTTAAGATCTTTATGTTCTTCTTTTGTTTTCATTTAATTTTTGACTACTTTGTTAAAAGTCTTTTTGTGATGTTAATTAATATTTTTTACTTTAAAATATTTTACTTGTTGTCTCTTTTATTTTTGCCGATTTTTTTTAGAGAAATAACTTTTTGCCTTCCAATTAAAGTGCTTTTTGTTCTTAAACCAATGATCACTGAAGGTTTATTCTTCAGCAGCTTTTTTCTGTCGAAGAATTTAAGTACTTTTTTAATTACCATATGAAATTTAACAATTTATTAAATCAATTCTTTCACAGAAACCGAAATTTATTAACAAGAATTAGAACTGTAAACTTTGCATGTGACAATGTGTAAATAAGCAGTCTAATACATTAATAACATAACACTTGACGTATATTAGAGTTTTATTCATCTGACATTGGGCATGGAGGTATTGGCTCTAGTTCCTCTTGTAGTTTTTCTGATGTAGTTCGTTCTTTTTTATTTCTTTTAGACT
>Ga0115003_10000819_pt1 | contig 27649 bp, 27 predicted proteins | sample ArcticOcean_MG_C_7_FD_88736 | JGI IMG/M metagenome (GOLD analysis project Ga0115003, IMG submission 88736) | Marine microbial communities from western Arctic Ocean - ArcticOcean_MG_CB11_88 | ecosystem: Environmental > Aquatic > Marine > Oceanic | place: Arctic Ocean: Canada Basin | collected... | reverse complement strand
ATTACTGCAGACTATCGTTACCTTCGCGCCAAATTCTCCGAGTGCCTTGATTTGATTTTTTAACTGTGTCGCTACAAAAAACGGTACGGTGGAAATACGCGCAACCCTAGTACCTAGTAGTGCGGAAGAGAGACACTTATCAACGCTTTGTTTTTCATCCAATAATACTGCCATCTATTCTTACCTACCTGAAAAAGCCATTCAATTTCTTAAAACCAATCAAATAATGCTATGTCTGCCATCCAATTTCGAGTTGAATTTTAACATTCAAATGAATCTTCGTAGTCACTATTTCGTTAAGTTTAATCGCTTTAGGTAAAATAGTGGACGAAGGCATAAAAGTGTAAACCCTAGCTGAAAAAATATATTCTACACCAGTAAACAACTAGTCTATCAAAAAATGGCAGCTTGATAATTAATATATAACTACAACTTCTTGTATTATCTCAGGAATAGGTTTTTCTGGACGGAAATTCAATTCTTGAATTAACTTTGTGTAAGGGTAGTGTGTTCTTGTTACAAGAGCATCTATTCGATCATTTGTAACAGGAAGTTTTATAAATTTTGATAGCAGAGAAACCCCCCCCCTTACAAAAAACTCTGGAAATCTAAGCCTCGGATTTTTAACACTCACTGCAGATGCCATCGCCTCCACCATATCAACCAATGAACAGTCATTAGACAAATTAAAAATTTTATTTCTAGCTCGAATATCAAAACCGCTAATGCACATTAATCTAATTAAATCTGATATATGAATATATGTTGCAACAGCATCATGCTTTCCAATATAGAAGAATAGTCCCCGCTTTATTAATGTGCCCAATTGGAATAACGATTTATTGGGCATTTTCTTTCCAATGACGTTTGATGGCCTAATAACTGTGTAGGTAAGATAACCCTTTTTCTGCGCATTTAAGACTAGTGCATCTGATTCTGCTTTCGACTCTTCATATTTACCCTTCGGCCAAACTGATGATTCCTCTGTAACAAACCGAAGATCCGAAGCCTGGTTTCGACTTGGACCATAAACACCGACACTACTAAGTTGCACCCAATGAACTGAGCGACCACTGAGCACAAAATAGGATTCTACGAACCCCAACAAACGCTGAGTTCCATTAACATGCAATAATTCCATTTTAAGTCGATCATTAATTTCACCTGCACAATGATAAATAATGTTTAGCCCATCTACAAATGAGGTTAAATCTATATGCTCATCTATTAAATCGCCAAAAAAAACCTCAACATCACCTGAAAAAACAGTCGCCTTTTTAATGGTTCTTGTCAAAATCCGTACTCGATGATTTTGACGCAAACATTCTGATACTAATTCCTGCCCAATAAAGCCTGACGCTCCAGTAATACCTACAATCATAATATAACCATATTAAATAAAATAGTTTATAGAAATTAACTAGATTTTTTCATCGTAATAATATTAGCTACATATAACGAGAACAAAAATGAAGTTGATAGGAAAAATAATGACTGGTAGTGAATTCCCGAAAAAAATACTACTGATATGATGTACTTATCAGCTTTTGTATTTGATACCAAAGCAATTTTAAAAAGAAATAAGGTCATAAACAAAAAGAAAAACAACCCCATTTGGTTGAATATGAAAAGAGGACCAAAATCTGTTGTTAATATTCCATCCCCTAATGCTACTGCCTTACCAAATAATATATCAAATATATCAATATCAAGGTCAAAAAAAATTGAAACATTCTTTGCGTAATAAGAAATATTATAATAAATATACCTTGGTGATATACGATAAAATAATAGACTCTCAGGCATTAAATAAAATAATAGATACATTACAGGGAACAACGCACAGAAAAAATAAAATAATTTATAAGAGTACATTCTAAATTGGTATATTCCAGCAAGAAAAAAAACAGCAAGGCCAGTACCGCTTTTCTGAACAATAACTCCCACAGCAAGCATCAAAAAAAGTTTGATACTAAAAATACTCCCTCGTTTTTCGTGGTTTCTTGCTAGCATTAAGTATGCTAGCACCAACGTAGTTCCGTTAACCGCAGCATTCCCTGTTAAACCAAAAGGCCGGCCCGAACCGTCTGCATAATTTGAATGATACAATAACTCCCAGTTTCTAGGCAGCTCAAAATAAAGAACAATACCTCCCCACATAATATTAATAAAACTAATAAAAAAATAATATGAGGCCAAGAATCTAAGATTTTTTTTAATATTAAAACCACATAGATACAACCCTAACCAAAAAAGAATAAACATAAATAGTCTTGAATAAAATAAAGTGAATGTAAAAAATCCACCTTCTCTTACAACTAAGCCTATATCCAAAATATGATATGATAAAGAATAAAAAACACTAATAATTATCAATAAAAGTAACAAAAACAATCCATTAATAGGAATTTTTTTCGTGTGTTTTTTATTGAAAGTTAAAAAGGTTAATATCGACAATCCGAAAGCCATCATCACCAAATAAAATAATTCATGCCGAGCTAGTATATTAAGCCAAGGGCCCATTAAAATCAAAGGGAATGCGTAACCACCATATTTAAAAATCGAATTAAATAACATTATTTCATCATTATCTATTTAGCAAACGAAGTAAAAATTTATTAGGAACTCTTAAATATAACAATATATACAAAACTCTATATTCCCATTTAAATTTAAAAATCTTCTTCACCAACCTTGACGCTTCAACATATTTATTCAAATAAATGTAGTTTACAGCATCATAATAATTTAATTTCAAGTAAGCTGATTTTAATTCGGCAGGATATGTTAATTCGATTGTTCTGTCTCTCTCTGAGATTTTATCTAATGTATATTTAATTTCTTTAGATACTAAATGTAATGTTTTACGTGAGAGGGAATTGGCCTGCACCCTATATACTGCTATAAATTTAGATAAGACGCCTACATTATAGCGAGAAGCTATCTCCATAAAAAGGTTATGATCAGGGCAGTACTGAAGTTGTGAAGCAAAAGACAGGTTATTATTTTCTAAAATATCACGTCTAATCATGACACTTACCATCTTGATATCATATCTATTTAGCAAATATCCAAATAGTTTACCACTTGAATAATGTGCGACTTCTTTGCGAACATTTTCACCTTTCTCATCTATAATAGTTGTACTTCCATAACACATCGCATAATCTTCATTCTCCATCAAGTCGTATTGATTAAGAAGCTTATCTTTTAGATATAAATCATCACAGTCTAAGAAACAGATATACTTACCTGTTGATTTTTTTAAAGCCATATTACGAGCTTCACCAAGTTGTGTATTTTCTTTTGCACGATAATATTTTAGTTTCTCATCATAGGATTTTGCAATTAACGCGCTATTATCAGTTGAAACGTTATCCCAAAATATTATTTCCCAATCCTTAAAGGTTTGAGCATACACAGAATCTATGGCTTTTTTTAAAAAAGCATCGCTATTATAGCAATTCATTATAATGCTAATCATTGGAACATTTTTCATTATATTAAAACCACTTTTGACTCATTAGAATTAGCTGTTTAATTTCTTTATTTAGATTAGTACCGATATGGCACCCAATACCGTTAATCTTATCGACCGAATAATTAAGCTTATGTATAGATTTATTATTAGAACCATGAAGAAATTCTACAACTGGTCTTCTATCAATAATTTTTTCTGCTTCATCACAAATCAATTCGGATAAATTTTTTAAATTTAAAGCACAACCACTACCCAAATTATAAATTTCACAATGATTTAATTGATCATACTTAAGCATAAAATTCACAGCGTTGCATACATCTGAAATAGCAATAAAATCTCTTTCGGAGTATACGTTAGAATAGATCTGTAACTTTTTATTTATAATGAGTTGCCTTACTAAGTCATTAGAAACTAACATCCAACAATTAATATCTTTTGATATTGGACATCCAACTGCATTTGACAGCCTAAATATGACAGCAGAAAAGTGCCCAGCCATACTATATTCATATACGTAGTCCTCTGCTGTACGATGGGTAATTGAATATGGATGTGAAGGATGTGGCAAAGTATCTTCTGTAAAACTCCCTTCCAGTGGTTTGCCATACACATGAGCAGTCGAAAAATATATAAATCGGTCGATATTAGATTTTTTGGCAGCTTTGAGTAAATTTAGTGTACCTAAACTATTAACTAAAATTGCTTGCTCAGGGTTTTTTTCACATGATTTAGCGTCCATCCCTGCAAGATGAATAATTATTGAGACACCATCACATGCTACTTCTAAGGTTTTTTGAGCACTTAAGTCTATCTTGACTATTTCGCTACCCACTAACTCTTTTGGGATAAATGCGTTTTGCCTACTCGTTGCTACCCTTACTTTATTACCTCTATCCAGTAAGTATTTTGCGATTCGAGCTCCTAAATAACCCAAGCCACCAGTAATTAATATCATTAAATTACCATTTTTTCCATAACGCTTGATTTTTATCCCATAAATCACACAGGTTTACTTTATCTCTTTGAGTGTCCATACATTTCCAAAAACCATTGTGTTTAAAAGCAACTAGCTGGCCTTCTTCAGCTAGCGTCATTAAAGGTTCTTGCTCAAAAATTGTTGAGTCGCCTTCAATATAATTGAGTACTTCGGGCTGACAAACGAAATAACCTCCATTAATCCAAGCTCCATCACCTCTTGGCTTCTCCAAAAACTTAGAGACAAAACCTTTTTCTTCAATATTTAAAGATCCATAACGCCCAGCTGGTTGCACTGCAGTCATAGTAATAAACTTGTTATGATCTTTATGAAAACTAAGCGCATCAGCAACGTTTACATCAGAGACGCCATCTCCATAGGTCAGTAAAAATGCCTCGTTGCCAATATGCTCAGCTGCACGTTTGATCCGTCCACCCGTCATAGTAGAAAGCCCAGTTTCTAGTAATGTTACTTTCCAGGGTTCACAATCATTCTCGTGCACTTCCATTTTATTATTTGCAAGATCAAAGGTAACATTACTTTGATGCAAAAAGTAATTTGAAAAATATTCTTTAATTACATAACCCTTATAACCTAATAAAATCACAAATTCAGTGAAACCATAACTAGAGTAAGTTTTCATAATATGCCAAAGGATAGGTTTTCCACCTATATCAACCATCGGTTTTGGTTTTATATCTGTCTCTTCACTTAATCTAGTTCCGAAGCCACCTGCCAGAATTACAACTTTCATTTAAAACAACACTCCAGTAAATATTTACTTATTTAGACAGATGATAAACTATCTATTAACACTAATAAATTTCGTATTCTGCTACAAAAAGATTATCACGTATCAATGCCCATTAACCCTTTAACATTTTTTTAAAAGCACCGAACTCATTAAAGGCTCCTTTTGAGGCCATATCGCGCAATCGATCTCTTGAAAAGTCCCACCATTTTAGTTTTAACAGCCAATTTATATCTTCCTCATTGAATCTATATTTCACAACCGTGGCTGGGTTACCTACGACAATGGCATAAGGCGGCACATCTTTTGTAACTACAGCACTGGCACCAACAATAGCACCATCAGACACTTTGACACCCTTCATTATTACCGAATTTGCACCAACCCATACGTCATTACCTACAAGTGTCTCTATGCTATCTTTATCATAACTTTTATAACCGTCTACAAAGTGACCACTATGCTCGTAAAGATAAAAGGAATGCGTACTCACTGCTGTATTATGTTCCCATAATCCGATGTAGCAACCGCTCGCTATAGAGCAAAATTTTCCAACGTTACTTTTATTAACAATTGAGTATTGTGAAATATAGCTATATTCCCCTAAAACACTAGAATGCAGCTCCGAATAATCTTTCAACCTAGAATAGTACTTTAAAGTAGAATTATTTACTTTTGCTAATTCGGAAACAACAACACTATCTTCTATTTTATTCATTTGCAATTTCATATCGTTATCAGTTTGTAATCCCCCTATTTTTAACATCAGTCAAAACTAGGGAACTTCTCGGTTATAGCAGCTGTCGAGGTGGACCCCGCCAATCGCCGAGTGTGGACGAATATTATTATAGGTACATTGCCACTGTGTGGCCAATAATTGTGCATGTTCAACGTCTTCGAACAGATTTAGTTCAAGAAGCTCGTGTTGCATATTCCGTAAGCGGTCTTAAATCAGCACCTACTTCTGCGTAATATCCTGAGGTACATTCCAGGGCAGTAATGCCTCAACTTTCTCAAGCGTATCGGGGGGATTACCGCATAAGTCACATTGGTTTACAAAATATTGACACTTTGAAAAAATAATTAATGTTTGTTGCTAGACCAATCATAATTTATTTCACTGATATTTTTACGATCTACCTCATTATGAGAATGAGGTAGATCTGCCATATTTAAAAGCAAGTTAAAATCTTCACCAATGCCCTGAAAACCCACCCAAACCATTGGAGGTATAGTCAGTCGAGCATAATTATCCCTTGATAGTGATACGCTCTGAAACAAACCATGACTTGAAGTTCTGTAACGAGAATCAAACATGACAAAGTTTATTTTACCTACGGGAACAACAATATTTAGCGTCATATCCCGATGACTTTTCCAGGCTTTTATAACACCGAATTCAATGGTTGAAAAATAAGCTTCTCCAAAATTTTTAAACCCAGAGTCTCCACTTTTCATTGCATGTAGCACGTCACCACCTGGCACGTTGATGACTTTAAGAGGTGTCAATATTACACCTTCGATTAATCCCTCATCCATGACACACCTCGTTTTTTTGCTAAGTTCATATACTCATCAATTTGCCGCAGAGTAACATCAGATATTGATTTACTTCTATTTTGATAAAATGTTTTATACCATTTCACTGTCATACCAATAGTTTCTTCAAAGACTAAGGTCGGTGTCCACTGCAAATCAAATAGTGCCTTATCGCAATTTAACTTCAATAAACCAGCTTCATGAGCATGTTTAGAATCTTTAGAAACGTCATTCCAGCGAACACTTTTCCAGTATTTAGACATCTCATCAATCAAATTCCTAACTGAATAGTTTTGTCCACCTGGCGGACCAAAGTTATACGCTTCCCCATGTTTTTTGGAGCTTTTATACAATTCACTACCAAGTGTGAGATATCCACTTAAAGGCTCGAGAACATGCTGCCATGGTCGAGTGGATTCTGGACTTCGAATATCAACCACATTATTTTCAGCCCATGATTTTATACAATCAGGTACGATCCTATCTTTAGCCCAATCACCTCCACCTATGACATTACCCGCTCGCGCAATGCCAATCCGAATTTTATTATTATCATGATTAAAAAAAGATTCAACATAGGAACGAATAACAATTTCTGCCATGCCCTTGGACGCACTGTACGGATCTTTACCACCTAATGCATCCGTTTCACGGTAACCCCATACCCACTCCACATTGTCATATGCTTTATCACTTGTAATCATAATCGCTACAACTGGCTTTTCTATAAGTCGTAATGCATCAAGAACATTAGCAGTACCCATTGCATTCGTTGTGAGCGTCTCCAATGGACTGTCGTAAGACGCTCTAACAAGAGCCTGAGCTGCTAAATGAAAGACAAAATCTGGTTGGATTTTTTTAAAGCATTGCTTTACCAATTTAGCGTCACAAACATCGATCCTGTTATCTTCTATATAATTAGCCATGTCTGTAGCTACAAAGTGTGACGGATTGCTTGGCAAATCGATTGATAGCCCAACAACATTTGCGCCAAGATGGCTCAACCAAGCAGCCAGCCAACTGCCTTTAAAGCCTGTGTGTCCGGTAATAACAACTGTTTTATCGGCATAAATATTATCAAATGGCATTATAGTCTTGATACTCCACTTTAAGGTTTAGAAATGAATTCCAAAGCATTAGCTGTAGAAACAGGTTGAAAAAAATAATTTGATTTAAAGGCAGCCTTAGGATGACTAGTATTCAATAATGATAATATTTCATTTTCGTCGTAACACACTTTCCAGGATTCAATACCCTTCAATCCAGAGAGAGGGTTCATTACTGGGCCCGATCGGGTGCCAACGATTGCGACCATAAGTCCTAGAACCGCTGCTTCTAAACAAACACTAGAAAGTGCCGAAATTAACAAACAAGCACTACTTAAATGATCATACAAATGTTGATCCGAAAACCTAAAGCAACTACTTTTCGCTTCAGGCGCTAAAGAAAAGAAACGTTCTTTGGTGAACGTTGGGTGATATTTCACAATAAAGTTATGTTGATCACCAATAATATTCGCAAGTTTTACACATAGTCTTAATATTTCGCGGCTATCTTCGAGTGAAATTGGCAATACAATAATAATATCTGAAGTTTTTTTGCACCCCAAGTAGTTTGGATTGTACGAATTTGAAAATCTAAATGCTGGTGCGATACCAACCTTCAAACTTGAACAATACCGTTTTTTATTTTCTACAAATGCCTCACCAACCACACAGATCTCATTAGGAACAGAGCCGGCCTCAACCTCATAAACTGTTGGATCTTTGCACGTATAGAAGTCGGGAACTACATAACCTTGGTAACCCTTGACGTAAACATCCGGAAAGTATTTCTTGAAAGCTAGATTAATTGCCCTATCAATTACTTGATTTTCGTTCCAATCAATTGCAATATCAATCTCGACCTTTTGCTCTTTAAGGCGTTTAATAAATTTATAGAACAATATTGCGTTCACTAATGCTGGAGAGCCAATCTCTTTAATAAGTTCATCATTAACAATTTCATGAACATCTATTCCTTCCCACATTGGAATAGTAATAACCCTTCTATGAAGCCCTAAAGAAAGTTTAAATGCTGTTACATAATCACTTAATAACAACCAATCTTCTTTCATTAAAAAATTAGATTTAGATAGCCTGATTTTTTTAAATATAGAAAAGTACTGTCCTATCGTTCTAAAGCCAATTAAAATAGGGACGTACCATATACTTTTTTGAACGTCCTCATCTTCAATACTTTCAATTAGACTAGGATAATAACGATCAACCAACACACCAGAATCATCAATACTATCAATAAATAAGAAATTCTCTAAATACTTTATTGGTTTAGATGGCATTCTTTTACCAAGAATTATTTTAGGCACAAAGAATAAGCACAACATCAAACATAAGCTTTTAATACAGTTATTTAAAACGTTATACTTATTTGGTAAGTTTATTTTTTTATATTCGACAATGATTTTAGAATCGAATTCACCAACTAGTCGCTCACAGACAGACTTCATACTAACAGAATCAACGAATACTTTTTTTATCACCTCTCCACGTTCAAGCATGTTTCGCAACAAGCGAAATCTACAAAACCTATCAAGAATAAAAGAAAGGTTAGTATTCCTACAAGTAGCCTGCAATAACAAGTCTATATCGCTCAGGTTATTTTTTTTAATTAGTTCACCAATAAACCGATTATATTCCGATCTAACACTTGGTTCTAAACTAGAAATCTCTTTAGCCTGACTAACAGTCATAGTCCCAGTTTTTCTTAAATCAATCTCCACAAACGAGATCTCTAAAGTCATCGAACACGAACCATCGGCCTTCCGTGTCTTCTAATAATTCAGCAATAGTTTGTCCAATACCTATAAACTCCATTCCCACAGATTGGGCTGCGTTGAAGTCAGCACTTGCATCGCCAAAGAAAACACAATCATTAAAATCAACTGAAAGATCCCTCTTAATCGCCTTGAAGTTATCTATTTTAGTACTGGGCGATCCATATATCTCATTAAAAAACCCCCGCAGCCCGCGAGCATTGACTATTTTGATAACTTCTGCGGTTGGGGCTGCTGAGTTTACAGCTAACAGATGTCCATGTTCGTAGCATTGCTCAAGAAATTTTCCAATATGAGCTATTTCGGCAGATTTAATCACTTTATCTACAACAATTTGCGAAAATAACTGCGATAATTCATTAAGTGATTCACCATCAATGTTTTGCTGTAAAAACGTATTGTGATAGTGCTTAAATTTATCAAATCTAGACATCCCACCATTGTTTCGATGATGGGCGACTACATCCTTGATCACTTCACTGCCATAGGCTTTATATACCTCCGCAAAGGCTTCTGTTTTCACCTCTACTGAATCAGCTAATACCCCATCAAAATCAAATATTAACAACCGTTTTGATTTAATTAAGTCAATCGCCCTAGCTGGATCATTGATAATAGTCATGTAATATATTCAGCCCTAGCGCTTAGTATCATCAAGAAATTTTCCTGTAATTGGATATCCATACAAGCTCGGATAGTAACACCCACTTAGTCTTGATTCTCTGTGTGAATTTCACCAATCAAATCAAGGATACCTTCACCTACATCGACAAATTCATCTGGAACTAGTTTTTTGCCTTTTTGAGGAACATATCGATATGGAGTCACTATATAGTGATCACCTACAACTTTATTGTTATGGAAAGTAACATTCCTCTCGCATCCAGCAATTTCAAACATCATATCGATTAGCTCTGATGAGTTGAGAATTTGTGAACCTGTAACAGTTATCGCCTCATTTCTATGTTCCACATCTAGAATATCAACGCTAAGGCGGGCCGCGTCAAATACGTGTATATATTCCCTTCGTTCTTTTCCTGTCCCAAAGTAATCTAGTCTCCCCTCTTTAACTATCTGACTCAAAAAGCGCTTAAGCCCATTCCAATTTTGTGCTCGAGGACCATACAATGAACCATAACGAAGTAATGTATAATCAAGCTTAAACTTTTGATTGTATGCCTCAATAACTGTTTCCGCAGCTTGCTTACTCGCTCTATAGAATGAACCATAAGGACTATATACGTACATACTTGATGCGTACACGAACCTTTCTACCTTCTCTTTTACAGCAGCTTCTAGCGCAATTGTTGTCCCCATGACATTAGAATTGATAGTGTCATAAGGACTGACAGATGCTTCAGATATATCTGCAATACCTGCATAATGGTATATGTATCTGGACCCTTTGACTGCGGCTTGAACCGCCTCTCGATCCATGATGTCACCAATAATGCTTTTTTGATCTTTGTTTACCCATGGGGACTCACATTGATCAAATATAGTTACATCATATCCTTGCTTGGAAAGCTCATCAGCAGCATGACTCCCCATAAAGCCAGCGCCGCCAATTACGACTACTTTATCCATTATTATAAACCTTCCCTTTGAACCGCATACTCTGCTTCAGGGACCTCGCTTTTTAACGGCTTACCCAATAAAAAACGCACAGCTTCTTCCGTTGATTCGATTTCCATACGAGTACGACAGTCGATAGACATTGAACCCATGTGCGCAGTTAAAACACAGTTCTCAATTCCAACCAGTTCGCCTGAATACGGTTCATTATCAAATACATCGATTGCTGCACCAGACAGGTGCCCTTCTTTCATTACATCAAATAAGTCTTTTTCGTTTATTATACCCCCACGCGACGTATTAATAATCGATGCATCGCTTTTCATCATCAAGAGTTGTTCCCGACCAATCATGTTTTTTGTTTTAGCAGTGAGGGGTAAATGGAGGGATATTATATCGGCCTCTTGGTAAATTTTTTCTTTTGAAACCCAGTCTAACTTAAACTTATGGTCCAATTCTTGATTGCGACTTATGTCATTAACCAATAATTTTGGCGTTCCAAAGACTGATAGTCTATTTAGTACTCGAGTTCCAATCCTTCCTAAGCCGATTACGCCTATAGTTGCATCAGCAATTCTTTTACCAAAATAACGATTCCATTCACCTTTATGCATTTGCAGATTAGACAGATGAACCGATCTCAGTAATGTGATAATCAAACCAATAGTCAATTCAGCAACAGCTGGTGATGGCGCATCTGGCGTATATGATACTTTAATTCCTCTTTTTTTTGCTGCCAACAAATCAACACTATCCAATCCTATTCCTACCCTTGAGATCATTCTGAGGTTTTTAGCCTTACTCATAACAAATTCAGTTATTGGTTCTGTACCAGCTATAATCACATCAAAATCAGTTACTAATTCTGCCAACTTTTCTTCTGTTAATTTCTTACCAGTTGGGTTTATCACATATTTAAAACCTGCATCGTCCAACATATCTAATGGTAATTTATTTTTATCCGCAAAAGGCACTGTTGTAATTAATACTTTCACCTATGACTCCAATAACAATTAAAATTATTTAAATATCCAAAAGCTGTAGTGTAGAAATAAAGGGTTATTTAATAATAAAACATCCACCAGTAGATCCAACAAAAAATAATGAACATTCATTTCTTGCTAAGAACTCATCAACACACTTTTTTGCACCAGGGAATTGTGTATAGCCGTAATCATCCAACACAATAACACCTCCTTTCTTAAGCCTCGGATAAAAGAATTCTAAACTATCTAGCGTTGGTTGATATAGATCGACATCCAGATGCACAAAAATAAATTTTTCTTTTTCAACCTCACCAAATCGCTCAGGAATCCAACCCTTATATAATTTATAAAAGTCAAATGGTTTTAATACTTCGTGCAAGTCATTTTCCTTTGAAGAAAATAGTTCTTTCTCTTTTTGTATATCTTCCACACTCAATATGTGTCTCGTATTAATATCCTTCTCATGCTTATCTGACAGTCCCATTTCAAAGGAATCGAATATACTAAATTTTCCTTTATACTTATGTTCCATCAAGATGCTTGCAATAATATAACTGGAATGGCCTTTCCAGCAGCCACATTCTGCAACACTTCCATTAAGGCCGCTGCCTAGTACAAATTTAAGCATCTGTTGAAGCCTGTAATACCTACACTGTTTTAGAAAATGGTCGGTATGTTCCATCCCAGATTGCTTTAAACCTTCTTTATAAAGCGCATTACTATTATCATTATTATAAAAAGACTCCAGTGCATTACGATCAACAGATGAGAAATCGGTTTTCTTACTCTTTCTAGTAATTACAATATTAATATCAATATTAAATAACGCAGCTATTTTAATAACACTTGATATTAGTATATTTTTTAAAAAAATTTTCATATTTAATCCTAAGTAATAACGATTCGATAGTATCTCTAAAAATTATTATTATTATTTTGTATTACTTGCCCATACTAGCATTTTTTTTACTCCATCTTCTAAGTTCGTTATATTTTTAAAGCCAAGCATGGATTGCATTTTATCCGTGTTCGCACAGATACCATGAATATCTCCATCGGTTGAACCTATAGATTCAATAGTGACTTCTTGTTTAAAAGCGTTAAGCATAATTTTCATGAGACCACGAATAGTTGTCTTTCTACCCGCAGCTATATTAATTTTTTGACCCCATGTTTTTTGATGGGTTAGGCACCTTATAAAAGCATCAACTACATCGTCAATATAAACAAAATCCCTGAATCTGGATTCAGAACCCTTAATTATCACATGTCTATCATGTATCATTTGCGCCATAAAAATACTTACCATACCTTGGCGAAGATTTAACATGTTTTGCCCAGGTCCATAAACGTTAAAGAGTCGCAGGCTGGTGCTATTGATACCATATTGTTGATATATACGCATGTAATGTTCACTCGCAAGCTTTGCAACACCATAAAAGGATTCAGGCTCACAGACTTCTTCTTCGGTGACTGCAGAATCAGATTTAATTCCATATACAGACATAGTGCTAGCATAGATAAAACGTTGACATCGGTTTTTTAAAGCATACTTAAGTAATAATAATGTTGACTCTGCATTTGTACGAATATCATAGATAGGGTCATCAAAACTTATTTCACCAGAACTCTGTCCGGCGATATGAAAAATTGCTTCATATTTTTTTTTAGGTAACTTTTCATAAACTGCAGCATCGCCACAATCACCTTGTATGAAATCAACTCCAATTGGAATATTATCTTTGAAACCGGTACTTAGGTTGTCTATAGTAACAACATAATGTCCTTCACTAATCAATCTTCGCGTTACTGCCCCACCGATAAAACCTGCAGCGCCTGTGACTATATAGTTTGCCATAGCTCATTATTTCTTTAATTGACCAAAAGGTATATTTTTAATGATTTAATATTTAAGATCAAAAGGATTTATTTATCCTTTAATTATTAATTTATAAATAATCGAGCATCATTACGTCTCCTTTCATAATTTTTTCAACGTTATTTCTATCTTCTATAGTATCAACACTCAACGAATTATCATAAGTCATCACCATTTTAACTTTCACACCATTTTCGATACTTCTCATCATATCTACAGATTCAATGCGCTCCAACTCTGTCTCTGGCGTCTCGTTAAACTTCAACAAATAATCTCGTCTAAAGGGTATAATGCAAACCTGCTTAAGCATGGGCACTATATCAAATCCTTTTTTTCGAGATGGAATAGGTTCGCGGGAAAAGTAAATTGCATTACTATCTTTGTCGACAACAACTTTGACCTCATTAGGGTCTTCGAACTCTTGAACTGTCTTAATATGTGCCATTAAATTAACAACATTTACAGGGTCATTATTTAAAAATGGCACAAGGGACTCGCTAATCATTCTTGAAGTTACCATAGGCTCATCTCCTTGAACCATTACAACCGCATCAACTTTTTCACCTAAGTCTGCCTCTACTTTAAGCATTGCCTCTGCAGTGCGATCAGTTGCTCTTTCATGTTTATCAGAAGTCATAATGCATTTACCCCCGATTGATAAAATATAGTTGTAGATTTCTTCATCACATGTAGCAACATATGTTTCAAATAAATATTCACACATTCGTGTGCGATAATAACAATGTCCAATCATAGGCACGCCATGAATTTTTGCCAGAGGTTTACCTGGGAATCTAGAAGATCCCATGCGTGCAGGAATAATTGCAATTACTTTCATCTCATCTACCTTTTAATTATTTATGATTTCTAGACCTTTACGACAAGCAACGTCCAGCATACGCACATCTAAGCTATAGGCAATAAATCGATAGCCTTCGGCAATGCGCTGCTCTAATTGTTGAGGTTCAGGTTCAATAATATGAATCCCGCCGGTCATTTTCATCTTTTCAGCGACTATTTTTATTCTATCCATAGCTGCTAAAAAATCAGGATGATCAAACTGTCCTGGAACACCAAGCGATCCAGAAAGATCATATGGTCCAATTATATAACCACTGACGCCCTTAACAGAAAATATATCCTCTAAATTATTTACTGCGTCAATGTGCTCTACTTGAACTATAACTATCGTACTATCTTTTTGCCATTCTAAATATTCTTTAAATTTAGTCCCATAACCTTGAGCTCGAGCGAGGCCAACGCCCCTTGATCCAACTGGCGGGTACTTAACTGCCGCAACGGCTTTTAGCGCATCTTCTGCGGAATTCACCATCGGAACTATCACACCATGCGAACCAGCATCCATTACTCTTTTTATCAAATCTGAATTATTTGAAGTGAGACGTACAAGTGGCGTCACACCTGCCAAATCAATTATTCTAATTAACTCCTCGGCCTCTCGTATAGTAATCACACTATGCTCTAAATCAACTGCCAACCAGTCAAATCCTGCCTTCGACATTATTTCTGCAATTGCTGGATGCGCTAGTGTTATCCAACTGCCCACAGACAGATCGCCTTGTTTAATATTTTTCAATAATGACATAAATCTTCTCCTAAAAAATTCTGTTTTATAGTGTCCAGTAATTCTAATCCACTAGGCTATCAATATAGGCACGGTTCTTTTTCGTCAAAAGAAACGTGGATCCCTGCTCAGTCCTGTTCTTTATAATACGATGAAATTTCATCACATAATTAAAGAAGCTTCCATAAACTTTGAATCCAATAAGATTAAGATATTTTGTTTTTCGTCCAACTTTATTTGTTTCTTTTAACTCTAGACAATGATCTAACAATTTGTCTATTGAATTAATTGATTCTGGGTAGTCCGTTTCAAGTGCTAAGATCTGCTTTATCTCATCACTCAAGGAAAAGTTTTGACTTCGGGTTCTTACTATGGAAATAATCTCTTCTATAGAATCTGGTGTGACAATATGCTCCATAAGTGCTCCATACTCTTCAGAAAACTTATTGATATGAATATCTCGGTTTTTAATTATTTTTCGAGTGCAAATTGGCTCAACACCAGCAATACAGCAATCATAAAAACTAGTAGAAGAAGGACCAATCACATAATCTAGGCCTTCTACCCAGTGAGAAAACGGGATACACCAGTGCGCAAGAACTACATTGAGGTCATATTTTTTGACAAAACCAACCCATAGTTCACGATCTTCTCGCGGATGCACTTTCAGATGTATTTCATGGCCTTCATTATTTAATTTTAATAAAAGTTGAAGAAGTATTTGAATGTCAACAGCCTCCATATATAACTCATCAGCTGCATTATTATCCTGTGACAAAAGAAAGTCACCACTACATTTATTGTTATAATCATATCGTACGTCTAAGCTCGAGGAACTCGAGACAATTGCCTCAACTGGACGTCGCTTTAAAAAATCATTTAATAATGGCTGACGAGTAATTAATCCAATCTTTGATTTCTCCTTAGAACTATTGATTTTTTTATGACTAAAGCATCTCGCATCATGTCGTGGATGACCAACGACATGGAACTTTTCCGAAATCGAAGGATAGTATTTATCTATTCGTCTTTTACCGCTATCACCCCATAATAGAAACATAGATACTTTGTCAACATAGCGAGTGTCCCCTTCCATAAAAGGCTTATCTAGAATGCTAAATAGTGTGAACTTATCATTATTTTGGTCAACAACACGTCCTACTGACTCAGTAAGTAAGATGACAATTGGAGGAATCTCTCGAGCAATATTTTTAAAATCATTTAAAAACATTGGCCTTGGCAAAATAATAATGTCGAAAGCAAAAGCAAAATGCTGCAATACTCTCTTAGTGTAAACCCTGTTTCCATAAACTAAGTTAACACCTCGCTCTCCACAAGCTTTCTTTAATGCACTTGCTGTTATTGCATCTCTTCCAAGCTCATCAATATGAAAATATACATTTTTACTCATTGCACTCTCTTTTAAACCTATATTTGGTCAAGTAAAATTGGCCACGGTATAAGAGACAAGGTTGTACTTTGTCTCTGCTTTATTTGGTGGCAAGCCTCCGTTATGTTGATGCGGTCTATATTGGCTGTAATACCCAACAATATAGCGTGTAATAGATGCCAGAGCTTCATTAAAATTTGAGTATCCCGTTGTGGGAACTCATTCACTCTTTAAACTTATAAAAAACCGTTCCATTGGGGCATTATCCCAACAGCTTCCACGGCGACTCATGCTTTGTTTTATTTGCAACCGCCAAAGATTTTGGCGGAAACTAATGCTCGTATAGTGGCTTCCTTGGTCGGAATGAAACATCACTCCGGAGGGTTTGCCGCGCAATTCAAACGCCATGTTTAAGGCTTGCTTGGTCAAACCGCTATCCGGCGATCGTGATAAGACCCAGCGCACAGGATTGCGAGCAAATAAATCCATAACGACGGCCAAATAGCTCCATCGTTGCCCAGTCCAAATATAAGTCACATAACCACACCACGCTTGATTGGGCACCGTAACATTGAATTGTCTATTCAGTTCGTTAGGTATGGCTACATGAAGCTGGAGAGCCTTCTTATAGGCATGCTTAGGAAACTGGCAGCTGACTAAGCCCAAGCGCCTAGCGCGGTAGCGGCTTAGACTCATGCCGTCCTGCGATACCATTGCAGCAAAGCTCCTAGAGCCTGCGGAACCATTGCTTAGTTCATGCTTTTCACTAACTAAAGCACGTAGCTTAACTTTATCAGAATCAATAATACGCCGACGGCTACGTCAGTACTTATAACTGCTTCGGCACACGCCAAACTGCTCACAGAGCACTGTAATCAGATGGCTCCCTTGAAGGCGGTGAACCAGTTTTAGCTGTTCAGTGGTTCCGAAATCAAGAGAGCGGTGGCCTTTTTAAAAATCTCTTTCACCATCTCAATTCGTTGAATTCGCTTCTCTAATTCACGAATCTTGAGTTGGTCAGGCGTCATTGGTGTAGCTGCGGCATACGGTTTACCCTGACGCTCCACTTTAGCTGAGCCACCCACTTAGCCATGGTTGAAATGCCAATATTCATGTCTGAGCAGCTGCGCGAACAATGTAATTTTGATCCACCACCAATTGTGATACTTCTAGTCTAAATTCAGGGCTGAAAGTTGGCCTTGTACGTTTTTTCATTGGTTCACCTAATTGATCCGAGATGATCATAATATCTCTTGTTAGGTGGCCAAATTCACTGTACCACTACAATTGTAGCTTTATTTAACCAATATTCTTTCTACTTTGAAAGATTCTGCAGCTATCAATCCCATTGATGAACCCCTAACTTTCATTAAGGACACAACTGACTCAATCGAACGGCTATGAGGATATTTTCGTATTTCTTCAGCATAAGCATTTAAAGCTTCTAATTTATGCTCCATGACGGTTGAAATATCTACATATCGATTTGGTATAAAAGCATTGTTTACAGAAGGTGAAGCCCACTCTGTGCTAGAGAGAATCTCAAAGCTATAAATCTCATATACAGAACTTTCTGGCTGGGGCCTACAAGCTGTTAACGTTGCTTGGTGTGTAATCTGGTGATCAATATTAAGATCACCTCCATGATGTGTATAAATAATTAAAGGCTGTATTTGATCAATGACTTTTTCTATTTCTTTTATCACATCAAGTAATCCAACAGTATCCATTCTATTGTCAGGGAAGCCTAAGAAGTTTGGCTTTTGGGCACCTAATACCTCACAACTTTGGTATGCAGATTTATTCCTTTCGTACTTACTTTCGTTAGAGAGTAGGTCACGAGAAGAAACACCATCAGTCATAAAAAGGACGTGAACCTCGTCACCTTTTCCCACATGCCAAGCGATCGTCCCTCCACAGCCCAGAACCTCATCATCCGGATGAGCAGCGACAACCAGCACCGTTCTCATTCTATATATTCCCATTTTAAAGCTGTTCCACGCTCTATATTTATTTTAGCTTTTTTCCCCAACACATCGTTGATGAACTTTGGAGGCAAGCCAAATCCTGGCCGGATACGACGAGTATTGTCAGCTGTTAATAGTTCACCAGCATCAATATCTTTTACGACATAAATTGAACGTCGAAATTTAAGATTTTCTTCCTCTACAGGTTTACGTTCATAACCAGCTTTACCCAAAGATTGCCAAGCCACATTAGTATCTTGGCAAAGAATTCTCAACTCACTGGGCTCCAATGAAAATTCACTATCAGCACCTGGTTCATCTCTGTTCAAAGTTACATGCTTTTCAATTACACAAGCTCCTAACGCAACCGCTGCAACTGAAACGGCGGTTCCAAGCGTATGGTCAGAAAGGCCAGGAATAACTTTATACCGGTTAGCCATATCTGGAATAGTGAGCAAATTAGACTGGTCAACTGGTGACGGATATCCACTAATACAATGCAATAAAATAACATTTTCACACCCAGCTTGTTGGGCTGTCTCAACAGCTTCAGTTATTTCTTCTAAATTAGCCATTCCTGAGGAGATAATCATAGGCTTTCTTGTTTGCGCAACATATTTAATAAGTTCTAAGTCTATAGTTTCAAATGACGCGATTTTATAGGCTGGAGCATTTAAATCTTCCAACAAATCCACAGCAGTCTCATCAAATGGTGTGCTAAAGCAAGTAATTCTATGCTTTCGAGCATGATCAAACATTGTTTTATGCCAGTCAAAAGGTGTATGTGCCCATTGATAGAGACGGTACAAATCATAACCATCCCATAAGCCACTGCGAATTTGAAAATCTTCTTTATCACAGTTAATCGTCATGGTATCAGCCGTGTAGGTTTGAAGCTTAATTGCATCAGCACCCATTGCCTTTGCCATCTCTATTGTTTTTAATGCACGATCAAGATCACCATTATGATTTGCAGACAATTCAGCAATTATATAAGGAGGCATAGAACTACCAATTTTTCGACCATCTATTTCGATCATTTTCATTATTAAATCTTCCTGATTTTGACGGTACACTCTAATACACCATCCAGTTTATTTGCATTCGTAAACTCTAATGTAAGACCATCATATTCTATATAAGCATGAGGATATGATTCTGCATCGAGCATCCGCACATGATCGAATAATTGGTTAATGCTGCATGCATCAGGGAACACGCTTTGTTCTGGCGAACGGCGCTCAAATAAGATTACTTCGCCTTGTTGTTGAATGGGTTGACTTTCAGTATCTATAATTTTTAAAATTAATTCGTAAACTAATTCGGCTGAGCGATTGAAAATATCCCTAGCACTGCCCTGCAAAGATAAATCAACTTTCCCATAAATGGGACCAGCGTCTAATTCTCCTGTCATTCTAAGTGCAGTTAACTTGGTACTTTCATGACCGAGAGATATTAAGTTTTGTAAAGGACTACCTCCTCTACCATAGGGCAGATCAGTCATGTGGAAGCATACACACTCATAGTTATCTGTGATATTTTTGGATACCAACCAAGACCAATGGGGGAAGAAAATAAAACGTGGTTTTACCTTGTCAAGAAGCTCAGAAGATAATTCTTCTGGCGAGCTGACAAAATACCAATTCCCTTGAAATTTTTGTGAAAATAACTTGTACGCATCTATGTTCCACTGCTTTATTGTAGCAACCACGTAATTATTCACAAATAAACCGTCCTGTTTTGTGGATTTTTTATATACAAATCATGCTCACTATTTTTTACATAACCACATTTCAAAAATAAATTTTTTGAAGCAATGTTTTTTTTGAGAATTTCTGCGCGTAGCTCATTACCAGAAAAGAGCCTGTCACAATAGCCTAGCGCAGTCGCTCCTAAGCCAAGCCTATAATGGTCGGGGGAAACATAAATTGAGACGAGGTGGTAGTTATTTATTTCATTGCATTTATGACTTAACCTAAGCACCCCTGCAGGCTCATTATCATATTCAATTATGTAGAAAAAGTCAGTGGGAATTGCCAACACCTTATCTAACCAAATGAGATGTTTATCATATTCAGGAGTTGCTGGATCAAGGAAATGTCTTCTGGTAAGTGGGTTTAATTGCCACTTATGTATTATCTCAGCATCATTCATGTTCGCATTCCTGATTGTTATTTGACCTCCATCTCGGCTAATATCAGGGAGTATTTTGATAGCTGTTAATTCCGCCCCTTGGCCGTCTGCAACTTTAAAAGCATTTTCTGATAACTCAGACATTAAAGTAGGATTATGAACAAAGTTATTGCACTCTTTAACAAGGTCATTTTTGATATCAAAGACTCGTCTTGCAGTGCCAGCTTTAACTAGTACAGATATCACCTCCGTCTGATTATCCGCTAACTTTACTAAAAGAGTAGGCAAGCCAAGGCTACAGCGTTCCCATGAAGTAGTTCCTCCTGCACCAATTGCTAAATCAGCACTAAGCATTAGATTCGGCATATTATCAACATTTTCTAATACATTTACGATTAACGAGTGCTTTTTAGCTTGATTTATTACCGATTGAAGCCCGGGAGCTTTACTTCCTAGCACTACGTCGACGATAGGATTTTCTTTCCAGTTCACATTTCCAAGGCCCGCTAACACTAAACTTGTGAGGTTATCAGGGTCCATGCTTCCCATAGATACGAGAACACGACTTACACACTCCCTGTTGTTTCTTTTCGCGATTGCTTTTTGTCGTAACTTTTTAAATTCAGGTCTTATAAGTGCATATCCAGTACCAAGTAATAATTCACTTTTTCCATGAACAAGTGCGCTATATCGATTTTTTTCTCGTCCATAAGTCTGATCAAGTAGTAAGTCACAATGTAGGTTTCTGTTCGCTAGATCATCAATAACCATTATTTTTTTTGTATGTGAACGCATACATTTATGCCATCGGAAGTCTATTCCATAGTGATCGATTATTAACCAGTCGACAGATTGAAGCCTCAAAAATTTCTTTGTCTCTTCGGCATCTTGTTGCCACGAGACACCCAGCCAACCTGAGTACTCAGAGCCACCGTCATGGATTGCATACCCGTCTTGGTGTTGTCGCAACAATTCAACATCAAAACCTTGCTTTTGAATAAATACTTGCAAATGCCCAGGATAGTCTCGACAGATAAAACTGACATCTGCACCATTTTTCTTTAAAGTATTAGCTAAGGTCAAGCAGCGCATGACGTGCCCAACACCAATCTTTATTGATGCATCCACACGAATGAAAACTCTTAGAGCTGGCTTTTTCACTGGCTTAACTTTAACCTCATTCGTAATCTTTTAGATTAATGAATCTCTTACCGAAAAACCTTTTTGACTTAGAAACGCTTTTACATCTGCGGGCGTATACTTATTAAATAAATAGAAAGACGAAGCACAAACAGCATCGATGTGCTTAGTACTTAAAGCTTTATTAAAGTCCTCAAGCTCACCAGCACCCCCAGAAATAACTATTGGTACATTTGATTCTCCAACAAGGCTCACAGAGTCTTCAACGTTATATCCTAGTTGCCGGCCATCCTTATCAATACAGGTAATTATGATTTCGCCCGCACCTAAAGCCTCTACTTCCCTGCACCAGCTTAATAAGTCTCTGCCTGTCTCCTCAGTACCATTGTTTATATAATGCTTAAGACCTCTTTGAGTTTTCTTAAAGTCTATTCCGACTGAGATAGCTTGTGAACCAAAGTGGCTAACCGCGTTTTCTAGAAAATATTTATCCTCAGAGCAGGCTGAATTTAGAATAACTTTATCAGCACCGTTAGTTAGTAAAGTCTCTATATCTTCCATTTTCCTAATACTTCCACCGACTGACAAAGGCATAAAGCAACTTTTTGAAATATTTTTTAAGTTGTTAATTGATAACGGAGTATTGTTAATGTTGTAGATAATAAGCTCATCTATCTCACGTAGATTATAAATTTTAACCTGTTGAATTAACGAACCAACTGGTCTATTATTTATGAAATCTTTCCCTCGAACAATAGTCCTCCCATTAAAGACAATTGACGAAATAATTCTACTCTTAAGCATTGGTAATAAAACTCTTCAAAAGCTCCAACCCAGCTCTTTGACTTTTCTCTGGATGAAATTGACATCCAATTACGTTGTCTCTTCGAACAATTGCGGCTATTCCACCACCATATTCAACAGTCGCTAATAGGTTTTCATTATTGTTGACAACAAACTCAAAACTATGAATGAAATAGTAATCCATATTATTGAATTTTTCTGTCACGATCTCATCTCTTTGCTGCAGATGTAAGGTATTCCAACCCATGTGAGGTAACTTAATATTTTTTTTCTCTATTTTTTTAATAACTCCAGGGATTAACCCTAGACCTTTGACTTCAACAGTACCACCAGCACCCTCACTGCCCTTGTCTGCTAGCAACTGCATTCCTAAACAGATACCCATTATCGGTGTGCCATTAGCAGCTGCATCTTTTATTGCTTGGTCTAAACCACTTTCTTGGAGCCTACTCATGGCTTCATTAAAACTACCTACACCAGGAAGCAATATCTTTTCAGCATACTTGATCTGACTGGGAGCATCAATTAGAAAAGATTTGAACTTTAGCGAATCAATCGCATTCCGAACTGAAGTAATGTTGCTTAGACCGAGAGAGATAATTCCAATCATAATTAAAACTACCTAAGGATAATATTTTCTTACTGGAGACCCATCAGTATTTTTTATTAGTTTTCCATCATGAGTTAACTCAAATAACTCATAGTTTGTATACTGATCACATATTTCATCAAACTGTTCTTTGGTCAACCCTATATCACCCAAAATATTTAGGAGCTGCTTACCTAAAAAAGAAGCTGGGTACATCCCTTCTAATTTAACAACAGCTTTGGCTGCATCCTCTCGGCTAACACGATTTCGTCGAATATCCATACAGGCTTGTGCTGTTGCTCTTCCGTATCCAAACTTCAAATACATCAAATATTCATGCAAACCTGCTTGGCAGTTGTCTAAGTTTTCATAGTCAACAAAATGTCCTTCAACAGGCTTTCCATAACTTTCAAAACCGTTCGCCTGAGCAATTAGTTTATTATTATATCCTTCCCAAGGAATGTAATGACCAAGGAATAGCCCTGTTACACCGACCCTTTTCAGGTCATCATCTTCTGGATAAATAAACATTGCCAAATCTTTATGTTGTATTCCATCAAAACCAATCATGTCATCAACACGCAACCCTATTAGCCCTCCAAACTCTTCTAACCAAGCTCGGTCTAAAATATTATTTTCCTCACTTCCTGCAGGACCACCAAATTCATTTTGCGGATTTTCTCCCCAAATAACTAAAGGAATATTAAAATTAACAGCAACTTGAATAGGTGTAGTGAAAATTGATACATGTTCAGGCCATGAGATATCGCCAACTAGCTCCAAACCTGCTCGGTTTAATTTTCCACGAATATGTCTCGCAGTCGAATACTGAATAACATCAACACCAATCTCTTTAATGTTGTCTATATTTCTTCGACCAAGATCGCTTAAGTCACAAGTTTCAGCGATAACAGCCAGTGGCTTTAAACCTAGCTTTAAAACTTGTAATAGCTGGTATGTACTATCCTTTCCACCACTGACTGGAACAATACAATCATACCCACTATCTCTCTTATATTTGACAACAATCTTTTCTAACTGATCTTTTCTTTCCTGCCAGTCTATATCATTTCTATTACTGAATGATGTGCAAGCCGAACAAACACCATCCTTATCAAACCAAAGGTCCTGTTTTGTTTCAGGATAAAGACACTTATTGCAATACATGGATAAATTCCTAAGATTTTTAAATTTTTAAAAATACTCTATATAAATTGTATTTCAGTTAGTTTATGTATGTGAATTTAGAAGTGCTGAAATTCGTTCCTTGCAATTAATGCACTGAACATCAACTCAGCCCTCTTCCAGTCTTCAACCGAGTCAATATCTTGAACCAAATATCTTGGTATAATTACTGGAATAGATTTATTTGAAAAGAGCACCTTATTGTCCAAGAAAGCATTTGCTTTACCCCAATAAAACTGGCCTGCATCATGATACGCTTCTTCAAAATCCTGTGATCTTGCCATCGTATTTTCAGGCCATATAGGTTCCACACAATCACCTTTTATCCGAAGGGCCCTTTTAATTGGAAAGGGAAAAGTCGTTACTGAAAAGGCAAAACTCTTTTGAGTACGGATTAGCTTCCTATACCCTTCCTCTAAATATTTTGAGCATACAAAAGGTGCTGTGGCATAAAGGCAGCATGCATAATCAATATTCATACCATTACTTATAAACCACTGTATAGCATGCTTAACAACAGCATTGGTTCCACTAAAGTCATCTGATAAGTCAGCAGGGCGGACAAAAGGAACTTCTGCACCATATTTCTTTGCTACACTAGCAATTTCTGCATTATCTGTAGTTACAACTACTTTATCAAAAAGATTAGACTTTAACGCTGTATCAATAGACCAAGCTATGATGGGCTTTCCACAAAAGTCTTGGATGTTTTTCATAGGTATTCTTTTGCTTCCACCTCTAGCAGGTATCACACATATCTTCATTTTAGCACTCGCCTTAAGATGTCAACAACTTCGTCCTGCTCATTTAGCGTCATGGTGTGGAACAAAGGCAAGGTAATTACTCTGCTATAATACGATTCGGAGTTAGGGAAATCTTCTTGCCTAAAACCAAGTCGCTGATAGTATGGTTGGGTATGAATCGGAATGTAGTGAACATTAACCCCAATACCATTAGCTCTAAGATCACTAAAGATTTGTTGGCGGGTGTTATCTAGGTCTTCCAAACATAGCTGTATAGGGTAAAGATGCAGAGCCGAGTGACTATCCTTATCCTGAAAGGGCGTAGTTAGTGGCAAATCAGCCAAAAGCATATCGTATCTTTTTTGAAGAATGTGTCGCCTAGTTATAAATTGATTAAGCCTCTGGATTTGAGTTTTCCCTAGTGCAGCCTGGAGCTCAGTCATCCGATAGTTAAATCCCAAATCAACTTGTTGATAATACCAATCACCATCAGCAGTTTTTGTCATTAAACTCTTATCGCGTGTAATTCCATGACTACGAAAGCGTCGCATTTTTTCAGCAAGCTCTTTCGAATTTGTCGTTGCTAACCCACCTTCTGCAGTTGTTATAATTTTGACTGGATGAAAGCTAAATACAGTTATGTCAGAATAATTACAACTCCCGATAGGCTTATCGAGATATTTACCTCCTATTGCGTGTGAAGCATCTTCAATAATTTTAAAACCATACTCTACTCCTAGGGAGTGTATTTTTTTCATGTTGCAAGATTGTCCAGCAAAATGGACCGGTATCACAATCTTTGGAAGATCGCTTTTTAATTTTGCATTAATCAACTTTTTTTCTAATTCTAACACCGACATATTGTAAGTCTTTAGATCAATATCTACGAAATCAACTTTTGCTCCACAATATAAGCCACAATTGGCTGAAGCGACAAAGGAATTTGGACTAGTCCATATTTTATCGCCTTCTTTAAGATCGAGCGCCAAGCACGCAATGTGCAAAGCAGAGGTAGCGCTATTAGCCGCAACTCCGAAATTAACCCCACAGTACTTGGATACAGCTTCCTCAAATAATGGAACTTGGGGTCCCTGAGTTAAGAAGTCAGACTGCAAGACAGCAACAACTGCATCGATGTCATCCTGATTTATATCTTGCTTACCGTAAGGAATCATAGCTTAAGAAAAATCCACTGAATTAAGCATTTTCAAAAACTCTTCATTAGGTAACCATTCAGGATTAGTACCAGAATTATATTCATGACCCTGTTTAACCAGCTTACCTATCTCTCCTAATGGGTTTTTTGTAAAATCAACTTCGTGGTTAAATTGTATTGAAGGTTGGATTACGTAGTGATCATTGAACTCTAACGTCAAATGACTATCGTCAGAAGGACACATTATTTCATGCAGTTTCTCCCCTGGGCGGACACCTACGATCTTATGGCTTAAGTTTGGCGCCATTGCCTTTGCCAGATCAGTTACGTACATTGACGGAATTTTAGGAATGAAGATTTCTCCACCTTTCATTCTTTGAAAATTTTTTAAAACAAACTCAACACCTGCACGGAGGGTAATTGTAAATCGGGTCATATCTGGATGGGTAATTGGTAATTCAGTCGCGCCGTTATCAATTAATTTCTGGAAAAATGGCACTACCGAACCACGCGACCCTACCACGTTGCCATACCGCACTACCGAAAACCTTGTTTCTTTACTACCAACCATATTATTAGCAGCAACAAATAACTTATCAGATGCTAACTTTGTTGCTCCGTATAAATTAATTGGATTGGCTGCTTTATCTGTTGAAAGGGCTATAACTTTCTTAATATTGCACTTAATTGAGGCTTTGATTACATTTTCAGCACCATATATATTTGTCTTAATACATTCCATCGGATTGTATTCTGCAGCTGGAACTTGCTTCATTGCTGCTGCATGTATCACATAATCAACCCCTTCCATAGCTTCCTCAAGCCGGTTCAAGTCCCTAACGTCACCAATAAAATAGCGCATACAAGAATCACTAAATATCTGCTTCATTTCAAATTGTTTAAGCTCATCTCTTGAAAAAATAATAATTTT
>Ga0115003_10000817_pt1 | contig 27659 bp, 45 predicted proteins | sample ArcticOcean_MG_C_7_FD_88736 | JGI IMG/M metagenome (GOLD analysis project Ga0115003, IMG submission 88736) | Marine microbial communities from western Arctic Ocean - ArcticOcean_MG_CB11_88 | ecosystem: Environmental > Aquatic > Marine > Oceanic | place: Arctic Ocean: Canada Basin | collected... | reverse complement strand
TTTCTTATTACACATTTGGTATATTTTTACCGCTGTGTAAATAGCAGATAAGAAAAGTACAATAATTTTTAGCATCTGCTCCACGTTTGAAAAAGTCAATCCCACAGCTCCAGTATTCACCAAAAGAATATGGTCTGAAATCAGACTACTTGTAATCTTTTGAAATAGTGTTTTTCCCAGCATCGCTCTCTTTTTTGTTTAATTTTAAGAATAGTCTTAACTTCTTTTCGTTCTCTATTTTCTTCTCTTTACTAATCATCCTATCTCCATACCTCCCTCATAGTAAACTGTTCCTTTAATTGGCCACATTTGGTCATTAGAAGTTCTTGTGTTATACTCTGGAAATAAGCTATTATTAGCACATAAATAATCTATTAATCTCTCACTATAAAACTGAGCGTTATTTCTCTGCTCCTCCACTAATCTGTCCAGCTCACTTCTACTAATAGGAGAGCTATCTTCTGAGCTGTATGTACTCAAAGCTCCGTTATTAATCTTATAGAGCATACTAGGTAATATCTCCAGGATAGCCCAGTGTAAAGTAGCTCTCATTATGAAGTCTTGTAAAAGAGTCTTTTGGTCTGTAGTTAAGTTATCTGCTACGATAGCTGCTTTAATAGTCTGATAAAGGTTAGTTCCTAATATTGGCTGAATCCATTTATCTTGTGCTATAATAAGTCTAGGCTCTAAGAAAGTAGGATCTACTGATCCATTAATAGTACTGTATCTTTTAATATAATCTTCGTCTATAAATAAAACGCTTTGTGGTAATGCCATGATTTCTTAGCTTAATACTTTAGGGTTAACATTAGTGGCTGTAGGATTCTCAATAGGAAAGCTAGGCCTTCCTAAAACATCTGTAAATCCATTAGGATTAATTATTTTAAAGTGCTTCATTATATCCGCTGGTAAGAACTGGCCACCTTTATACTCCTTCCCTTGTATAGTTATAGTCTTTCCTTTAGGTACTCTTCTTAAGAAGTATGTTCTTCTGTTCCACTTATGTCTACAATTATAAGAGCCTTTCCATAAAAATATGCTATACCTTCCAAAAGGCTTATTTGTAACTGAGTTAGTCATAGCGGTTATATCTTCTCTTCTGTATAAATTAGCCTTATAAGTAGTAATCATCTCTATGCAGAAATTTCTACTTGTTCTAATCGGAGCTGGCCCGTCATACTTATATCTTATTCTGTAGAATCCGCTATCCAAATAAGACCTTTTATCTGGATCATTCTGTATGGCAAAGCTATAGTTTCTGCTGTAGTGATTGTCCACTTGTGGCTCATCTTCTACCTCTTCCTCATCAATCAAAAGCCAGTCTTTCTCAAACTCCACCTTATCCTCACCTATAGACTTCATGTAATCTAAAGCAGCATTCTCCTCCTCCTTGTTTGGAATGTACTTGTTACATTCATCCTTTACCTCCTTACCGAAGTTCATTTTATCAGATCCACAACAAGAGCTTAGATTCTGCTGAGAGCTTATTTCATTCTCTTCTAAAATTGGAGCATCCTCTTTAATAATTGTGATAGGTTTCATAGACTCAAAATAAAGGTCTAAATTAATTCCTACTTCTCCTAAGAGCTTATTTAAAGCCTTTAGTACTATAAGCTGATAAGGCTGGACTACTGTGGCCTCAAATAATTCAAAGCTAGTTCTTAGCTCATCTGCGTTATTTCCAAAACCAGAGCTATCCTTTACTCCAAAGAGCATAGGACTAGTGACTCTGTGGCCAATCATAATTTTTTTAGTTACTTCTTCACTTAAAAATTGGTATTGTTTATCAGCATCACTTAAAGGAAATGGAGTCATATCTGGCGCTCTGTCCTTTCCATCTGAAAAGGTCATAACAAACTTACCAGCGTTTCCCGTTCCGCTTAGTTCCTTTTTAATGGTTTGCTTTATCTGGTTTCTCTTCTCTATTCCTGGAACCCCATTAGAAAAATTTATGAGAAAGCTTGGAGCTAAACCATTTTTTATGTTATTCAGATGATAGATAGCTATTTCTTTATCTAGCTCTATGTAGTTTATAGCTCCTAGATAGTCTGGCTTTGGGTAAGTCTTATCTCCTACTGAATACCCTTTCACAGCAAAGAGCTGATTTGGATAAAGCATTTTATTCTCTGGATTAAAGGCTGCTATCTCTATTGGAGTGTTTTCCTTCTTTCTGTAGTTGGCCCAGTCCTCTGAATAAAAGAAACTATCTGTAACTCCATCCTCATTATTATCTCCAGCTCTCACCTTTTGGAATGGTACATGATAAATCTCTGTAAAAGTAGTTCTGTCTACACTATAGATAACATTCAAATAGAAGCCATTAAAGACTTTTAAGTCCTTTATGCACTTCTTTATCTCATCCTCATCCAAAGTATCTAAAAACATACCTAAACGCAGCCATTGGTCTGGTTTCTCCTCCTTATCAGCAGCAGTTAATCCCTCACCATAAATCATATCAGAAATACCATTAATAAGAGCTGAATGAACAGCACTATTCCTGGCCAATCCTATTAAAAAGTCTGGATAGAGATTGTCCTCTCCATAGTTTACCCATCCACCTCTACTACTAGACTCCGTAAAGTCCGTATCATAGTGAGATGATAAACCTATTCCATGTACTGCTGAGTTCTCAGTAGGTTTAGGAATTGTCTTGCTGTTTATTGTTCTTCTTTTAGCCATTGTATGCTACTGAATTTGGAATGGTTTGGTCATATTCTGTAAAGTAATCTTGAGCCTCTCCGACTAATAATAGTCCTCTCTCCACAAAGTGAGAAAAGTTTGGATCAGCCAAATCTAAATTTATATTTAGCTTATTCACAGCATAACAAAGGTACGTGAAATATCCACCATTTAGAATAGCCACTCCTCCATTAATATTACTCTCTGATCCATCTGTGTTTATGGAAATGTTCCAGTACCTATCTGTAGCTGTTATTATGCTATTAGCGCACATCACCTTGTACTCTTTCTGAGTCATTTGGTCAGTTAACACAAATATGACTCCTAAAGTATCTGCTTTTAAAGGCCAATTTTTAAGTCTTTCGTTAACCGTTAAACTGACTGTCTGATAGCCTGGAGTGTTTGGCTGGAGCTGTAACATTATACCTCCTCAGATTTGTCCTCTGTTACTACTTTAGGCTGTTTCTTTTTAACCTCACCTATTAAGTTTGGACAAAGCCTCTTAACCGTTTTTAAAGTGCTTTGTGAAGCGTTCTTTAAATCTACTAGTTTTCCATAAAGGGTAACATTATCTACTTTGGCTTTTAGCATCTTTCTATTTTAAAAAAAAAGAGGAACTATCAAATTGAAAGCTCCTCTTTTAAAGTGATATTAATTAAACTCGCTTTTCTAATTAAGCATATGGTGCAATAATTGAGATATCTGCAAAATTATCAAAAGGTATTGCTGAGTACTGTAATAATTTTCTAGCTGGTAATTTCTCACTAGCTGTGAAAGTTAAAGTGTATCCATTAGCATCTCCTTTAGCTGTTCCAGTAGCCGCTGTTCCAGCAGTTAACTCAGCCGAATCATACTGTCCTACCATCCAGATATTATCGTTATTATCCAAGACAAACAAAGCTAATCTAGTCTGAGCTACATTTTGAAGCTCCAATCTATCTGCTGCTGTTAATTGCATTAAAGAGATATTAACCGCTTGCTCCCAGAAAACCGTTCCATTCTCTACTGAGCTTGTTATGGTTTCAATAAAATCACCTACTCCTTGAGATAACTCATATCTGTAGATAGTGGCTGTTGGCAAAGTGATTATTTCCTCCGCAGCATCTGTAGTAATACCAGTAGTAAAGTCAATATGCTTCGCTAAAAATACCGTTTTAATCCCTCCTATTTTGTCTTTACATTGAAGTAATCTTCCGCTTGATAATGTACAAGGCATATCTTCTAAATTTAAAGGTTAATAATTATGATTTCTTGTAGGTTACTACATCCTCACCAATAGCTATCTGAGTTCCACCCGTAAATCTGTACACTACTCTTACATTATCTGAACCGTCCAAGTTACTCATGTCTAAAACTTTCGCTTCGTTCATGTCACCCCTAAGGTTAGTTCCAAAGAAGAAGTTTGTGTTTAGAGATAACATTAATTCATCATTAGCCATACCATTAGCCACCTCAATCTGGATTCCATCATAATTTAATGGCTTAACTCCGACATAAGATTCAAACTGATAGTTTTGCGCTCCTAAAGCGTTAATGTATGTCATTGCCACTCCTGGACTTACATAAAGTCTAAGGTCTGGATGAAACAATAACTGAGTAGGTATTTGAGCTTTTATTAATTCTAAGACATCAATAATATCTGCTGTAAGCATTGGGTCTTTAGCGTTAACTATTTTCTGAGCTGCTGGTACAAAAGTTCCAACTTGTGACTGAGTAAATAAACCATCGAAACTAGCAAAAGTTCCAGCTCCAGTTTTATCTCCTTGCCAAATGTTATTCTCGACATCTTGTCCAATCTTTCCAGCTACGTGTAGTAAAAGGTAAGTTTCAAAGTTTGGAGGAAGAACTGCATCTACTCTCAAACCTCCAGTTTGCATTGCTTCCCAATCTTCTCTGAAAGGCTGCTTACAAAGCTCAAGGTTTACTTGTAGGTTCTGAGGCTCAATTACTCTTTCTGCTAAAGTAACAGTACCAGCATCTAGAAAATCACACGCTTGTGCTGTAATTAATCCAGTAGATGATAGAGTTTTTAAAACTCCTTTATACTTTACATTTTCTTTTATCTGGATCAGACCTTCTGAAAGTGTTTTACCACTTAGAAGAGCTGCTGAGATATAGGCTTGAGCTAATTCACCTTCGTAAGAGCTGGTGATAGATTCTCCGAAATTATACTTTTTAGACATTTTTTTAGTTTTTTGAAGATTTGGAAAAGATAGACATTGCTCTCTCTGCTGCGTTCATCTCAGCTAAAGGTTTAGCAAATTCTACTTTTTGCACTTGATTAATACTTTTTTTGTGAACTGGGTTAGCTGCTGAAAAGTTCTTTAAAGATCCAGAAAGCTCTTTCGCTAAATTCTCCATTTTTAAATCGAAGTCTTTACTCAACTCCTCAAGAACTGCGATAAGCTCTTTTTTAGATACAGAAGCCTCTATAGCTTCCTCCTCTATTACTTCCTCCTCAATCACTTCGGCATCTCTGATTTCAGTCACTTGACCATCTTCAATAACCATAACTCTACCATCCTCAAGCTCGAACTCTCCAGTTGGTAAAGGCATCTTATCTCCTTCCTCAGTTACTACATAGGCTAAAACACCTACTGTCCACTCTTCAGCATCTGTGCCTATTAGCGTTCCATCTTTTAAATTGGCCTCAGCCATTAAAGCTACCTCCATTCCGAGCAGAGCTTTAATCTTTCCTAGTTTTGTTATTGACATTTTTTAAAATGAATTAATTAATTTACTCTTTTCGTTATTAAATAGTAGTGAAAAAACTATTCTGTTCCCTTTTAGCTGTTTTGACTAAGTAAAAAAGACCTCTGTAACCTACTGACTTTTATGTAATTAGATTATCTCTAAAAAGACAATATAGCATACCACAGAGAGTAGATAATGCCTTAAAACGCACAATAGAGGCCTTAAAACAGTTTCTCACAAAACCAAACTTTTAACCGTTTATTTTTCTATAATGATATTTTTAATCTGCTCACATAGCCTTTCTTCTTCATCCTCATCTCTAATCTCACCTAGACTATAAGTGAATTTAATAGTCATTTTAGTACCATCCTCATCTGTCTGAGTAGCATACAAAACTCCGTTCTCATGTAGCTCTTTCATCTGCTCCTCACTAAAATTATACTCATGGTCAAAATAAACCTCATCCAAATTAATCTCAGTATCTGCTGACATCTTTCTAGGAGCTTTGTCATACTTCTTTTTCTTCTTCTTATTTTTCTGCTTTTTATACTCCATAGCGTTTACAAAGAATCCCTCTATACTAAAGCCTTTAGTCTTTCCGCTTTTAACTTGCTCTTTCCAGATAGCATCATCATTAACTTTAATGGCCACCATCCAAGATCCTACTGGTACTTTAAAACCAAAAGCCTCAGATTTGTCTATAGGTGAATCCTTGATCCAGGACTCTACTACAGTTAAGCCATCAATATTCTTATCATGTTCTAGTGTATGGTTATGCTGCTTGTCATTCTGTAAAAAGAGCTGTGAGGCTTTCCTTACTGTATCTTTAGAAAACCAAACATAGTACTCCTTTCCAGTTTCCTGGTCATAGCGGAATATCTGTTTATTAGGAATTAAGGCTGGTCCTATAAGTATTCTCCTTTCCTTGTCAGCTACAGCAAAAGTAAATTTGCTTTTTTCTTGGTTTTTAAAGGCTAGGAAGTTCTCTTGTATGGCTGGTTCTGATACTAAGCTGATAGCATCTACTCCGAACTCATTCTCTTCCTCATCAATAATTAACTCTACAATTTCAGTCATTGTTCTAATTTTAAATTTATTATTTTATAGTGTTGATTGGTCCTTTATTACTTGACTGGCCTCTTGTGAGCTGGTCACATCTGAGCCAATTACATAGGCTTGAACTGGAGCTGTCTGTCCTACTTCTGAAACATCACCATCTCCTAAGAAGCTAAAGTCTATGTTAGCTGTTTCCTCTGGAGTTCCTAAGTTTGGCGCTCCTCCTCCTCCACCACCTCCACCTCCAGCTCCAGATGAACTTGGAACAGATGTAGAATCTCCTTTAATGGCTTGAATACTTTTAGCAGCACTCGCTAAAGTAGAGCCTATAGATAGACCAGCTTTTAAAGTGTTAAAGGCTACAAAAGGCATTCCACCAGTTAATGGAGATGCTGCTACAGATTTGGCATTAGCCACACCTAGACTAGATACTTGTTCAGAAACAGATTTAACAGAAGTTCTTACTACATCAGCTATAGCTAAAGCCTTACCTACTTTCTGCATATTCTTACCTCCTACAGATAGTATATTTTGAAGATTATCTATTCCCTCCTTTAGCTCCTTTTCTTTGTATGCTTTGGCCTCATCCTCTATCTCTTTCTCTTTCTTTAATTTATCCTTTAATAAATCATTACTCAGCTTTGTATATTTCTCTTCTATAAGTAGCTTTTGAGCAAAGAAGTTTTCTGCTCCGTTAATAGCGTTTAGGTCTGCTATTTCTTGCTGTATTAATTGCTCTTGCGCTCTTTCATAATCTGACTCTATGGCCATTAACGCTAGTTCATTAGTTAGATCCTGGATCTGCTGCCATTCGTCAGCTTGTCTTTTTAGTGTAGCTTCTAAATCTGTATCTGCTTGGTCTGTTGCCGTTTTTGTATCTGCTGCTGTCTTATCTTTTAGTTCTTGCGCTCTTGCTTCATCCTCTGATTTAGTTTGAAGAAGAAATCCATCTCTGGAATTTTTAAGTTTTGTGAGCTGCGCTAAAGTTGTTTTTATAGCTTCATCTGCTTTTGTTTCAATACCTTCCGCATCAAATAGTAGGTCTGCTGCACCTCCAGTAAAATCATCAGCTAGACTAGTTCCCTCATCTAAAATTCCAGTTAAACTTAATCCATAAGTCAAAGCATCCACAGCCACCAAAAGACTGGTGATTGGGATAGTCATAAAAGCTATAATACCTTGAGCTATATCTGTATTTCTTTTAGCTGCTTCTATTTGAGCTTTTTTGGTTAACTCCATTTGCTCAAGCTGCAATTCAGTAGCTGTTATTATTTCATTTGTCTGCTGTATCTTTAAATCACGTATTTCTCGGTCAGTTTTACCTTGTAACTTTAAAGAGTTCTCTTGTGCAGATATAGCCTCCAAAGCCTCCTTTTGTATTCTTAAATTCTCCTCAGCCTCTTCGTTTAATTTCTTTTGCTCTCCAGTTACACCACTAACCAGACCTTTTATATCATCCCAATAAGCCACTAATAATCCTATAGCCACTACTATAGCTCCAATTCCAGTAGATGCCAGAGCTAGTCTAAACAATTTAACTCCTTTAGTAGCTGCTCCAGTAACAAAAGCACTTACTCCAGTAGCTACGGCTCTAGCTTTGTCCGCTATAATTGACTTGCCTATAGTTTCTATTAGTTTACTTTCTGCCAAAGACCTAAACCCTACAGCTATGGCAATAGCTCCTTGAGCTTGTACCATTGTCTTTTCTAAAGTTTCATTTTCTAGACCTAATAAGGCTGCTGCTCCAGTAGCTATGGCAAATCCTCCAGCTATTCCCTCTCCAAACTTTACAAACTGCTCAGCTTTGGCTGTTGGATCTAGTGCATCTATATCTCTCTGGAATACATTAAGCTCTTTCTTAGCATTACCTAGCTCCTTACTTAGTTTCTTAAATTCAGCACTTCCTAAGTCAGCACTTTTTAGCTGAGATTCTAATTCTGATACTGCTCCCTCTAGCTGGTTTATGCTGGTGATTGACTCACTAACCCCGTCTATCTCTAATTTAACTACGTATGTTTTAGCCATCTTTTTTAGTCTTTATAGTTTATCCTTTATAGGGTTTGAGTTGTGTATAGGTCTGCGTACAAGAGGCCGTAATATAATCTTTGCCTTTAGCTCCATCTTCTATTAAAAACATCTGGATTCCAGAAGTAGTGATGTGGTAATGGATGTAGTAAGTTGTGCTACTCTGATACTGATTTACTACAGTAGCTTTATTTACTCTGTAGTCTTTTGCTCCAGTAGCTGCATTATCAGAATTTCTATGTATTAGATTTGTATCTGTAAAGGCTTCTGGAGTCATAGTAGTAAAAGCTCCACTTTCAAAACTTAGAACTACGTCATTTCTAACTATCCAGGCTGTATCTTGATCAAAAGTTATTTTTGCCCCATCATCACCTTGCAGAAATAGCTCTATTCCATACACTTTTCCTACACCGTCACTTTGCAAATATCTTGTTTCGCCTTCACATAGATAAATTAGCTTTCCATGATTTGCTCTACCAGTCCTTTCCTCTGATACGCTCCTTCCAGACTTTTTACCTCCTCCCAATGCCCACTCAGCTTTGTGAAGTGCCTCTCCATTAATTCCTTGAACTGAGGCAAAAGAGATGTCTGTAGCTGTAGGGTTTTCTAAGGCCAAACTATCCACCTCTGAAATAGTATTTCCATGTCCGCTTATTTGTCCATAAACTGATCCACTACTTAAAGTATTATCTACTCCTAGAATCATATTTCCAGAGCCTCTGTATTCACCTTGTGACCTTCCAGCTAGTACCATATTCTGTCCTAATGGATTTACACTTTTAGGAGTTCCACTTGTAATTAGCTTTGTTGGTAGAGTAGAGCTTAACGGATCAGCATAAGTAAAATTAAGCCCGTTTGTTGCGCTAACTATATCACCTCCTAGTCCTCCTCCTGGATCAGATAAATACCTACAGCTATAAGCTGATAAAGCAGAAACATAAACCCAATTATATCCAGCAAATAAACAGCACTCTTCTGTACCAGGTCCAGTAACTCCAGCCTCGTTAATCATTGTTATAAGACCATTGTTTGTAGAGCTGTCTGGTATCCATTCACAAGTCACGTTAACATCTGGAAGTTTTAAAAGCTCTACTTGTACGGTCTTACTGTCTGTTATGGTCCAGCCATTAATTTTATTGATTCTCCAGTAGGAATCCTTAATCCATATCTTATCGTTAAACTTAAATTTGAAAATGTCAGCAGATGTTATTCTAAAATTGGCCTTCATTAATTTGGCCGTTTCGTTATAAATCTCATCCACAAAACCTTCCCAGTACTTTTTGTAAAGAGTTCCTTGTGGAGCTGACTGGATATAATGCCAAGGAGTTTCCATTCCAAAGTTTAAATCGTCACCATTTAAAGTAATGGCTCCAGACTGGAAATAGTGAGAGGCTTTAGGATAATATATTTGGTTAGTGGTAACTGGTGTACCAGTCAAATTCTGCTCATGGAAATACCATTGTACTCCAGCTGGTATTAATCCATGCCAGACTAAGATTCTAGGCTTTGGCTCAATAGCCGCACCAGATTGGTCTATCAGCTTTGGAATTATCATGCTCGTATCTGAGATAATCTGGGCTGGAGTAGCCACGAAATCTACCTCTACTTTTCTCTCACCTTTAGCAAAGTCATTGTTTGTCTGGTCTATTAATTTTCTACCATAAACTCTATTACTGTTTTCTTTAGTTAGTTTACTTAGTATGTCCTCTCCTTGTTTATAGGTGAATAAAAGGTTCTCAGTCTGTAGCTCTGTAGTAGGAGTTATTTGTATGTCTTTAGAAATGTCTAGCTTGTCTGTCCAGTCTACTATATCTCCTCCAGCTATCCAAGTTTCATAAGGCTCTATTAAAAGATTGGTTTCATTTTCTGGATCTGGAATTATGATAAGATTGAACATCTTAGTAATGCTATTAAAAAGGTCTATGGCCTTTAAGTCTGGCATACACTCTGTAAAGTCTACATTAGTTCCACTATTAAAATCATTAGTAGGTCTAACATTAAAAAATGAGCCTTCACTCTGTATCCCGTTATTATCTAAAGCCTCTGTAAGAATAGGATAATTTTGAGCCACACTACTTCCACTCCTAGCCACAAGTCTAATATAATCACCTTCATTTAATCCAGCCTCAATTCCTCCATTATAAACTGTAGGAATAAATGCATCTACATCTACAAATACATTTCCACCTATTACTGTAGTTTCTGATGGTATAAAATTAGTGTTTGGACAGCTCTGAATGTGAAAGTTTGTATTTTGCCAAACATTACTATCTTGAATTTTTATAATAAAAGTAAGAGTGTATTGTCCATTTTGAGTGACCTCATAATAGTTATAGGTGTATCCATCAGAGTCAGTAGCTGATCCAAAGTTACTTCCATTATCAAAACCTCCATTGGCTAAGGATACTCCAAAGATATTTAATGGCAGTCTTACAGAGCTATCTGCTATAGATATGTTTGTAGTAGTTCCCGATGGCTGAGGAGTTACCATTTGAGTAGTAAACTCATTGGCTAAAGCTCCACCTTGACTGAAAGTATCACCTTTAGCTCCAGGAGTTAGAATAATTAACTTAGCAAAGTCTGTATTATTACTAAAAAAGTCTGATGTATAGGTAAAGCCTTCCTCTGCAAAAATAGCATCTATTATAGCCTTTAATTTTATAGCTGGTTTCCATTGGTTTAAGTTACTACCATCTACTGGCTCCTCTATGTTCTGGCCGCTTCCACTTACACCATCTCCTCCATAGTAATTAGCTCCCCAATCTATAAGTGGGTAAACTACATCTCCTCCTAGTAAGTTATTTGCCCAGCTTAGATAGACATTTGCTGCTGTGAAGTCATGGTCCAGAGTAGCTAAGAAGGTAGTGTAATCTTCTAGCTTTTTATCTCCTACCTCTGCTCCAAAGTTGGCCACATCTCCAAACAAAACTACCTCATACTCTACAAATCTACCCTTCTGAATAATTACATTTTTAAGCTGAATGTAACCTACTAGCTGTGGTAAAGTATCAAAGCTCAGAACTGCATCAGCTTTCTTTTTAGGGTTAAAAGTTCCAGAAATATTGACGTTATACTGTGATCCAAAAAAGTCATTATTCTTAGGAGTTCCTGGAATCCTAAAACTCTGTGAATGGTTTGAGTTAGTCTTACTAAAATCTTGGACATTACTAAATTGGTAAGTAGTAGGTATAGAGATGTTTTCATACAAATCCATTACTACCTCTGTCAGCCCATCTTGAGTTTTTACCGTTAATATTACATCTCCTTTTTTAGCCATGTCTAGTTATTTGGTAAAAATCTATTATTTGACTCCATTACATTTAGCTTTAGAGTTTGAGGCTTCTTGCCATTGGTCTGAATTACTGAGAAGTTACTGTCCATTACATTTACTGGAATAGATACTGGTACGGCATTCTTCTCACCTCTTAGAGATGGCTGTAAAGTAGTCAAAAGAAATACACTAGAGCTAGAGAACAATGAGGATAGACTCCAGTAGTCACTCTCAAATACCCAGTCACTAGATAAGGACCACTCTCTAGTCTCATAGTTCTGAGAATCAGTTAAACCTCTCTCTTGTGCATTATAACTAAAGTCTGTGGAGGCTCCAGTATTAGCGTAATTACCTCTGACCTTTCTATACTTCTTTTTAGATACATTAATCTTAACAGTAGTTCTCATATTGAAGTCAAAGTAGTCATAACCTCCTCTAGTGTTTAGCCACATTATAGTAGCAGTTTCAAACTTGCCTCTGTACACTCCTCCACAACAGTTATAATCCCAGACAAAATTATAAACTAATGATTTGTTAACTCCTCCAGCGTCTGTCACATAAATTTTATAATAGTCTAGTAAGCTGCCTAGAGTGTTTGGCTGGTCAGTTATAGGAATATGGTTATCTAAGTATTCTATGTTAGCTGGGCCACAAGGTATAACGTTAATTTTGCTCTGTGGAAAGGTAAAGCCAGTAGTCTGAGTTACTGGAAAGCTATGAGTTAATACTGTGCCATCTGTCTTTACCGCCTCATAAACTATATTAGTCCAAGTATTACCGTTTAGAGTTCCATCGTCATTAGTGACCTCCAAAGTCCTCCAGCTTTTACTATTTACTCTTTCTATCATTTGGTTATAAGGTGATAAGCTAGAGTATGGAGCGCAGTCAGAAACTAGGTTTTCTACTCTGTCACTTAAAAGCTCATCATCACCAGTATTATTTGAAAATATAGATGTAGTGCTGTCGTCATAATTACGATATGGAGGGATAGAGGCTAACCATAGAAAGCCAGATTCGACAGCTAGGGCTGGATATATTACTGGAGCTGTAGTAGCTGATGCTGCAAAGCTCTCTCCTATCTCTATCTCATATCTTAACTGACCATCTCCATTAGTCTGTTGGTAGATGTTAGTAGGGTTAGCTGCTCCAGGCTGAAATCCATAAGGTATATTAGGCGCAAAAGCGAACTTACAGAATATCTCTGGAGTAAGCTGATCCTGGCAAAGCTCTCTGAAGTTAAACACTCCAGCATTAGCGTTATTCTGAGAAATAAGTACTCTACCTTTTAACACTCCATTAACCTTCACATCAAACACATACTGAAATTTAGGTTGTGCTGCATTGGTAGTAGTAGCCACTATAATTAAATCCCTTCCTATAGGCTCAAACTGACTTGGTTGTTGTATTATGGTTATGGCCATCTTAACTTAGTTTTATATTATCTAATTTCTTCATAGTGTAATCTACGTTGAACTCTATATCTTTAATCCACTCACCTTGTAGAGTAGCATCTAGTTTATTATACTCCTCAATAAAAGCCTCTGCATAAAAGTTAGTAGCTGGAGTACCATACTTGCCAATTTTTTTAGAAATTAAGGAGGCTATCCTCTCTAAGCTCTTTAAGTTAGTACTCATAAATTTCCCCGTTTTAAGGTTTCTCACTTTTAACGGTTTAATCATTATCCACTTTAAGATGTCATAAGTAGGAGGCCTCTTTCCTGGCTTCCTTCCATCTTCTACATCCTCCACATAATTAGCTCCAGCGCCTACAGCTCCAAAACTTACGCCTCCTCTGTTTTTATCTAAATCCCAAATTAAAGACTTAGACAAAGTTCCTTCTGATGTATTAATCTTTGTAGTATAGCTCTTTCCTCTTGAGTTCTTCCTGGTCCTATTTACAGCTAGAAGTTGTCTAGCTTTCTTAACTACATTATCTGAGAATATCTCTAGCTCCTTGTATGTGTTATCAAACTCTTGCTCCATTATCCGCTTACTAAAGTTGTATCTATTGGATTATCTTTAGGCTGAATACACGCATTAGCTTGATAAGGAACTGTAATAGCATAGGAAGCGTTATAGCCACATAAGACATTCTTATACTCCTCCATAAAAGGCTGGAGCTGTAAAGGTAGACTCACCTCAAACTGTTCATCTCTTGTGAAGATACTTAGGCCATGCCTAATCTCAGCGTCTAGGTCTGTTAGGTTTCTTAGTGTATCACTTAAAATCTCTAAGATTCGCTCCTCTTTGTTCTCTTTTTGAAATAGTAAGTCAGCACACACTATCTCGAAGTTATAGGTCATTTGTCCTTTCTCCACAGATACTAGTCCTGGAACTATGTGAATAATAGGAAATAGAGTTTCCTTCTTTAAGTCCATAAGGTCAAGCTGACCATAGTTAAAAGACTTTACAAAGTAGTGGTCTGTGTAATAGGTCTTGAGTTTCTCTATAATGTTAACTAGTGTAATCATCTTGCTGCGTTTTGGTTTCTTACTTTTCTCATCTCCTCTTGGTTTTTATCCTTTAGCCAGGAGAGATAAGTTAGACTCTCATAAATTGGCTTTTTAGTTATTTCCTCTATATCTAAAAACCTATCATTACTCATTATGGCCAGAGTATTATACCAGCCATATTTCTCAGCTACTGAGTTATGAGTTTGCTCTTCTCCAGTTCTTTCTTGATACTCCTCTTCTCCTTCTCCGCTATTGTATAGGTTCTCAAAGTCTCTAGTAAGTCTATCCCTAAACGAAAAAAAAAAGATTGCGCCCCTATTACTTTATCCATTGTCAGACTTAAAAAGTCATCAGAATTATCGTCTATGTGACTATCTGAATAATGCTCAATAGTGTACTTCTTGCCTCTCTTTTTAGTTATAGGTCTAAACAGAATACTCATTATTTTATGAGCGTTTTCCCAGTAGCCTCCTTGTTTCATTAGCTCCTCATAATCTACCCACTCACCAGTAGATAGCTTACTAAGGTTTGGAACAAATCCAAACTCCCTCCCTTTAAATTTAAAGGTCTGCTCAAACTTAATATCTGCTGTGTTGTTGTCTAGTATCTTTATTAGGTCACCATAAATATTATTAAGGTCCTGGATGTTTAAAGACCTAACTACATCAGTAGTCAAATTACAGAAAAGCTCCACACAGAACATCTTCTCCTCTAAGCTAGAAATCTCTTTATTCCTAGACTTGTACATCGTATAGGCTCTAAAGGTTTTTAGTTCTATCTCACTCCAGGAAGTTGGTATTTTAATTTCTTTGGTTTTCATTTGTTATTAGTTAGTGTAGTTTTGTCCAAATCTGTTCCCTTTTACATAATTGCGTACTCTCCGCTGAAAGGTTTTTGGAGCTTCATTATAAGTCCATAGCGTATAGCATCAATTCCATGATTGAAGTTGTCTATAGGCTCATTAAGTATCTTTTGGTTTTTGTCTTCTTTGTACTTGTAGTTCCTAAACTCCTTTATTAAGTCCAAGCTGTCTGATGTGACAAAGAGCTTATAAGTCCTCATTAAGTCAATTCCTATCCTTATGCTGTCTGGTCCTTTCTTAGTAGGTTTAATGTTAAAGCCCGTTCTGTAAATCTCCTCTATACTTTTAGGCTCTGCTGAATCTGCAAATATCTCAGCTCCTCTAGTTATTTCTAAAGCCTTTAGCTCTCTGGAGATGTCTTGGTTTGTTAGGCCAGTAGTATAAATTAACTGCTTAAAGTAAAGCTCATCTCCTCTTTTGTATATTCTGACCAAAGCGGTTGGATCATTCGAGTAACCAAAATCTAAGCCCAGACTTAACTCTTTAGCGTTCTCTGGAATCTCATCCACTTGGCCTACATTGTCAAATACCAAGCTCCTACTCTTTCCTCTTTCACCTAAACCATAAACAGCCCAGTAGTTGGAGTCTGTTTCTTTTAGTCTTTCTATCTCCTGGATTATAGACTCTGACAGAAATGGATTGTCTAAGTAGGTACTCTTAAAGAAAGTAGCATCATCTCTGGTCATGACCTTATCATAAATCCAATGAAATTCGTCAGATGGATTGTAGTCCAGGATTATCTTATCTGTAGTTCTTAGGCTTAACTGCATCCAGCTCTCCAGGTCTATCTCATTACACTCATTAATAAAAAGGATGTTCCTCTTTCTACCTCTGACCTTCTGAGGCTGATCCAGACTAATAAACTCTACTGTGTTTCCAAACAGCTCATAAGTTAGCTCTGACTTGTTATGATACTTCTCAGAGTAATATCCCTCCTTCTGGATTATCTCCATAAAGTCACGCATAGCAGAGGCCTTTAAAGCTGGTAGTGTTCTCCTACAGATAGTAATATAAGATCCACAGTCTTTATTCTCCCAGCAATAGTCTACTAATACTTTGAGTATAGAATATGTTTTGCCAGACCGAGTTCCTCCTTGATTAACTGAGATTCTAGTCTTACAATTACTAACGTCATAGTATGTCTTTGGCTGACTAACCAAAGTAGGAGTCTATAGTTTCTTTAGCTTGGTCAAAGCCAGTACAGACTTCTGCCTTATATCCTCTCTCTCTCATCTGCTTAATGACTTCCTTCTGATAAATGGAAGCATAGTTTCCTTTTACTTTTAGCTCTATGGCTAGGCCATGATATTCTCCTCTCGGCTCTAAGATTATTAAGTCTGGAAAGCCTTTTCTATATCCTCCTAGCTTCATCTTTCTAGCTTGAGTTATGCTAGTCCTTATTCCTCCAGCAGAGCCATTAAAAAGGATATTCCCCTTGAGCATTTTAAGATAGTTTACTACTGCTATCTGTAGATGTAGCTCTCCTTCTTTTCTAGGCGCTCTTGGTTGTAGTTTCATTTCTTAGAGTATTTCTTTAAGGCTTCTATAACTATACTACCAACACAGAAAGCTTTCTCCTTACAGAGCTGTACTAATTCATTAGCCTCTTCATAGTCTTTAATTTTAAAAGATATAGGTATGGTCTTGTGCGTTTCATCTATCACTAACTCCTCAGAGTCTAGCTCTACATCCTCAAAAGGAAAGCCATCCAAACCCCAAGATTGAAGTGGTAAATAATCCCACTCATTAGCTAATAGATCCCAGTCATTATCCCCAAAGCTGATATTATCTTTTATTATAAACTCTAGGCATTGTTCCTCATAAGTAGCTTCTTTAATTCCCTCTTTCCTTCTAGCCTTATTATTTATCTCAGCGTGTTCTCTTGTAAAAACCTCTATAGGAACCTCTTTCTTTTTTAACTCCATACAAGCCTTATACCTCATATTTCCTCCTAGAATCATATTATCTAAATCCACTTTTATAGGATTCATTAACATAAAAGCTGGAGATACTTTGACTGAATGTAAAAGGAGTTTATACTTCTCATTCTTTATCAATCTTGGATTGTCTGGGTTTGGAGTTACGCTCCCTATCTTAACTATTTCCATTACTCTTCATCTTTTGGTTTCTGTTTATCTAGTACCCAGCTTGGAGCTAGTAGCTCATTTCCTCCGCTAGTTATATCTATCCTCCTATCATCTCCATAACCTCTCTCTCTTCCTCTATTGTTCAGCTCATACATTATCAGAGTGTTTGATCCTGGCTCTTTCTTTTGTATTCTGCTTAGTAGCTCATTCTCCAGAAAGTCTAGCCTTAAATTCATTATCTCGCTCACCTTCTCTCTAAAATCTGGGTCATCTTTTTTCCACTTGTTAAATTGAGTCTTTCCAATTCCAGCAGCCTTACAAGCTGTGGTGCTTATTCCCATAGTTTTCTCTAGTGCTTCCAGGACTCTGGCCTTTCCCACAGTAGTTCTTAGCTGCTCCTCCTTTTTTAAAGGTTCGCTTTGGTTCGATAATTCACTCATATCTCCTCTTATTATTTAGTCCTTATTTCCGTTCTTAAAGTACCATCCATAGGAATCATTAAACCTTTTCTCTAAGGCTCTCAGATAGCCTCCTATGACCTTACACAGTCTTATCATTATCTTACTTAGTAATCCCAACACCAGATAGGAGTTTCTTCACCTACATAAGCTCCTATTACATTATAATTAAAGTATTCATAGGCATCCTCTAGACTCATATCTTTCTCTAGTATCTCTAAGCATTTAGATACAGAGTAAATTAATCTCATACTACTCTCCTCAAATCCTATTACAGCCTCATCAAAACCATCAGCTTTTAAAAATTCATCTTCACCAAAGCTCTTTATAATTTGTTCTAACATATTTTAATCTTCTAGTGCGCTCTCTATCTTTTTAATTACTTGCTTTAGGTCAGCCTTTATACATGGTGGACAGCTTCCAGGTGACTTTCTAGCTCCAGTTATTTTAGTGTATAGCTGATAGGCTTTAGATAGGTCTTTAGCACTCACTCTTGAAGAGTCCAGAATAGCTGATAGAAACTCTTTGTTATCTAGTAGCTCCTTCATTTCCTCCTTAGTACTACTCCATAGCTCTAGTGGACAGCTTCCAAACTTTAGTTTAGTCTTGGCGTCCATAAAGCATCCACAGAGCTTTTTAGTTTCTCCATTGTGTTCTATCTTCTCTCCTATTACTGGCTTTCCACAAGTCCTAGTTTTATCTCTAAAGTGTTCACAGCTCTCACAGATTGAGATCCTTTTCTTCTGTCTTTCCTTTGTTACTGTCCAGCTCATTTGTAATTATCCTTAATGTGCTTTTTAACTTTGTTTATGGTATTGTAAAGAGTCTTTCTGGAGATTCCACTTTTCTTGGAGAATTTAGTGAAGCTCATACCTCCACCTCCGAAGTAAAACTTAAAAACTTCTCTCTCAAAATAAGGAAGTCTTTTAATTAGTAAATCTACTTTCTCCATATCTACCATTTTTAAAAAGTCTACTTCATTAAAAGGCTCTTCTATCTTATCAGTCAAACCTCCATCAGCTTTCTTATTTCTCCAGCTCATTTCCTTCTTATAGAAGTCTGAGTTTTTACTATAGAGCTGAGTTTTAAGGATCATTATACAGTAGGCCTCTGCTTTATTCTCCTCATCTAATCTCTTGAGGAGTTTTTTATCTTTCTCCAGAAGTATAATGTACAGCTCTTGGACTAATTCCTCACCTATCTCTATACTCTTACTTAACTTTATGGCTAGTTTTCGATAAAAGCTATACTTGTCCACGTATCTCTCCAAGCTCATAGTACAAATGTAAAGATAATATTATACTTTTGTAGAAGTTTGTTTTTCAATTTGGTTGATGGAGGATAGGTAGAGTTTGGATTGATTACCCAGCTCACCTATCCTTTTTTTTTAACTGCATTTAAACCACATTAAAACGTGGCTTATTTGTGCGTTGTACACAATTGTTTTTATTAAGGTCTTTCACTAAGTCCGCATTTATAACAATTACCCTTACCTCTTGGGTATTTTATATAACAATCACAAAACAAAAGTCCGCTTTGCTGTACAACAACGGGTATAGTTAATTTTTTAACTACTTCATCCATTCTATAATAATCCGTTGCTCTTTTTAAGCAGGTTTCCATACTTACATTTTTCCAACCATCTAATACCTTTTGGTTGTACAGTTCGTCTGCTAATTGTTTTACTTTATCCATAATATTTGTTTCTTTTAATCCGTTAAAAATCTAACCATACCCAAACCGTTAGCAATAAATTCACTAATCTTCTACCATTGAGTAAGTCTTTTAATTTCATCCACTAACTCAATCAATTCTGACCTCGTAATATCTTTAGGTACGTCAATCACATAATCTTCTTTATCTTCTTTCCATTGCACTATTGCAGGAGATAAATTTTCGTTTGGGTTTAAAATCATTTTTTCTAACATCGTTTTTTATTTTTAAGTTATTACTATTTAATCCGTTCATAAGTTGCTAACATCGTGTATATGGCATTAAAACGACCACATACACACAGCGTTAATGCGCAATTATAGTTTTAGGCAGTGTTAATTCTACACAACCAGTACTATATATTTTACCTTTTGCATCTATCAAAGTATATCTATTCTCTAAAGTCCAACCATTCATACTGTGTATAGTTACTTGTACTGGTTTTTCTGCTTTCTCAATCCAAATAATAGTATCTTCTACATTTTGGTCGTTTTTACACCCAACTAAAAAAGCGCATAACAGCGTATATAAAACATATTTACTTACTTTACTTTTAATTAAATTTCTCATAATCTTAAATTTTATTTATTATTTATTAATCTATTCTTAAATTATCCAATACTGTTTTATATACTGCTACAGTTGTAGGCAATTAAAGCCCACAGTTCCCACAGTTCTTGCAATTCTTGTCCCGTGCGTGAACCATATTCCCACATTTACATTCTGTATAGTAGCTTCCATTGGGGTTTAACTGTTCGCTCTGCCCTACAACACTAAATAAAACACATATTAAATCGTGTGCTTGATGTTTAGTTAGTTCTCTATTGTCTAAGTCTGTTAATATACTTTTAAGTTGTTCTGTCTTTTCCATACGTGTTTTATTATTTTCGTTACCCACAATACTACTTTTCGAGTACATATCTAAGATGCTCAACTTCCTTTCCTTTTCTGTGTACTTGTATCCCTATTCTTGTAGGTGTTCCATTATTATCAGCCATCCCGCCAATACTTACAATTTCGCTCACTTCAATTACTTCGTGCTGTTCTTTTTCTACAACCATATAAGGGTAGTTAATAGAACCGTTTTTAAAATCTTCAATCTCTTTTTCTGTAAAATATTTCATCGTTTTTTATTTAAGTTTATTATTAATGACCCGTAAAGTGGGTAACACTAAATATAAAACAGCAAAAAATCCGTTTTATATTCTTAACATTAGTAAATAGGAGGATTTGATTTATTAATGAAATGGTAAACTATTTGATTTCCTCCTCCACTTAAAGGGATCATTATTGTAAATGATTTGTGAGGGAAAGGATTACTGGCCACTCCTGGAAGCTCATCCCACTTTGTGCTGTTGGAATACTACAGTTGAAAGAGTTTACTGGTTTGTAATTAGTAGCCTTACTTTTTACATCCACTTTAAGCTCATCTATTATTAGGTCATAGTCATAAGTAGAATTAAACTCCACCTTGTATCCTTTGCTTGTAAATAAGTCATAGACTATAATTTCACCTACTGCTCCTATCAGATTTCCTTTGCCTTTAGTTATAGATCCTCTTAACTCCTGGAAAGGATAGAGCTTTTTTGCTCTCTCTATTTGCTCCTTAGATATTTTTATCAGCTCCATATTATTCTTTTAAAAGGTTGTCATAAAACTAAGTCCATTGTTCAGCCATTGCTTCTGCTATACCTTTAAATGTTTTACTTCTTAACGTGCTTCTCTCTGCTGCGTTCTTAGAGTTTTGTAAAGATTTATAGTACCACATAGGCATTCTTTTCTTTACTCCTTTCTTACTTACAAATTCAAAAAACTCTCCTTTATCTACCACGTTAGTTTCTTTAAGTATTGGTAGATTTTTAAGCCATAAACAAGTAGATTTAGTAGCTTTATCACCAAACATCCAGGGCTGTACTATTTGGTCTGGCTTTCTTACCATAGTGCTGATAACACCAATCGGATTCTCTATTGCTATCTTTGGGATAGGCGCGTCCATTAACTGCTGAACAAAAGCTAAAGCCTCTGATTGCTGCTGTCTTCTATTTAGATGTTTTGGATGTGGTCTTCTGTCTTTAAAATCTAAATCTTTATCTTCTGGGTTATACATCCACCTAGCTCCACTAACTGCTAAATAAGTACAAGGTGGAAACGCAATCATCATATCCCACTCCCAACCTATCTGCCTTATCTTATCCCCTTTATATTCAAAATCTTCGTTTCCACTCCAAACATCTAATCTTAAATCAAAGTTATCGTTTGTAGTTACTTCTTTAGAATCAAACCATCCGTTCATTACATCTATTAAATCTTCTTGAAAGTGCCACTCTGGATGACCTCCACTACAAGGAAGTAAATCACAGCTAAAAGCCTCGTGACCTAATTTTCTTAACTCCTTTGTAACTGCTTGGCTTTCTTCACAAGCCACTAAAATTCTTTTTTTCATTTTGTTATTTGGTTATATTTTTAAAGGTAGAATGTATCCAGAAGTGTTCTGGCCTACCCCACTCGGATTCTTTTGTACTCTCACACATAGTTAAAATACCTTTTTTAGTGAGCTGAGTAATTGCTCTCCTTATAGATGTTATAGGCACATTATTAGGATAAAGGTATAGAATATCAGAAGGAGTTAATTGTTTCTCTGTGGCTTTGTAAAACATCTCTATAGCTTCCTCTTGCTTTAGTGATCCAGCTTTACATTGGTTTAGTATCTCCTGGCCTACTGGAGTAGTGTTAAAATAAGATTTGTACTTGTAGTTCATTTTATTGGTTTTTACTCAGTTTGTATTAAGCCTTTCTAGGCCCTCTAATTACTTTCTGCTCACATATTACCTCTAATGTATTTAAGTACACTAGTGAGCTTGTTTAGTGCCTTAATATTAATCTTAGCTATGTTCTAAATGTAGATCCTTTAAATTCTATTATGTTAAACATGGAAAACATCCTATCATAAACTCTTGGTCCATACTTAGTGCTAAACTCAAATAGTCCAGCTTGTAGATTGCCCTCCTCCTTTGGATCGTAATTGCAAGTAAGGTGAGTTAGTGCGCTGTTGGCGTATCTCTTCTCTAAAATATCCTTAAAAAGATTAATCTTTCCATAGTTGGATGCATCTCTCTCAGTTTTCAAATCATCAAAGTATTTAGCTTTGGCCTTAAATCCGTTAAAAGTTCCTTTGATATATTTCTTATTAAATACTTGTTTGTCTGAGGGACTAGTACAAGCCTCAAACTCATCCACTATCCCCATAGCATGATAACTCATGAAGCTCTTATCACATCCATTCAAAGCTAACTGCAAAGCTGCCATGTACGAACTTTTACCAGTTCCATAAGTTCCAATTATTAAAAGGCCCTTTTCAAAGCTAGGAGTGTTTTTACTCTTCATAAGATTATCACAGTCAAAAAATCGGCTGTCCTCTGAAAAGTAAAATATCAAACTTTTTAAATTCTCAATAGCCTCCTCTGTTTCTTTGAACTTCTGGAGAGGGTTCAAAACCTTCCAGAAATATCTAAACCTACTCCAAAGCTCTTTGTCTGTAAATTGTATTTTTGGATCTTGGAATTTTAGATCCTCTTTTCTCTCTGTGTTTATATCAGATATTCTCATCTCATTAATGGGTTTAGTTTGTTTTCCTTGTTGTCATAATTTCCCTCTATTATTTTTACAAAATTTGAGGAATTAATTATCCAGTCAAAATTAGCTTTCCAGTTTCTATCATTTTCACCTTGCAAAAAACCAGATTCTTTTACTTTTTTAAAGGCTTGGCTTAACTCAGCTCTTCCATGTTCTTTGATCCTGGATTTAATATGTTTCTTTCTTTCTGAGTTTAGAGCTTTTAACTTTGAAAGTTTCCAATCAAAAGAGTTAAATTCTAAGATTATATTTTCATAATCGACTCTTTCTTCTTTCTCTTTCCCTTCCTCTTTCCCTTCCTCTTTCTCTTTCTCTTGTTGTGGAGGGTTTAAAAAAACTTTTTTTACCCCTTGCCAAGGGTCATAATTCGGAGTAGTTTTATTCAAAGAAATCACTCTATCCTCATATCCTTTCACTTGAGTATCAATAGAATTAGTCTGGCTGATATAAGCGAACTTGGCCATACCTTTTAATCCTTCTGGCCTTATTCCTAAAAACTGCCTATCTAGTAAAGCATTTAGAAAAGCTACTTTGTCTTTATCAGTTTCTAACTCATTATAAACGTCATAATAAGACCTAAAGAAATTAAACCCTTTGCGCTTGGTTAATTTCATATTAGTCTATTTTGTTGTTTAAATTAATTACTTGCTCTTTTAGTAGCACATACTCAAACAAGCCCAGCTCTGATACTTCCATCTCGTATAGATTCCACTTAAACATTCTACTGATGTACTTCTTAATATTAGCATAGCTCTTGTTTTTAACTATGAAATTGGCCTCTACATTATCAAATAAATGTAAAGTTATTAATGCCATTGGCATCCTATAGCTTTCTAGTCTTTTCATTAAGTTTTGTTTTCTAATAAGGTGAATAATTTAGTAGATTGTATCTTCATAATTCTGGATAGTATCTCCAGGTATGGAAGGAATCTGTGTTCCTCCTTCATTAATCTGTCCAGAGTAGGTCTTGAGATTTCCAGTATCTCCATTATTTCCTCCTTAGTTTCAAATCTACCTTTTAAAGTTTCCTGGAATTGAGTTATCGGAATCCAAGTTCTCATTTATTTAATTTTATAGCTATTACTTGACCAGCCTCTACATAATAAGCTGGATCAATAAGCTCACCTTCCTCTGTCACCATCTGATTTCCTTTTAGCCTCATTTTGTAAGCTGTCTTGTGGCTGTCTTTCAGCTCTTTTAACTGGTCCTCTAATTGGCTTATCTCCTTTATGTGTGAAAAGTTCCATCTACCAGCTCCATTTCTAACTTGAATCTGTGCGCCATAGACCTTTAGGTCTTTACTTTCCACTCCATAGGTTTCGGCCTCTGTGAGAGCTTGGTCTTTTAGCTGTTTGTTGGCTAACTTACATACCTCCTCCATGTGCTTTATAGCTACAAAGGCCTCTAATGGATTTACAAATCCCTCATTAACCGAGGAAACTAAATCCTCGGCCATTTTAGATACTGATTTATGCTCCAGTAAAAGCGAATTTTCTTTTTTCATTTTCTGAATATTAAGATTAAAATGGAGCTTCTTCACTATCAAATCCCAGCTTTGTAGCTAGTTCTAAGTGTTCAGCACTTACCTCTGTACTTTTGTCCTGGATCACTTCCTCATATTCGGGTGTCATTTTCATCTGGTCTTTAATAAAGTCTGGTAAGGTTTCAAACTTCTCTGTACTCCAGTTTTCATTATAGTCTAGAATAGAGTTAGGATTTATCTGAGATGGAGCATCTACTCCTTTTGGTAGTCCAGAAAGGGAGCTAATATTAGCATAAACATTACCATTCTTATTCTCTCTGTGAATTACTCCTAGTGAACAAGGCACACCTATTAGCTTTAGTATATCAAAATCTCTAGCTTCTGCCTCTGTAAAGCTCTTACCTCTCCAGCTCTCTAAGTCCTTTCTCAGATTTGCTTTTTCGTGCATACTTAAAGTATACTCCTTAGATATTACCATTGGCTGCATTTCCTCCTCATTAAACTTCCTCATCTCTCCAGGAAGCTCAAAAGTGATTCTTACTTTGTCAGTTTCTTTTACTTCTCCTAAGTACTCCCAAGTAACTGTTCCTATGTGAATCATCTCATAGCATCTAGCTATGTGTGTTCCAGATGGTACTTTCTCTCTGTTTTGTTCTTTTACCTTTGCTTTAATCATCTTAAAATTTATCTAAATTATTTTTTAGGATTCTTTTAGGCTGTCCTTTGCTCCTTGTTTTTGCATAGTGAAAAGAATCATCTATGTACTTTCTTTGTTCTTGCTCTAAGCTCTGATGGCTGAGTCTTATAAATTCTTCGCTGCTTTTACCCATTTCTTTCTAAGTTTTTAAGTGTTTTACTTTTCATGAAAATAGCTGCTCCAGTATGTGTTATGGATAAGCTCATAAACGTATTTACATTTATCTTTAGTGAATTGGCGTTATTGTCCTTTACTATATCAGTAGAGCCTTTACCTATTAGCATAGTATCAAACTTATGATAGTTAGCTGGTAGGTTAGTTAAGAGTTCTGGAGTGAGTTCTATTTTCTGATATTCACCTTTTAAAATATTGGTGATTTGGTTTTTATGGATAAATAGCTCTTGCTGTATAGTGCCATTCAAATACCAGATTACGCTTGCTGATTTCATTCTTTGGTTTGTTTAATTATAAATTTGGAAGTGGAGTTTTTGTCTTTCAATCTCTACCTCTATTAGTGTTATTCCTATATTATCTCCTTCTACTTTATTGGAGTAATTTCTGAGCATATTCTCACAGCTTTGGAGCTGTTGGTCTGTTCTGCTGGTCCAGATGGCTTTCATTATCTGGATCATTTCTTCTTTGTTGTTCATTTCTCAAATATTAAATTAATAATCACTTGTAAACTCATCCCAGCAGTACCTACTACATACTACCTCATCCTCCTCTATCTCATTATCACAGACCATACAGACCTTATTAAGCTCCTGGTTACACTCTAGGCAGTATTCCTCCCTATACCATTTCTCCAAATAAAAGTCTGCTGTATAGTCCTTGTTGCAATTCTCACACTTTTCCATAGTGATACTCTTTTATTTTGTCTAAAGTGTTCTGAGCCTCTTTGATCCACCTATCACTTCCATCTGTATCACATAGCTCTAGACATCTGTTACTCCTCTTAATCTGTATATCAAAATCTAGCTCTAATCTACCTAGCTCTGATAACTCATTTACGCATTGTTCTAAATTTGGCATTGTCTGTTTTTTTATGGTTTTTAATCTACTGCTTTATAGTATCCTTCCTTTGAGTAGAAATCCTCGTAGTAGAAATGCATAGTCATTCCACTTTCACCAATTGTTGGGAAATTAACTCTGGCACCATCATACTCATTTTTTAATACTTTTCCTTTATGACCTTTGTATCTAACTTCATCTCCTACAGAAATCTTAACTGAAATAATGTTTCCATCTCGTTCAATTTCTACCTCATTCACTTCCTCACCCTCTTCATCTTCTAATTTTTGCATTCTAGTTAAAGAATCTAGTCTGTATTTCTGTGCCATTGTTATTCCTAGACCTTCGCTAGTTTCTAAATCTGTAATAATAAAATCATCTACTGTATACGGACTTTGTTTTTCATTAACATTTGCCCACTTCAATTCTGACTTAATATATTCCTTCACCTCTTTTTTTGAATTAAAATATTCGATATCATCGTTAATCTGACTTTTCACTTTATAATTCATTTGTCTGTTTTTCTTGGTTTAAACTAGCTCAGTAATTCTAAACTATACGCAAATATAAAGTTTATTTTACATTAGAAAGCATAAACAAGCATATTTATTTTACTAAATAATCACTATAGGCCATTAAGATGTAGATAGGGTAAGGGTTTAATCCCTTTCAAATACTGTGAATAGTATAGGAATAATAGATAGAGCTGCCAGGATAAGGTTAAACTGGTTAACTCCTTTTAGTTCCATGTCTAAAAAAGCAGCAGTAGCCAGAATACCAGTTACCGTTCTCTTAGAGCTTAACTTTCCTTTTCTGTCTTTTAACACTCCTAAGATAGCAGCAGCTAAAGAAATAGATCCTTTTAGTATTCCCATGTTATTTTTAATAGTAAAGGCCTCAGATTGGCTCTTTTGTCCTTTAAATAGGTTTCTAATACTAAACTTCTTTTTAGTGCTTTCCTCCTCCATTCTTTTTATTTGGAATGAGTGCATCTACTATCCTTTTAACTAAGTTGTAGATAGAGTTATCTTTCTCGCTTGGAGTTAGTCTTACTATAAGCTCAAAAATCAAAAGAGCTGCTGTAATAATTTCCCAAAGGTTTGCTGTAATAATTTCCATTTTTAGAATTTTTATTTATCTGTTATCCCACCTGGCATAAGTTCCTCTTATGTCATAGTGTACAAAGGTATTGTATAATCCCATCCCTCCCTCAGTCACATACTCATACCTTATAAGTGTGTTTATGACTGAGTAGAGTTCTGTGGGGTCTAATTCTTTTACTTTTATATCTGCTGCTTTACCTAATAAGTGCTGGCTGTCAAAAACTCCTCCTACATCTTTATTATGAGTAGGACATCTGTATGCATTGGTCAAAATTATAGGCCTCTGAATAAAGGACCTAATTATCTGTAATTGATTAGCTAATTTCTTTACTTCTGTAAAAACTAAATCTGGCATTTGACAGCCACATTTACACTCAAACTCATGAAGCTGGAAGTCTTTAGTTAACTGCATTACTTTTTGTTAGGTTTCGCTT
>Ga0115003_10000816_pt1 | contig 27666 bp, 22 predicted proteins | sample ArcticOcean_MG_C_7_FD_88736 | JGI IMG/M metagenome (GOLD analysis project Ga0115003, IMG submission 88736) | Marine microbial communities from western Arctic Ocean - ArcticOcean_MG_CB11_88 | ecosystem: Environmental > Aquatic > Marine > Oceanic | place: Arctic Ocean: Canada Basin | collected... | reverse complement strand
TAACGAAGGCTGTCTATCAGTGCCTGGTTTTTATGAGACAGTATCTCGACCTAGAGTGGTAAAGATAACAGCACAAGACGCTAAGGGCGAGAAGATAGAACAAGCTGCCGAAGGTATTCTAGCAACCTGCATCCAACACGAGATAGACCATCTAGATGGCAAATTATTCGTTGACTATCTCAGCACATTAAAAAGGCATCGGATTCGCGCTAAGCTCGAAAAAGAGCATAAGAAGCCTGTCTGAATAAATGAAAAATTTGCGAATCTGTTTTGCAGGAACACCTGCCTTTGCTGCTGCGCACCTGCTAGCGTTGCTAAAGGCAGGCCACCATGTTGTCGCGGTTTACACTCAGCCTGACCGCCCCGCGGGACGCGGCAAAAAATTACAAGCTAGCCCGGTCAAGAAAATAGCGCTTGAAAATATGCTTCCCGTTTTTCAACCATCGAGCCTAAGACCCTTGCAAGAAACTGAATCTTTAGCCTTGCTCAATTGTGACCTGATGGTCGTAGTCGCCTATGGACTACTACTTCCAAAAGCCATACTCGATGTCCCAAGACTTGGCTGCCTGAATGTACATGCATCGTTGTTACCTCGTTGGCGCGGCGCTGCCCCAATTGAGCGCGCACTGTTAGCTGGAGACAAAATATCAGGTGTCACTATTATGCAGATGGACGAAGGGCTCGACACTGGCGCCATGTTGAACAAAGAGTCCGTACAGATCAGCGCTACCGACAATCGTGTCAATCTGGAAGAAAGACTACAAATAGCGGGCCAAGCGGCACTTATAAGAACTCTTGGTGACTTAGAAAAATATCAATCCGAGGCTACCGTTCAGAACGATGAAGACAGTAACTACGCTGCAAAGTTGGAAAAGTCTGAGGCGTTTATCGATTGGCGCCTAAGCGCGTCGGAGATTGATCGTCAAATTCGCGCGGGTATAGGTAGAAATCCTGCCTATACGGTATTGAACGATCAGCGTCTGCGTATTCTAAAAGGAACTGTGTCCGTAGAGAGCTACAATGCCAAACCAGGGCAGATAGTGGAAAGTGAAAAATCGCATTTCACTGTAAGTTGTGGTTCTGGAGCACTCGATATCCAGCGAGTGCAACTTCCAGGGAAGAGTCCGGCAACTGTAAAGGACATCAGCAATTCACGTCCGGAGCTGTTTTCTCGAGATGTTGCATTTGACCATAGACAGCCAAAATAGAATGAGTAATAGCAGAGCCATCGTTGCAAAAATACTGTGCTCCCTGCTTAAGGACCGTGGTTCACTTACTACCCTGTTAGCCAATCACAAAGACCACCCAGAGTTTGGTCTGATCCAAGAGAGCAGTTACGGTTGCTGCCGCTGGTATTTCGCCTTGGAGTCCTTGCTCGGACAGCTACTCAACAAGCCACTGAAGAAGCAGGATTTAGACATTAAATGTTTGATGATTGTTGCGCTCTATCAATTGAGAGAACTGGAGGTTGCTGAATATGCCGTTATCAACGAGTCTGTTTCAGCGACCCTGATTTTCAAGAAGCCATGGGCCAAAGGTTTGGTGAATGCCGTCTTGCGCGGCTATCAGCGTAACAAAGACGCGTTAGAGCAAGCGTTGACTGCCAGGCAGCCAAATCAAGGCCAGGCCTTTCCGAGTTGGTTAGAGTCAGAAATTATCCAGCAATGGCCAAAGCAAGCGTTATCTGTATTCCACAACAGCAATCAGCGCCCTCCTATGACCCTACGGGTTAACCTTGCGAAAAATTCACGCGAGCAATACCTTGAATTGCTAGCGGATGCCGGCGTTTCGGCTACTGCAGGTAGTTTGACTAATTCTGCTGTCTATCTAGATAAACCAGCCCCCGTCACCGACTTACCAGGGTTCGCTGAAGGCAAGGTAAGCGTGCAGGATGAGGCTTCACAACTTGTACCTAACCTACTCCAACTCGAGACAGCTCAGCAGATACTCGATGCCTGTGCCGCTCCCGGAGGGAAAAGCTGTCATATACTTGAAAGTGAGCACTCACTGACTAAATTAACCTCTATAGATACAAGCGAGTCAAAGCTCGAGCGAATACGGGAGAATTTAGAGAGATTGGGGCTCGAGTCAAACTTGGTGGCTGCAGACGCCGGCGAATTAGAAACATGGTGGGATGGCAATCAATTCGACCGCATTCTTCTCGATGCGCCCTGTTCAGCTACTGGCGTCATTCGCCGACACCCAGATATTAAATTACTTAGAAAGCCTGAACAAATCAAATCCGCGGGAGAGGTTCAATCAGTTCTACTGAGTAAATTGTGGACTTGCCTCAAACCTGGAGGCCTGTTGCTGTATACCACTTGCTCGCTCCTGCGGCAGGAGAATGAAGAGACTATTAAGCGTTTTATCGATTCTACTGATAGCGCTAAATATGAAGCCATAACAGCCGATTGGGGAGTAGAATGTGCTTTGGGTAGGCAACTACTGCCAGGGACAAGCTCAGGCCCTGATGGCTTCTTCTACGCCGTGTTACGAAAAAAGTCAGTGTAGAATTTTGGATTCATTCGTTCGATCAATAATGTAAGGCCATCATGAAAATAATTATCCTCGGCGCCAACCAGGTTGGCAGCGCTCTAGCCGAAACCCTGGCAAATGAGGCCAATGACATTACGGTTGTCGATGCAGACACCGAAAAGCTTCGTGAACTCAAGGATCATATCGATATAGGCACCGTAGCCGGCCACCCTTCTCTACCTGATGTCTTGGAGAAAGCAGGGGGTCATGATGCCGACATGATCATTGCGGTAACCGAAAGCGACGAGATTAATATGGTTGCCTGCCGCGTGGCCTACTCGCTGTTCCAAACTCCAAAGAAAATCTGCCGCATTCGTGCCTCTTCCTATCTCGTTTCAGACAAGCTCTTCGGCCAGCATGGTCTTGCCGTGGATACTGTTATCAGTCCTGAGTTAATTGTCTCTAGTGACATCGAGCGCTTGTTAGACCTGCCTGGCTCACTTCAGGTGTTGGATTTTGCCGACGGTAAAGTGCAACTCGTCGCGGTGAAGGCATACTACGGCGGCCCGCTCGTTGGTCAAGAAATTCGTTTACTACGCCAACACATGCCATCTGTGGACACTCGCGTGGCGGCGATTTTTCGCAAAGACCGCCCGATTATTCCCGAGGGCTCAACAGTTATCGAGGCAGGTGATGAGGTCTTTTTCGTGGCAGCACAGAAAGACATTCGCGCATGCATGAGCGAACTACGACGCATGGACAAGCCCTATAAAAGATTGATGATCGCCGGTGGTGGCAATATCGGCATGCGGCTAGCCGAGAGTGTTGAGGATCGCTATCAGGTGAAAATTATTGAGAGAAACTTAGAGCGTTGCTCTTTAATCTCGGAAACACTAAATAATGCTATCGTGCTAAACGGCGAAGCATCACAGCGCGACCTTCTAATTGAAGAGAATATTTCTGACACCGATGTATTTCTCGCGCTAACTAACGATGACGAAGCGAATATCATGTCCTCCCTTTTAGCAAAGAGGCTAGGCGCGAAGAAGGTCATGGCGCTTATCAACAATCCCGCCTACGTTGATCTCGTCCAAGGCGGCGAAATAGATATTGCTATTTCTCCACAACAGGCAACGATTGGAAAACTGCTCGCACACGTTAGACGCGGCGATGTGGTAAATGTGCATTCTCTACGCAGAGGAGCCGCCGAGGCGATGGAAGCAATCGCTCATGGTGATGAGGCTTCATCGAAAGTAATAGGCAGAGCTATCGAAGATATCGACCTTCCGGAAGGCACAACGATTGGAGCTATCGTCCGTAACGATGAAGTGCTCATCGCTCATGACAACACCGTCGTCGAGCCTGACGATCACGTGATCTTATTTCTTGTGGACCGCAAACGTATTTCTGAAGTGGAACGGTTGTTCCAGGTTGGTTTCAGCTTCTTCTAAAAGCTACGAAAATTATGCACGCCTCAATCATCGTAAAAATATTAGGTCTATTGTTAATGCTCTTTAGCGCGTTAGGCAATTTGCCGCCATTGGTCGTCTCCTATATTTATGCAGATGGCATGGCAAGCGTTTTTACGGATTCTCTGCTTATTATTTTTAGCATTGGTTTCTTGATGTGGCTGGCAACCGTTAGATCCCATGCAGAGTTAGGCACACGAGACGGATTTTTAGTCGTGACTCTATTTTGGGCAGTACTCGGTGTCGCAGGCTCCTTGCCATTTATTTTCTCCTCTGCAGTAGAATTGTCCATAACTGATGCGGTGTTCGAATCACTTTCCGGACTTACCACCACCGGCGCTACAGTGATCTCCGGTCTGGATGACTTGCCCAAGTCGGTTCTATTCTATAGACAACAGCTTCAGTGGCTGGGAGGAATGGGCATCATCGTCCTCGCCATGGCATTGCTGCCAATGCTTGGTATTGGTGGGATGCAACTCTACCGAGCCGAAAGCCCAGGGCCGGTGAAGGATAATAAGTTGGTTCCTCGACTTGCCGAAACGGCAAAGGCGCTTTGGTATATTTATCTCACGTTAACGGTTGTTTGTGCGCTTGCGTACTGGATTGTTGGCATGGATCTATTCGATGCTATTAGTCATAGCTTCACTACCGTTGCCATTGGCGGCTTCTCTACTCATGACCTTAGCCTCGGTTATTTCGACAACCCTGCCGTGGATATCATTGCCATCATATTCATGTTTATTGCGGGCGTGAATTTTGCACTACACTTTACTGCATGGCAGAGAAGGAAGGTTGGTCACTACCTCCTTGATCCTGAATTTAAATTCTACGCATTTATCCTTGTATCCGTTTCGGTCGTTACGGTTGCAGTGCTATATTTTTCCGAAGTGTATTCGAGCCTATTCGAGGCTTTGATAAAGGGCGTTTTTCAAGTCGTGTCTATGGCAACGACTACCGGTTTCGCAACGGCCGATTTTAATTCGTGGCCTCTATTTTTGCCCTATGTGCTCCTCTATGCGGCCATCATAGGCGCCTGCGCCGGCTCTACCGGCGGCGGTATGAAGGTTATTCGCATCCTGCTGATCTTTAAGCAAGGTTTTCGGGAGGTGCAGCGATTGATTCATCCCCGCGCCGTTATACCCATCAAGCTTGGAGGCCAGCGAGTCTCGGATCGGATAGTGGAATCTGTCTGGGGTTTCTTCGCAGTCTATGTAATGGTGTTCCTGGTTATGTTGCTAGCATTGCTTGCTACCGGTCTAGATATTGTTACAGCCTTCAGTGCCGTTGGCGCCTGCATAAATAATCTCGGCCCCGGCCTTGCCGAAGTTGCAGTGACTTACGGTCAACTACCTGCTGCGGCAAAATGGATATTGTGTTTTGCGATGTTATTAGGCAGGCTGGAAATATTTACTTTGCTGGTGCTTTTTACACCGATGTTTTGGAAAAGATAGATACTTTTCATCTCTGTTTCATTTACGCGCAAACGATTTAACTAATTCGCGTCTTCCGAGTTGGGTATCCTTGGTGTTTAGAATATTAGTAAAACTTTTTCCTATCCAACTGCCTGCGAAATCGTTTGTATTCCCACTGATACTGCTCCACAGCCATGAGGACACAGTTTTCTACTGACTTATTGAGCCCAGCAACAGATGTGATGAGATCTTCATCGTAGATCGATTGATCCGCTTCTTGGATAGTTAACTTAAACCCTCCGCTTTTTGGTAGACGCACCACAAAACCACAGAACACTCTAGCCTGGGAGCGCGCTACAAGCTTGCTTACCAATGTCATTGTTAACGCCTGTTGACCAAAAAAATTGGCGAACACTCCACCCTCGTCATTCGGTACTTGATCAGGCAAAACACCCACCATCTCCCCTCTCTGCAGGGCCTTGAGGACCAATGAGACTCCCTTTCTGTCAGCCGGTGCCAGTTTCATTCCGCCTCGAGATCGAGTGCGCTGTAGCAGGCGATCTAAGGCGGGTAACTTCGGTGGCTGATACATGAATGTCGATACAATATTCTGACAGACATACATGCCAAAAATTTCCCAGTTACTCAGGTGGGGCGCCAGTAAAATGATTCCTTGCTTACCACTCGCCGCCTGCTTGAGTTCTTCAAGGCCTTCGACCTGGGTTACCAGAGAATAGGTCTTATCAATCGGTAACATCCACGACTTGCCCATCTCCATTGCCGTGCTCGCTGTGCTAGTCAGGCTCTGTTTCGCAAGGCGAGAGATTTCTTCGTTAGACAAATTAGGAAAACAGGCATTTAGGTTCTTCAAAGTCGTATTTTTGGCTCTATTGGGAAGGTAAAAAAGCATTGCTCCCCAGATCGAGGCCAGCCCATGGATTACTCCCAGTGGCAGCCTCGCCGTTATGAATAGAAACGAGAGAAAGAAATAGTATTTAAGTGTGGCGATAATGATTTCTCATTTAAGTAGATCGATTAAATTAACTGGAAATGGAAGCATAATTCTCGTCCAGAAACAATCGCCTATATCTTAGCCGCTATCCCCTTATCTGGACTGCAGGTGGATTAGTTCGGGATAATCGAGGATAATTGCAAGCCTTTGACTTCATAGCCATTTAACAAGACAACGCATTCAAATCTATCCAAGCAAATCGGCCAACGCGTGAACAAGAATTTAGACAGTAGCACCTTTCAGGGACTCATTTTTGCTTTGCAGCAATTTTGGGCTGATCAAGGTTGCGTTATCATGCAGCCACTGGATATGGAGGTCGGCGCAGGAACGTTCCATCCGGCTACTTTTTTACGTGCCATAGGGCCCGAGTCTTGGAACACTGCCTACGTTCAACCCTGTCGCCGACCTACCGACGGTCGTTATGGCGAGAATCCGAACAGGTTACAGCATTACTACCAGTTTCAGGTGCTCCTGAAGCCCTCTCCAAAGAACATCCAAGAACTCTACCTAGATTCATTGCGCTGTCTTGGTATCGATATGTCGATACACGATATTCGTTTCGTCGAAGACAATTGGGAGTCTCCAACTCTTGGCGCCTGGGGATTGGGCTGGGAAGTATGGCTAAATGGAATGGAGGTAACGCAGTTCACTTACTTCCAGCAGGTGGGTGGGTTGGAGTGTTACCCAGTGAGTGGTGAAATCACCTATGGCATCGAGCGAATCGCTATGTACCTTCAAGGCGTCGACAGCATTTATGACATTGTATGGACTGACGGCCCCGATGGCGTAGTTACCTATGGTGATGTTTTTATGCAGAACGAAGTAGAGATGTCCGCCTTTAATTTTGAACATGTCGATGTCGATACCCTTTTCCGAAATGTCGATGATTGCGAGCGACAATGTGAGGCTCTCATAGATAAACAGCTGGCACTACCAGCCTATGAGCAAGTACTAAAGGCCTCGCACTATTTCAATTTACTCGATGCTAGAAATGCCATCTCGGTGACAGAGCGACAGCGCTTCATCCTTCGTGTTCGAACACTTGCCCGAGCAGTTGCAGAAGCCTATTACGAAAGTCGCAAACAGCTCGGCTTCCCGCTAGCCAGCGAAGCGCTCCGTAAGGAATCTTTGGAAAAAGAGTCATGTTGAAACAAGATTTTTTAGTGGAATTAGGGACAGAGGAATTACCTCCAAAGGCTCTACTCAAGCTGTCAAAGTCATTTCAGGCGGGAGTAATAGAGGGCCTTAAGAAGGAGTCTCTAGCTCACGGTGAGGTAAAGTCCTTCGCCACACCGCGCAGATTAGCCGTCCTGGTCTGTGCGTTGGACGAGAAACAGGCCGACAGACTTACCCAGAAATTTGGCCCCGCCGTAAAGGCCGCGTTCGATACCCATGGCAATCCGACACGTGCTGCTGATGGATTCGCCAAGTCTTGCGGTGTGCTCGTTGCCGACTTAGGCCGTGCTCCTAAAGACGGTGTAGAGAAACTTAGCTTTTCATCCACGCTACCTGGCAAGTCTACTAATGAGCTATTGCCTGCAATCGTTGATGGCGCTCTCGCCAAGCTTCCTATTCCAAAAAGAATGCGATGGGGTGCCTCGAGAGACGAGTTTGTGCGACCAGTCCACTGGCTGGTAATGTTGTTCGGTGAAGAAGTCGTCCCATCTACTATTATGGGAGTGGAGTCTGGAGCTGACAGCTTTGGCCATCGCTTCCACCACCCCGACAAGATCCGTATCGGCAAACCAATTGAGTACGAGGCACTTATGCTAGAGCCTGGTAATGTTGTAGCCGATTTTGCTAAACGTAGAGAGCTGATTAGAAAGGCTATTCTTACAGAGGGTGAGAAGCTTAATGCCAATACTGTAGTTGATGAATCACTTCTTGATGAGGTAACGGGCCTCGTCGAATACCCGGTGGCCTTAACAGGCCAATTCGATGAATTGTTTTTGCAGGTACCATCGGAGGCCCTGATCCTAGCGATGAAATCTCATCAGAAATGCTTTTATCTATTGAACACAAACCAGGAGCTACTGCCGTATTTCGTGACCGTGAGCAATATCCGTAGCAATGATCCTTCGCAGGTCATCAAAGGCAACGAAAGAGTAATCCGCCCGCGCCTGGCCGATGCGAAGTTTTTCTATGAGACTGATAAGCAAAAACCTTTGGAAGATCGTTTAGATCAACTAAAGAAAGTCGTGTTTCAGGAAAAGCTGGGTACGGTTTACGATCGCAGTTTAAGAGTCGCCAATCTAGCCAAATTTATAGCGGCAGAGACAGGCGAGAACGAAGCGCAAAGTGAGAGGGCCGCCATGCTCTCTAAGTGTGATTTGGTCACGAATATGGTTGGCGAATTTGCTGAGCTGCAGGGCCTAATGGGTTCTTATTATGCTGCCAACGACGGTGAGCCTGAGCCAGTAGTCACGGCTATTAGTGAACAGTATATGCCTAAATATGCCGGTGACGATCTCCCATCGACTCCGTTAGGTAGCCTATTAGCGGTTGCCGATAAGCTCGATTCGATTGTTGGCTTATTTGCCATCGGCCAACCACCGACCGGCTCTAAAGACCCATTTGCACTTCGACGCTCTGCTATTGGCGTATTGCGTATTATGGTTGAGAACCAATTGGATTTAGACCTCCTTGCCTGTATAGAGGCGTCGCTGGGTGAGTTTGGGTCACTTGAAACAGATCCCAAAACTGCCGAAAAGGTTTTCGATTTCATGCTGGAAAGATTTCGCAGCTGGTATTCAGATGAGGGTATACCTAGCAATGTTTTCCAGTCTGTTATGGAAATCAAGCCACGCAAGCCTCATGATTTCGCGAAACGAATACAAGCTGTGTCACGCTTCGTGCAGCTTGCAGAGTCAGCTGCATTGGCCGCTGCGAATAAGCGAGTCTCAAATCTATTAGTTAAAGTAGATGCCGCTTCTCTAGAGACAGAGGTTAGCGAAGCACTGTTGATTGACGACGCGGAAAAAATACTTTTTCAACAGCTGCACGAAAAAGAATTAAGAACAGCGCCTTTGTTCAATTCTGGCAACTATACATCTGGACTTGCAGAGCTGGCCCAACTTAAAGATTCCGTGGACGGGTTTTTCGATAACGTGCTTGTTATGTGCGACGACAAGTCTGTGCAAAATAATCGCATTGCACTACTGCAGCGACTACGCAATATTTTTCTTAAAGTAGCGGATATATCTTTCTTGCACACCTCTTAGCACTGTTGAGTCAAAGTGAGCGACCATGAAGATTATAGTGCTAGATCGAGATGGCGTGATCAATCAGGACTCGGACGACTATATAAAATCAGCGCAAGAGTTCATTCCCATCGCCGATAGCATCACTGCCATAGCACGATTAAGCGCGGCTGGTTTTAAAGTCGTAGTTGCAACTAACCAGTCCGGCCTTTCTCGCAAATATTTCGATTACGACCAACTATCCGATATGCATCATTTGTTGTGTTCTATGGTTGAGCAGGCTGGTGGTGTCATCGACGGCATCTTCTATTGCCCTCATCACCCCGATGAAGGTTGCTCTTGCAGGAAACCAAGAACTGGTCTGCTTCAACAAATTGAGAACGAGTTCGCTTGTAAACTTCAAGGCTGCTATTTCGTCGGTGATAGCCTAAAAGATATTCAAGCTGCTCGCGCATTCGGTTGTAAACCCATCTTGGTTCGCACTGGCAAGGGTTTGATTACCGAACAAAGCCTTTCTGATAAAAACGATGTGTCTGTACCCACTCACGATGATTTATCCAATGCTGTTTCTCACATTCTTGGATTATGCGATGATAGCTAGATTATTTTTAGGCGTACGGTCTTTAGTATTTTATATTGGCTACTATACGGGCACAGTTATTATATGTATTTTCTTCATCCTTTTATTTCCCGTCTTGCCGCCTAAAGGGCGACATGTTTTTGCCGGTCTTTGGTGTGGCTTTGCTTTGGGGTGGTTGCGACTATGCTGCGCAGTGAAGTACGTGGTTCACGGCCTGGAAAACTTACCTAACAAGCCAGCCATTATTTTGGCTAATCATCAAAGTAGTTGGGAGACGATTCTTTTCTATAAACTCATCTTCCCTGTTTCCCCGATATTAAAAAAAGAGTTAACTCGTATACCTTTTTGGGGATGGTCTATGCGCCTACTAAAACCTATAGCTATTGATAGAAGCAAACCACGAGAGGCTGGTCGTTCATTGCTAGTACAGGGTGTCGATCGAATTCAGAATGGTAACTCGGTTATAATTTTCCCTGAGGGTAGCCGTTCCAAGTACGGCAGCGTGAAAAGATTCTCTCGTGGCGGTGCAAAGCTTGCCATCGCGGCAAACACAGACATAATCCCTATAGCTCACAATGCCGGATACTGTTGGCCAGCTCGTGAATTTACCAAAAGGCCTGGCCTAGTAACTGTTGTTATTGGAGAGAGAATAGAACTGGGTGAACGAGACGCCAGCGAACTTACCGCCGATGTCGAAGACTGGATACGCAAAAAAGTAAACGAACTTGGCTAACACTCACTCTGGTACTAGCTAAGTTTGTTTATGTGCATTTTCCTAGTTATAAGACTCTAAATATCCAAATTTTCCGCAGCTAACGCATTATCTTCGATAAATTCGCGCCGTGGCTCTACTTGATCGCCCATTAAAGTATTGAATAGTTGGTCGGCTCCTATCGCATCTTCGATAGTTACCTGCAGCATTCTTCTAGTTTCTGGGTTCATCGTGGTATCCCAGAGTTGATCTGGGTTCATTTCTCCTAAACCCTTATAGCGCTGTAAATAATGGCCCTTCATAGCATCATTGGTGAGCCATTCTATAGCTTCGGCGAATGAGGAGATTTGTTCTATCTTCTCACCGCGCTTAACGTAGGCCCCCGTTTCGATAAGGCCTTCCAGAGTTTGCCCGAGATCAATAAGCGCACGGTATTCACCAGAATGAAAAAAGTCGCGACTAAACCCGAAGGACTTCTCCAAGCCATGCAGATTTAGTTTAGCTTCAGGCAGAAACAGTTGTCTCTCCTCGTCTTTTTTAGCGTTGATCGTATAGTTAGTACTCACTTTCGGGTGCATTTTGGAGAATTTTGCGCACAATTCTTCGATCCATTCCCCCACTTCTGCCTCGGATTTCAGCTCATCCTCGGCTAAGTTTCTAGTGAAAATCATCGCCTCCAGAATCTCAGTAGGATAAAGCCTCGCCAGCCGGCTAATAATTGCATAGCTGTTGTTGTACTTCTTCACCAATGATTCAAGCGCATCATCTGCAATTCCTGGCGCATCAGGATTCACATGTAAACTCGCCCCATCGAGAGCAATTTGTGTTTGGTATTCGGCTAACTCAATATCATCTTTTAGATATTGTTCTTGTTTGCCTTTTCGAATTTTATAAAGTGGCGGTTGCGCGATGAAGATATGACCGCGCTCAACCAACTCTCGCATCTGCCGGAAAAAGAACGTTAATAACAGAGTTCGAATGTGTGATCCATCAACGTCTGCATCCGTCATAATGATAATACTGTGATAACGCAGATTTCCCGGTGCGAATTCTTCGTTGCCTATTCCACAACCTAGCGCCTTAATTAGTGTCCCGATTTCGACGGAGCTGAGCATCTTGTCGAAGCGTGCCTTCTCTACGTTTAAGATCTTGCCCTTTAATGGCAAAATAGCCTGATTTTTACGGTTCCTTCCTTGTTTTGCTGAACCACCGGCCGAGTCACCCTCCACTATATAAATTTCAGAAAGTGCAGGGTCTTTTTCTTGGCAATCGGCCAGTTTGCCCGGCAAACCGGCTATATCCAATGCACCTTTTCGTCGCGTCATTTCCCTGGCCTTGCGCGCCGCTTCCCGCGCACGTGCCGCATCTAGCATCTTGCCAACAATAAGCTTTGCGTCTTGAGGATTCTCTAAGAGATAGTCACTAAAGTGTGATGCCATTTCCTGTTCAACGACGGTTTTCACCTCGGAAGACACCAACTTATCCTTCGTCTGCGAAGAAAATTTTGGATCCGGCACCTTCACCGAAATAACGGCTGTTAAACCTTCTCGTGCATCGTCTCCAGATGTGACAACTTCCTTTCCCTTTCTACTTGCCAGCTCCTTGTCAATATATCCTTTCAGCACTCGTGTTAGTGCCCCCCTAAAGCCGGCGAGGTGGGTTCCTCCGTCTCTTTGGGGAATATTATTTGTATAAGGGAATATGTTTTCCTGATAGGAGTCGTTCCACTGCAGGGCAACCTCGACCGTAATACCGTCTTCTTTTCGCTCAGAACTAAAGTAAAATGCCTTGTTTACAGCAAGCTTATTCTTGTTCAGATAATCAACGAAAGCCCTAAGACCGCCCTCGTATTTGTACAAATCTTGTTTGCCTGTGCGTTCGTCCGTAAGCCGAATAGCTACGCCGGCGTTAAGGAACGCTAACTCACGTAGCTTCTTAGCCAAAATGTCATAGTGAAATTCAACATTAGAGAACGTATCGGTAGAGGGTTTAAAATGACACTCTGTGCCGGTGGCGCTAGTTTCGCCGACCACGGCAAGCGGAGCAAGCGGAACGCCGTGCGCATAATCTTGCTCATGGACCTTTCCATCACGCCGGATGGTCAATTTCAATTCTTCAGACAACGCATTTACTACCGAGACTCCCACGCCATGGAGTCCTCCGGAAACCTTGTAACTGCTGTCGTCAAATTTTCCGCCTGCGTGTAGAACAGTCATGATCACTTCTGCCGCAGAGACTCCTTCGGCATGCATTTCCGTTGGTATTCCACGGCCATTATCAGACACAGTGACCGTTTCACCGATGTGAATGATCACCTGGACTTCGTCGCAGTGACCTGCCAGCGCCTCATCCACAGAGTTATCAACTAACTCGAATACCATATGGTGCAAGCCGGTTCCGTCATCGGTATCCCCGATATACATTCCAGGCCTTTTTCGAACAGCATCCAGTCCTTTTAAGACTTTGATACTATCTGAATTATATTCGCTGCTGGGCTCTTCACTCATACTTCTACTCCAGGGCGTTGTTAGCAGGCACTATGGCTGCCTTCCCCTTGATATCGGATAATTTGACTAAAAATCAAGCTGTTATTGTACCACGTTCCACGTGGAACGTTGCCAGTTTGGGCTGGCCAGAGAGGCTATCTAAGATGCCGGCAATCTCAACACAGGTAACGAAAATCTGCCCCCCCATACTAACTAGCTGCGAAAGGATGGCAACTCTGTTGTCACGATCAAGTTCAGAAGGAAGATCGTCCACTAGAAAAATGCAATTTCTGCCGAGCGCCTGGCTCAGTAACAAGCCCTGCGCGATCTTCATAGTGCTAACCAGAACTTTTTGTTGGCCTCTAGACAATATATCAACTGCCTTATTGCGACCGAGCCTAAAAGTAAGGTCCGCCCTATGTGGCCCGCTTTGTGTCGTTCCGTACCGGGCATCAATAGCCCGGTTCTCTACCAAGATATCTTCAAGCTCTCTACCAGCAACCCAGCCACTCTCATATTGAATCTGGAGCGAATCAACGTCACCACCATTGATCCTTTGATAAAGCTCCAGAAACAAGGGAAGAAACTCTTGAAAATACTGCTCCCTAGCTCTGTGTACTTCCCTCGCCGCCAAACAGAGCTCAAAGTCCCAAGCGGCAATTTGACTAAGGTCTGGAGAGCGCTGCTTTAATAGAAGGTTTCTATTGGCGATAGATTTTTTAGTGCGTCGCCAATTCTCAACAAACCCATGTTCCACGTGGAACACACCCCAGTCGAGAAACTGCCTTCTCGATTTAGGCCCTCCTTCCAATAAAAGGAAAGAATTCGAGTCAAGTGTTTGACAAGGCAACTCCCGGGCAACGTTTTCCCAGTTACTTTGACTTTCCGAGTGAAGCCTTAAACGGTGTTTTCGCCTACGAGACTTACTAAGGCCTATCTCTTTCCCGTCGGCGAGCCTCGCGAAAACGACAGCTTCATCTTGGTCGCTATTAATTAGCGGCTCAAGCTTACTGGTGCGGAAGGACCTGCCGCTGGAGAGCAAATGAATAGACTCCAGGATGCTAGTCTTTCCCGACCCATTCTCTCCGTGAATAATATTGATAGTGGGAACCGGACAAATTTCCAAGCTGTGGATGTTGCGAACCGCCGAAACCGAGAGTTTCTCTATAACACTCATAAGCAAGCAAGCAGAAGTTGACCCGTCACTGCGCTATAGGTCTCTATAGCCGCATCGGCATTACAACGTACAACGCATCACTGCCCTCTTCGGCTTCAAGCAATGCGCTGCTGTTAGGGTCTGAAAGCGTAATTCGTGCTCGCTGACTATTCAAAGTAGAGAGAACATCGATCAAGTAACTAACATTGAAGCCAATCTCTACGGAGTCGCCTTCATAGTCGACAGAAACAATCTCTTCGGCTTCCTCCTGCTCCGGGTTATTAGCGAGAATTTTCAATTCACCATTAGATAACAAAACCCGCACACCGCGATACTTTTCATTAGAGAGTATCGACGCCCGAGAAAAGGCCTGACGTAGCTCCTGACAGTTTCCAAGAAGAACCTTATTCCCACCTTTGGGTAGAACTCGGTTGTAGTCGGGGAATTTCCCGTCCACTAATTTCGAAGTGAAGGTAAATGCCGGCACACTAGCACGGATATGATTCTGACCAAAAGTAAGGGAGATTTCTCCAGCGTCATCTGTCAACAGACGCGCCATTTCCATGATTCCCTTACGAGGCAATATGAGTTGCTGTGGTTCGGAGATGGGATTGCTCATAGAAAGCGTTTCCATTGCCAAACGGTGGCCATCGGTGGCGACAACGCGTAAATAGTCAGCGGCCACTTCAAACAACATACCATTTAAGTAATAACGCACGTCTTGCTGGGCCATCGCGAAACTTGTGCTGTCTAGCAATTCCCGCAATTTACCCTGCTGCATAGTAATAGAAAATGTATCAGGCTCCTCATCTGCTCCGGGAAACTCTGAGGCTGGCAGGGTAGTGAGTGTAAACCTACTGCGCCCAGACTTAAGGGTCACCTTATTCTCAGCAAGCAATAGCTCGATGATGGCGTCGTCAGAAAGAGATTTGCAAATATCCAAAAGCTTACGCGCCGGGACCGTAACAGCGCCTGATGTATGCATCTGATCGACAGTCACTCGGCCAACCAGTTCGACCTCGAGATCGGTACCCGTGAGTGATAGCTCGCTCTGTTTTAAATCCAAAAGGACATTGGAGAGAACTGGCAGTGTTTGTCGTCTTTCAACAACACCACTAACTAATTGCAGAGGCTTCAAAAAAGCCTCTCGTGAAATAACAAAATGCATTTCTTTGCTTTCCTTATCTATCTAAGCTGAGATCTTCTAAACTCAGAAACTACCGCTCGAGTACTAACTCGATAGTGATCTGAGCAAATTATTATAGTCTTCTTGTATGTCTATAGAGCTACCACGAAGTTTCTTAACCTGCTTACAGGCATGCATCACCGTTGTATGGTCCCTGCCACCAAACGCATCACCGATTTCCGGCAAGCTGTGGTTGGTTAATTCTTTAGAAAGGCACATAGCAACTTGACGTGGCCTTGCTACTGATCGATTACGTCGCTTCGAGAGCATATCTGCCATCTTAATCTTGTAGTACTCAGCAACGGAACGCTGAATATTATCTATCGTCACTAACTTATCCTGCAATGCAAAAAGGTCCCGGAGTGCTTCTTTTATAAGGTCTAAATCAATTTTCTGACCGGTGAAGTTGGAATGCGCTATCACGCGCTTCAATGCCCCCTCTAACTCTCGAACATTGGATCGAAGACGCTGTGCTATAAACATGGCAACATCATTCGGCAATTCGATATTAGACAGTGCCGCCTTGTTCATAAGGATTGCCGCTCTAGTTTCCAACTCTGGCGGCTCGACAGCAACCGTGAGCCCCCAGCCAAACCTAGACTTCAACCGTTCTTCCAGGCCGTTAATCTCTTTGTGATAGCGATCGCAGGTCAATATGATCTGCTGCCCACCTTCGAGCAAGGCATTGAAGGTATGAAAGAATTCTTCTTGAGATCGTTCTTTGCCCGCGAAAAACTGAATATCATCGATCAACAGGGCATCTACAGAGCGATAGAAGCGCTTGAATTCATTAATAGCATTCAATTGCAGTGCCGTTACCATGGTGGCCACGAATGTCTCAGAGTGTAGATAGACAACCTTAGCGCTGGGCTTTTTAGCCACTAAATAATTACCGATCGCGTGCATTAAGTGAGTCTTACCTAACCCCACACCCCCGTAAATAAATAGGGGGTTATAAGCATAACCGGGATTTTCCGCAACCTGTATCGCGGCGGCTCTAGCGAGCTGGTTGGACTTGCCTTCAACAAAATTATCAAACGTGTTTTCAACATTAAGAGCACCCCTATGCCTGAGGTTACCCTCGATAACGATGTCGACATTACGTCTTGCCGATACCCCCGGCCTACTCGAATTTAGAGCTATCGCTGGCGCTGCGTTCGCTTGTGTCTTTAGCTGATCATTGGTATCGGCCGTCGCTCTCTCATTTGCTCTGGGCTCACTAGCACTAGGCTTTGCTGAGTGTGGTGCAGCCAGTGCAACTCGCTGAGATGCATCACCACTAAACACTTCCAGTCGGATCTCCAGTGAAGCCTCGCCCGAATCTGTTAAAATTTCTGCAATTCGCGGCAAAAACTTTCCTTTTACCCAATCTAGAATAAATCGATTAGGCGCAAAGATGCGCAGAACTGACGAATCTAGCTCTACGTGCAGAGGTCTTATCCACGTATTGAATTGTTGAGAGGGTAGTTCTGCTTTCAAGCAGTCGATACATTCTTGCCAGATCGTTACAGCCACGTTTTTTCTTGCCCACATAAATTATATTTTTCAAAACAAGCAACAATTCTATCGACTCAAGCACGAGTTATCCACTGCCATTCAAACTAAATACAAACCTTGTCTTTTAAATATTAATTCTTATTTATCAATATGTTAACTAAAAGATATCGATAAAAACAGAGCCAAAAATCACTTCTATTCACAGCAATCCCTGCAAGCTGTTGATAACAAAGCTGTGGATAACTTGTTATTAAATTCTGGATGAAGTTGTACACAGCCGTTTTAGTGAATATTCTGTGTGCTAGACTTCTTTTTTTCTCCTCGCTCGTCTTTGTCGATCCTTTATTCATGCTGGTATTACGTTGCATGTTGGCATTAAAACCTCTAGAATTCGCGGTCCTATTTTCGAACCATTTCGTACGGTTTGTTATTGCAGAATCGGATAAATTACTATGAAAAGAACATTCCAACCAAGTGTATTAAAGCGAGCTCGAACTCACGGTTTTAGAGCGCGTATGGCAACCAAAGGCGGCCGTCTTGTTATTAAAAGACGTCGTTCTAAAGGACGCGCCAAACTATCAGCATAAGTTCTTTTTTCTCTGCTGTTCGATGATTAACTAATCAAATGAGAAGAGAGAAAGATGCGTGGCTGAGTTCGGCTTTCCTAAAACTTCTCGGCTATTAAACGCTGCAGACTATAAAGCTGTATTCAGTAACGCTCAGCTTAAAGTCTCCTGCCGCCATTTTTTGGTGCTAGCTAATCGCAATACTAGATCCCGCGCCAGATTGGGTTTAGTTATCGCTAAGAAGAACGTTGCATTAGCTGTACAGCGAAATCGGATAAAGCGCCAACTACGCAACACGTTTCGGCACAAAGCAGAGCTATTAGACAAGCTAGACTTAGTTGTGTTGGCTCGAAAAGGTGCTGATACGCTGGATAATAAAGAGTTGAAAGGTGCGATTGATTCTTTATGGCAGGACCTGCACGCGAAGATGAAAAGAGCTGCAGCGAAAAGCCAGGACGACAGGTAAAAAGCTATCATGTTGGACAAACTACTAATTCGACTTATCAACGCTTACCAGTCTAGTTTGAGTTTGCTTATTGGCAATCAATGTCGCTTTTACCCTACCTGTTCCCAGTACACCAAAGAAGCAATTGAAATTCACGGCTCATTGCGAGGTACCGCGCTCGGTATTCGTCGCATCTGCAGCTGCCACCCTTTTCACGAAGGGGGTCATGACCCCGTTCCCGAGAGTTCGGACCGCAGGGTCAATGAACTGAGTAAGTAGACACCATGGATTTAACTAAATACGGCCTCTATACGGCTTTGGCCATTGTCACCTATTTAATGTTGTTGCAGTGGCAGGAAGACTATCCTCCTACTATTGATGACGGCAGTTCGTCTCGCGTTGAAATTCCACAGATACCCAACGCACAAAACGGTTCTCAGGCAAGTAACGATCTGCCTAGCGATATTCCGTCGGTTGTGCCTGAGGTAATTACAAGTAATACCTCTGATACGCCTACGGTCGCCGCTATTAGCAACCCTAGTGCTGCCGGCACAACCAGCACCGCAGACCTAATCTCTATTCGCACCGACACTTTTGATATTCGCATTGACCCCGTCGGTGGAGACATCGCCTATCTCGCGTTACCCCTTTATCGAAAACAAATAGATGTTGCAGATGACCCCTTTGTTCTCTTGGACAACCAGATAGGCCGCGAATATATAGCACAAAGCGGACTCATTGGAGCGAATGGCATCGACAACGATGGCCGTGCCATCTACAGCGCATCGTCTACCAGCTATAGCATGAACGAGTCTGCTGATAGCCTAAGTGTAGATCTAACAACCACGACTGCCGATGGAATCGAAGTAATAAAGCGCTATGGTTTTAATCGCGAGAGTTACCTTATTGATATCAGCTTCATCGTGAACAACCGCTCGACTGAAAACTGGCAGGCCAACGCCTTTGGCCAAATCAAACGCGATGCCTTCGATGACCCAAGTGATGCCGGTGGTTTCGGTAGAACCTATCTTGGTTTCGTAACGACCATGAGTGATGACCCCTATATTGAAATCGAGTTCGACGATATCGATGACAATGGTAGCGACACAATAGAGACAACGGGCGGCTGGGTGGCATTTAGCCAGCACTACTTTATCTCCGCATGGGTGCCCGGTGCAGAATCGCTAAACCGTGTTACCACGAGAAAGAGCAGTAGCAATCAGTATTACGGGGAATTCACCAGCAGCGCATTTCAGGTAGCAGCAGGCGAGAACGGCACTCACACGATTCAATATTACGCTGGGCCGAAAGACCAATACGTTCTGAGAGATATCTCTCCTGGGCTCGATAAGACTATCGACTATAGCTTCCTCTGGTTCATTGCTAGCCCCATCTACTGGCTGCTCTCTAGAATCAATTCAGTGATTGGTAACTACGGTATCTCGATTATCCTGTTAACCCTGGTGGTTAAGTCAGCCTTCTATAAGTTGTCTGAGACACAGTACCGCTCTATGGCTGGAATGCGCAGACTGATGCCTAAGATGCAGCAACTCAAAGAGAGCTACGGCGACGACAAGATGAAGTTGCAGAAGGCTACCATGGACCTCTATAAGAAGGAGAAGATAAATCCCTTCGGCGGCTGTTTGCCAATGCTTGTACAAATGCCCGTGTTTATTTCTCTTTACTGGGTACTTCTCGAGAGTGTAGAGCTGCGGCATGCTCCCTTCATGCTTTGGTTGACCGACCTTTCTGTACGTGACCCATTCTTTGTCCTGCCTCTGCTGATGGGCGCGACAATGTATTTCCAGACCACTCTTAGCCCTACGCCCGCCGATCCTATGCAGGCCAAGGTGATGAAGCTGATGCCCGTAATGATGACCTTATTGTTTCTCTGGTTCCCGGCTGGGTTAGTGCTGTATTGGTTAACAAACGGTGGATTAGGCATACTGCAACAGTGGTACATCACGAGAAAGATCGACGCGGCTTACGCGGCGAAAAAAGCCTAATTCGTCTACTGCGGTTGCTACAAAGGTTGAAGCAATCGATGGCAGGTCCTCCTAATTTGTAGAAACGCTGCTATGAAAAAGTTTGCCGATAACCATGCCTCTTGTAGAAACATCTCAAGTAGAAACTGATACTGTCTGTGCTATCGCGACTGCCCCCGGGCGGTCTGGCGTCGGTATCGTCAGAATATCTGGCCCTCTTTCTCTTTCCATAAGTAAAAAAATCCTCGGCTTTTCCCCTACTCCAAGACACGCCCATTTTTGCAACTTCCTCGATGCAACCCAGATGAATATTGATCAGGGTATTGCTCTTTTCTTCAGCGCTCCAAATTCCTTCACTGGAGAAGATGTGTTGGAGCTGCAAGGCCATGGAGGCACCTACGTACTAAGACAGCTACTCGATCGCGCCGTACAACTAGGTGCACGACTGGCCAATCCCGGTGAGTTCTCGGAACGCGCTTTTCTGAACAACAAAATAGACTTACTCCAGGCTGAGGCTATTGCCGACTTAATTGAGTCCAATTCAAAACAAGCTGCAAAGTCCGCGCTTCGAACTTTGCAGGGAGAGTTTTCCAACAAGATACGAAACTTGGTGCGACTATTAATAGACGCAAGAGTACACATCGAGGCCACGATTGATTTCTCAGACGAAGACATCGATTTCGTCAGCGACAATAAAGTTGGCGATTCGCTAAGCGCTATTCTTGAGTCGATAACAGCAACCTTAGCCCAGGCCAAGCAAGGCGCACTATTAAAAGAAGGGATTAATGTCGTTATTGCGGGTAAGCCAAACGCGGGTAAGTCTAGCCTTTTAAACGCACTCTCAGGCATGGATAGTGCGATAGTCACCGATATCCCAGGAACCACGAGAGACCTGTTGTCAGAAGAGATTAATATAGACGGTCTGCCAGTACACATCATAGATACTGCCGGCATACGCATTAGTGACGATGTTGTCGAACAAGAAGGCTTGAGACGCGCCCAACTAGCTATGGAACGAGCAGACCAGTTACTACTAATAGTGGATAAGTCCGAGTTCGAACAAGATGTGGAAAAGCTGTTAGCACCCCTTGTATTATTAACTGGTAAGTCTATTAGAGAATTAGAATACCTGCAGAACACCACGGTTATCTATAACAAGATTGACTTACTAAACAGTGAAGTACCAAGTCTATCAACAATCAACTATCTAGATTATTCCCTGCCGACCATAAGTCTTTCAGCTAAAGAATGTGTCGGCATCGATTTACTTAGAGGCTACATCAAAGAGGCTATTGGTTTTAACGCGACTGAGGAAGGGGTTTTCATAGCCCGCGAGAGACACCTAACCGCGTTAAACAATGCAAAACAGCTCGTGGAATCTGCCCGGGCTTTATTAGCAACGCAATCTTCGTTGGAGCTAATAGCTGAAGACTTACGCTTTGCTCAAGCGCAGCTTGGGGCAATAACGGGGGAATTCACCAGCGATGATTTGTTAGGAGAAATATTTTCTAATTTTTGTGTTGGTAAATGATTCGTCAATCAATTAAGCGCTGAAAAAACACCTTTTAAAAGTGTGTATAAGTAGGGGGGGTTTCGGGATAACAGATGAATTGTTTTGTACTGAATTTTTCCGTTTACCAAGAGGCCCAAACTATACATAAAGGTTAATAGGCTATTGTTGCTCTATTCAGAGCTTATCTACCAAGTTCTCATTGCATTAAGTTATTGAAAAGAATAAATTTAGTTTAGATATCAACAGGAATCTCTTCAGCTATTAACATTAACATTAATACTCTATCTAACTATATAACGACTAAATAAATAGGCAATTATTTGTTAAGTTTACTTTAAACTATAACTATCAGTTTAAGGATTAGGCTTTATACTTGCCTGCCATTTAAATTGGCAGTTAGGTAGGACTTGGAACATCGTGGAATACAGCAAAGCATTTGACGTGATCATTATAGGTGGAGGGCATGCCGGTACTGAGGCAGCTCTGGCTTCAGCACGTCAGGGAGTTGCTACACTGCTGGTTACTCATAGCATCGAAACCTTAGGTCAGATGTCTTGCAACCCGGCGATTGGCGGAATTGGAAAGAGCCACCTGGTTAAAGAGATCGACGCGCTTGGCGGGGCTATGGCGAAAGCCGTGGACCTAGCTGGTATACAATTTCGTGTCTTAAATGCGAGCAAGGGACCCGCAGTCAGGGCCACGCGGGCACAGGCTGACCGAGTTTTGTATAGGGCGGCGATTCGCAAAATGTTGGAACAACAGGAGAATCTTTCCCTGTTTCAGCAAGGTGTGGATGATCTTCTTATCGAAGACGGGGCGATCGCAGGCGTTATTACTCAGATGGGAATGCTCATCAGAGCGCCACGAGTTGTGCTAACTACTGGTACTTTCTTGGGCGGGAAAATACACATTGGTCTGGAAAATAGTTCCGGCGGTAGAGCTGGAGATCCCCCTGCAATAGCACTCGCCAATCGATTGCGTGAATTGCCGTTCAGGGTCAATCGCCTTAAGACAGGAACGCCGCCGCGTATCGATGCTGACTCTGTCGACTTTTCGGTGATGCAAGTTCAAGAAGGCGACACACCTCTACCGGTAATGTCTTATCTGGGGAAAGAGTCGGATCATCCAGAACAAATTAACTGTTACATCACCAGCACGAATGAAAAATGTCATGAAGTAATCCGTGGTGGATTGGATCGATCTCCTATGTACACGGGAGTTATCGAAGGAACCGGGCCACGTTACTGTCCATCGATTGAAGATAAGGTGATGCGCTTTGCTGATAAATCGTCTCATCAAATCTTTGTCGAGCCGGAAGGCCTGAATACAAAAGAGCTTTATCCAAACGGTATCTCAACAAGCTTGCCGTTTGATGTGCAATTGGAAATGGTTCGAGAAATTAAGGGTTTTGAGAACGCGCATATAACACGCCCTGGTTACGCGATCGAATATGACTTCTTCGATCCGAGAGATTTACATTACTCCCTAGAAACCAAATTCGTTAAAGGCCTCTACTTCGCGGGCCAGATCAATGGCACAACTGGCTACGAAGAAGCTGGCGCACAAGGACTGATGGCCGGGTTGAATGCAGGTCTAGATGCGCGAGGCCTTGAGCCTTGGTGTCCACGAAGAGATGAGGCCTACATCGGTGTGTTAATCGATGACCTAATTACTCTCGGTACGAACGAACCCTATCGCATGTTTACCAGCAGAGCGGAATACAGGTTAACCCTGCGAGAAGATAACGCGGATCTGCGCCTTACCGAACACGGGAGAAAAATGGGCCTGGTTGATGATGAGCGCTGGGCCTTTTACAGCGAGAAGAAAATTCGAATCGAAGAAGAGCTGAAATTTTTGCGAAGCACCTGGGTACAGCCCAACACGGATCGAGCTGAGCGTATTAACGAATTATTAGAAAAGCCACTCTCTCGCGAATACAGCCTAGCCGACCTGCTGGCGAGGCCTAGAGTTGAGCACGGTCCCTTGTTAGCTGCGTATAACGGCAATATGGCATCTGCGAACGGCGCGGCAGAGAAAGTTAAAACAGCCATCGAAGCCCAGTCAACACAGCAGGCAGAAATACAGATCAAGTATCAGGGCTATATAGATCGACAAGAAGAAGACATCGAGCGCCTAAAGAAGCAAGAGAACACAAAGCTGCCGGCTGATTTTAACTATCAGCAGATGCAGGGTCTTTCAAATGAATTGAAACAGAAATTGCTCGAAGTTAAACCAGAAAATATTGGTCGGGCCTCCCGTATTCCAGGCATTACTCCAGCTGCAATATCACTGTTGCTAATTTATTTGAAGAAGCACCGAGCGGTAAATCGAAAGGCTGGCTAGCCTACGGGAATAACGGATGACAGATTCAGCTCGAGAAGAGTTGCAGCAAGGGATTTCATCGCTGTCGCTACATTGTAACGAGGAAATGCTTTCTTCTTTGCTGGGGTATATCGATTTACTCAAAAAATGGAATTCGGCATATAACCTTCTCGGGAGTAATGAACTGCCTTCACTCGTTTCCAGGCATATTCTCGATAGCCTCTCAGTAGCCCCTTACATGGAAGGTGATCTAATAGCTGATATTGGTGCCGGTGCGGGACTGCCAGGGATTCCTCTTGCGATCTTGAATCCCGAAAAACAGTTTGTCTTGATTGACTCTAATGGCAAGAAAACCCGGTTCATGTTTCAAGCAAAAATCCAGTTAGGATTGGACAATATTACTATCGAAAATTGTCGACTAGAGCACTATCAAAGTATCCAGCAAATTGATATGGTGATGTGTCGAGCGTTCTCTACCCTAGCGGATGCCTTGACGATGTTGCAGCCAATATTCTCCGAGCAGTGCAAATTATTGGCGATGAAAGGGCATTATCCCGAGGATGAAATAGCGCGATTGCCCGATGGTTTTGAGCTGTCGAAAAGTATTAAATTAAATGTGCCTGGCAGTGAATCACAGCGCCATTTAATCGAGGTAATGCGAAAAAGACAGTGACGCCTCAGTTTCAATACATCCGCATACTTAACCGAATAAACAGTAGAATTTTGGTATAATGTTTAAAGGCAGCAGCTAAGCACAATGGCTTAGGATAATAGTTAAGAGTAAAAGTTAGGAAGAAACCAGTGGCTAAAGTTCTCGCAATAGCAAATCAGAAAGGCGGTGTCGGTAAGACTACGACTTCTGTAAATCTTGCAGCGTCGTTAAAATTTACTCGAAAAGATGTGCTGCTGATCGATCTAGACCCACAAGGCAACGCCACCATGGGTAGTGGAGTCGACAAGTCCTCGTTAGAAACATCAATTTATGATGTGCTAATGCAGCATGCTGGATTTGATGAGGTCGTCCAACGACCCGAAGCTTCTGGATACGATTTGCTGCCGGCAAATGGCGATTTGGTCGCAGCCGAAGTGGAGCTGATAAGTGAAGATAACCGCGAATGCCGACTTCGCCAAATTATTGATCAAGTTCGTCACCGCTATGACTATGTGGTCATCGACTGCCCTCCTTCATTAAACATGCTGACTATTAACGCGATGGTAGCCGCTGATGGTGTGGTTATACCGATGCAGTGTGAATATTATGCGCTTGAAGGCTTGTCCGCCCTGATGGATACGATTAACGCGATACGAGATAGTCTGAATCCGGACCTTAAGATCGAAGGAATCGTGCGAACCATGTATGATCCGCGAAACAAACTGACCACAGAGGTTAATGGCCAGCTAATTCGCTTTTTTGGGGACGCTGTCTACCGAACAGTCGTGCCGAGAAATATTCGTCTAGCCGAGGCCCCTAGCTACGGCAAGCCAGTTTTGAATTACGACAAACAGTCTCGCGGAGCAATAGCCTATCTTGCGCTGGCTGGCGAAGTACTAAGACGCAACGATGAAGCAATCGCAAGAGCGGCTGTTTAGCTGTAATTACAGCTTTTGTTCAACCTAGGGAACAAAGACCCGTTTACCTGAGCCCGAATGTAAGATGACCAACAAGAGAAAACTTGGCAAAGGCTTAGATGTGCTGCTCTCCAGAGGCAGTACAGAAACCATGGCAAGCCTCCTCGGTAAGCCGGCACCTGCACCCCCACAAGCCGCTGAAAAAGATGGCGACCTTAAGAATATTCCTATCGATTTAATTCAGCGTGGCAAATACCAGCCGCGAACGGACATGCACGAAGAGGCTCTAGAAGAGCTAGCCGCCTCCATTCGTGCTCAGGGCGTGATGCAGCCAATTGTTGTGCGCCCTATATCATCAGATAAATACGAGATTATAGCTGGCGAGCGACGCTGGAGAGCCGCACAAATAGCGGGCCTGGACTCTATCCCGGCAATTATTAAGCTGGTCGGTGATGAGGCCGCGATCGCGATGTCATTGATCGAGAATATTCAGCGCGAAAACCTGAATCCTATCGAAGAGGCGATGGCGCTTAAGCGCCTGCAGGACGAATTTGAGCTGACCCAACAAGAGGTTGCTGATGCAGTAGGCAAATCCAGAGCAACCGTGACCAACCTTATGCGCCTAATTGGCCTGAGCATCGATGTTCGGCGAATGCTAGAGCATGGCGACCTAGAAATGGGCCATGCTAGGGCCTTGTTGTCACTGCCAGATATTCAGCAATCCGAGGCGGCAAGATCAGTTGTTGGCAAAGGGCTTTCGGTGCGTCAGACAGAGTCCTTGGTCCGAAGGTTGATTGCACAGGGAGGCTCGAACAATCGGGCGAGCCCTAAGATGGTGGATCCAGATATTAAAAATCTCGAAGAGAACCTAGCCGATAAACTGGGCGCGAAGGTAATGATTCAGCACACTGTCAAAGGTAAAGGCCAACTCGTATTGAAATATAATTCATTAGATGAATTAGAAGGCATTCTCTCTCACATCAATTGAGAATCTTGCATGGTTGATTAGGCACTATAAAGTCCCTATAATGCGCGTGCTTTGGTGATCACCGCTGTGATTTTTTAGGTGTTTGTGACAGGTGCCGATGGAGTGCGAAGCTGAAAAGCTAAGCCAAAATGTCTAATTTAAAGACCCCTCCGGTATATAAAGTAACCATTGCGCAACTGGCAGTGACTATCTTTATAGCAGTAATTTCTCTGTTGATTTCAGGCAGTGTTTTGGCCTACTCGCTACTATTGGGTGGCTTGATAAGTGCTGTGCCAAACAGTTATTTTGCGTTTCATGCCTACCGCTATCAGGGGGCGAGAAATGCACAGAACGTTGTGAAGGGCTTTATTCGCGGGGAGCTCGGTAAAATCATCATGACAGTGGTGTTGTTTGCGCTTAGTTTCACACTGTTTACCAGCTTAAACGAATTAGCCTTGATACTTGGGTTCACACTGATCCATTTTGTAGGCGTAGTAATGTCGGGCTTCATTAGTTATAGCCCCACACATAACACAACATAAGTACAAAACGTAAGCTTAGAGAATATAAATGGCAGAGTTAGCAGATGCGGCACACGCAGCCGCTGAACATGGCGCAGAAGGCCAGACTGTTCAGGAATACATTACCCACCATTTATCCTATTTGACCTACGGTAAATTTCCAGACGGTCACTGGGGCCTTGCCCACACGCCTGAAGAAGCCGTCTCAATGGGCTTTATGTCGATACACGTTGATACCATGGGCTGGTCTTTGTTCATCGGTGCTGCCTTCTTATTTTTCTTCCGCTACATCGGTTTGCGCGCAACGTCCGACGTGCCAAGCGGGATCCAGAACTTTGTTGAGAGCATCTTCGAATTCGTAGAATCCCAAGTTAATTCGGGCTTTAACTATAAGAACCCTCACGTGGGCCCACTGTGTTTGACGGTCTTTGTCTGGATTATATTGATGAACATGATGGACCTGGTACCAGTGGACTGGTTGCCAGAGATCGCGATGGCGGTAGGTGGCCTTTGGGGCTTGGAGCATATGTCCTTCAAGGTTGTGCCAACAACAGACCCGAACATCACCATGGGTATGTCGATCAGCGTGTTCT
>Ga0115003_10000809_pt1 | contig 27761 bp, 24 predicted proteins | sample ArcticOcean_MG_C_7_FD_88736 | JGI IMG/M metagenome (GOLD analysis project Ga0115003, IMG submission 88736) | Marine microbial communities from western Arctic Ocean - ArcticOcean_MG_CB11_88 | ecosystem: Environmental > Aquatic > Marine > Oceanic | place: Arctic Ocean: Canada Basin | collected... | reverse complement strand
TACGGCAGCACCGATAGAGTATACAACAACGTTTTGAAATGGCTTAGGTTAGGATTGGATTCTTAGCGCTAGGCCTTTTTTTCGCCCAAAATCCGTGCCCAGTTCATTGGGCGCTAGACTGAATTCTTGCTAGGAAGCTGCCCTAGCTTCTCTTTCGGGCAGGCAATCACATCGTCCTGCCCAGAAATGCGCCACTCATCGAAGGGAATAAGTTGATAGTCGCCGCTACGCTTCGCTTTAGCTCCACGGCGTCTCGCCTTGCTGCCGTCCGCTTTACGGTTATTGAACCGGAACAACGCATAGTCTGCGGGCAGTGAGGCTTTAAGCTCATCTAGGCTGGCAAAGGAAAGTGAATTGCCGTAGGTGACCTCAACAACGGCGATCGGGCGAGACCTTTCTAGCGTGTTTCTTAAGCCTGCGAGTACATTCTTCTCGAAACCCTCGACATCAATCTTTAACAAACAGATATTTTGCAGTGCATTTTTTTCGAGATACTCATCGCCGCTCACTAGCGCTAACTTGCCTAGGTTCCGATTTCCCTTGCTAACGGTGCCGGCGTCGAAAGAGCCTATACCCTGATTGCGTCCGGTTGGTGCATAGAAATCTAATTCTTCTTGCTGGTTGCTAAGGCCGATTTTGTGTAGCTGTATATTGCTAATTCCATTCAGTTCGATATGGCGCTCGAGTTTCTGGCTGACAACGCAGTAGGGCTCGAATGAATGTACCTGATCCGCGTGCAGAGACATGAACAACGAGTGCTGGCCTATATTTGCACCTATGTCGAAGAAAGTCTGTTTAGAGCCGCCGACTGACTGCTTCAGATTTAATACCGTATCGCGTAGGAAAAGCAGCAGAGGCTTTTCGAATGCGCCCATATAAAAAAGTGTGAACTCAACACTATTGTTGAGGTTACCCTGATACTGAAGGCCATAAAAGTCGGCGGAAAAAGGGGCGTCCGGCACGTCGCCGTAGCTACACAGCTTCTTGTAGACGGCTTTTTTGTAGCGTAAATCGATCCATTTTTGATTCCAAGCGAATCGAAATATCCGGTGCAGTAAATCCATTGCTTTGCTGTGGCCTCGTGTGCTTTCGCGAAGGGTTCTATTATACAGCTTATACGCGGTACGCGAGCGGCGTTTGTGCGGCCTTAATGTAACGTGGATGGGTGGGCGCTGCCTGCCGGAAACGCCACTCCAAGACCTGTTGAGGCTTAACGGTTACTTTTGCACCTAGAGAAGCAGGCATTTTATGATGTGTTTCGCCGTTCTACTGGTAACTGGCCTTTGTGGGTTGCAAATTTCCTAATGTTTTGTGAATGATAGGGAAGTTACTCGCTAAAATAAGTCCTCGCTTAGTCCTGGCATAGTCCTAGCTGGCTCGCTTAGATATCGACTACCGAGCCGGTGTAGGCAGACCCGGCAGAATGTTTCCTCAAGCTAGGTAGCTTTCTTGCTGTTTTTTCACATTCCGAACTCGCCAATCCCTGCTATCTTTCTTTCTGTAAAGAGACCTAAAGCTATCTAAAGCTGTATTTGCCTAAGCTAGGCAGGTGTCGTATGTTCACAGCCCAGGTTTAATCGAGATGTGTAATGTTAGCAATAATAGGTGGAACCGGTCTGTCCCAGCTGCAGGGCTTTGAGCAGTTAGAAAAAGTGGCTCTAAAGACGCCCTATGCGAGGAAGCTGGTGCGACTCATGCGAGTCGGCAGTGGCGATAAAGAGTTTATTTTCCTGCCGCGCCATGGCGCTGGCCACAAAATACCCCCCTCACCAAATTAACTACCGCGCGAATATAGCGGCACTTTTGGATTTGGGTGTTACTGAGATCGTCGCCGTTAATGCGGTGGGTGCCATTCACGGCGATTTGCTTCCAGGGTCTATCGCTGTGCCGGATCAGTTAATCGACTACAGCTATTCACGCGACGTCTCGTTCTACGACGGCAAGTTAAAGAAGGTGCATCACATTGACTTCACCAATCCCTATAACTGGCTATTCGCCCGCGTATTTTACAAGCCGCAAGGACGGTCAACTCGCGTTCGCAAACCGGCTGCGAAGTCATGTCCAGCGGTGTCTATGCCTGCACGCAAGGGCCGAGGTTGGAGACCGCCGCAGAGATTCGGCGCTTAGCTAAGGATGGGTGCGACATGGTAGGGATGACAGGCATGCCAGAAGCCTCGCTAGCTCGCGAGCTGGAAATAGACTATGCGAGTCTAGCGCTCTGCGTAAATTGGGCGGCAGGCCTATCCGAAGAGGCTATTACCTTGGAAGGCATTCATTCGGTGTTAGAGGGCGGCATGCAGTATGTCTCTGCGGTGATTGCCGAAATCGTGCAGCACAGTTGAGAATAGAAAACTGAGTCGAGGGGGTGGAGCTAGTTCGCTTCTTCAATATCGAATTCGGGCAAGGGAAGAGGTGGTGGTTCGTAGGGTTCTACGAGTATGACGATGCCCATCGCTGGGTGATCGATATAGTGGAATTCTGCACTGCGCATTTCTCGGCTCTGCTGCAGATGAAAAACACGATTGATACCATACTGTAAGTTCTGCCGGCCTTTCTCAATCGAATCTAAATCGCTTTTCATCGCCCCAGGAATCGCTGGTAGTTGCCATTCGCTTTCACGGTCGAGTGAAGCACTGTATTCGGTCAGCCATAGGTTGCTATCAATGACGATGCGGTCCCTGTTCTCGTTGAAGCGCAAGGTGATTGCTCCCTGCAGTTCGTGTTGATCATCAAAGCGCAGCCCGCCCTGAACATATAAAGGTATCGCATCTGTGGGGTCGGCAATCGATTCGCGCCACAGCCCGTGAAACAGGAGTCTGTGTTCCGCCGACCGTTCGAGTGCACGGTTAGTCTGTTGAAAATCGCTGTCCTCGGGAGTCAGTTGCAAGTGAGGGGCTCTTAAGAAGTCGAAGAACTTGAATTCACCTTCGGGGCGAGCAGGCTGTGGTCCAGTGGCTAAAATCTGCGCTAGGCGCTCGCTTCGTTCGCTAGCAGTCAACGCTTCTTCGTCACGCTCGATAGGTGTTTCTTCGATTACAGCGAGAGAATTCTGCTCTGATATAGCAGTCACTGCAGCGATCATTTGATCGGTGATTAATAAATCGCTTAGCTGATCGAGTCTACGCAGTGGGTTTGGGTAGCTCAGTTCATTGCGTTCAGCTTGCCAAAACTCTTTGTCTTTATCGGCTAATGAATCGTTGCTGAAGATGGAGACTTCGATCTGAAACCAACGTTGCGATGTCTGGGCCTGCGCCGTGCTGGAAATTGAAAGGAGTAGGGCAGACCACAGTGCACAGGACAGCACCGCTTTTATCCAGTGCGCAGGGGCAATAGCAAGAGGGGAATACTTGTTTGGCAAGTGCTGCATGAAGAGTCTGGCTTAGGCCGCCTTGGGTTCCACAAGTTTGAAGTTATCCAGTAATTCACTGATGAAGTCCAGTTTATCAGCGCCCTCATCGCAATTGTGTGTGAATTGCAGGCTGTTGGCACCGCCCAATTTGTAAGTCTGCGGGTCGTTCTGAATCATCTCCACAAGAGACATTGGGTCTATAGGTGTCTGCGTCTTGAATTCGATGCGGCCGCTCTTCACATTCGCATCGATTTTCTTAATGCCGTATTTTTCTGCTTTTAACTTTAATTGTGTAACGCGAAATAATAATTTCAATGGCTCTGGTAATAGGCCGAAGCGATCGATCATCTCCACCTGAAGTTCCCGCAGGTCGTCGTCATCCAGCGAGGAGGAAATTCGTTTGTACATAATGAGACGAAGGTGCACGTCCGGGAGATAATTTTCTGGTATCAGCGCAGGTATGCGCAAATTAACATCAGCAGATTTGTCTAGATCTAGATCTAGATCCGGGCGACGGCCAGATTTGATTGCGGCGACTGCCTGTTCCAGCATCTGTGTGTATAGAGAGAAGCCAATTTTTTGCATATGGCCACTTTGTTCATCGCCTAGCAGTTCTCCGGCGCCTCGAATTTCGAGGTCATGACTAGCCAGGGTAAAGCCAGCGCCGAGGGTTGATGCAGCTTGGATAGCCTCGATGCGCTTGTTTGCATCTGCGCTGAGTTTGCCGTCATTTGGTAACAGCAGATAGGCATAGGCCTGATGATGTGACCGGCCAACCCTGCCGCGCAGTTGATGTAACTGTGCGAGACCGAACTTATCGGCGCGGTGGATAAGAATGGTGTTCGCACTAGGAATGTCGATACCCGTCTCGATGATGGTCGTGCATACCAGGATGTTATAGCGCTTGTGGTAGAAGTCAGCCATGACCTTTTCTAGATCGCGTTCCGGCATCTGTCCATGGGCGACGCAGATGCGAGCCTGCGGGATGAGGCGGCGTAGGTGCTCGGCGGTATTCTCTATGGACTTTACTTCGTTGTGTAAATAGAAGACCTGCCCCCCTCTGAGCAGCTCTCGAGAAACTGCTTCTAGGATTAGGCTGTCTTGTTCCTGGCGAACGAATGTCTTCACCGACAGTCGGCGTGCTGGCGGTGTGACGATAAGAGAGAGATCGCGTATACCGGAAAGCGCCATGTTGAGCGTCCTTGGTATAGGTGTGGCGGTAAGAGTTAGAATGTCCACATTGGCGCGTATTGATTTGAGCTTTTCTTTTTGGCGCACGCCGAAGCGATGCTCCTCGTCAATAATCAGCATGCCTAAATTGCTGTAGTCGATATCGCCGTGCAGTAGCTTATGGGTACCGATTAGTACATCGACCTTGCCAGCCGCTACTTTCTTTAAGGTTTCACTCTGCTCGCTTGCTGACTTAAAGCGCGAGATAACCTCTATCACGATCGGCCAGTCTGCGAACCTGTCTTTAAAGCTTTCATAGTGTTGCTGCGCAAGCAGGGTAGTGGGCACCAGCATGGCAACCTGCTTATTATTTTGTACGGCGACGAAGGTGGCTCTGACGGCTACTTCGGTCTTGCCGAATCCCACATCGCCGCATACGAGCCGATCCATAGACCGGCCGTTTTTCATGTCGTCTAGAACTGCCTCAATCGCGCTCTCTTGGTCGGCGGTCTCTTCGAAGGGAAAGCTGGAGGCAAACTTGTCGTATTCAGCGCTGCTCCAGCTGTATTTATAGCCTTTTTTTGCTTCGCGCTGCGCATAGATGTCCAGCAACTCGACGGCGACATCACGAATTTTCTCTGCTGCTTTGCGTTTCGTCTTCTGCCACTGGTCACTGCCAAGATGATTTAGCGGGGCGGTTTCCTGATCGGAACCGCCGTAGCGACTAATCAGGTGTAGCGACAAGACGGGCACATACAGTTTTGCTGCATTGGCGTATTCCAGGGTAAGGAATTCAGTATCCTGGCCATCGGTATTAATAGTCTGCAGTCCGCGATAACGGCCCACTCCGTGATCAAGATGCACGACTGCATCGCCGACGCTCAATTCGGTTAGGCTCTTTACGATAAAATCGGTATTGCTCTGATTTTTGTTGCGTCTACGTCTTTGTGCGATTCGATTGCCGAACAGCTGGGCTTCTGTAATGAGCAGCAGCTTCTTATCTTCCAGCCAGAGCCCTTGATCCAGAGGTGCTACAATAATGCCGCAGGAGGAAGTGGAGTCTACAAAATCCTGCAGGTGCTCGAACTGCTTCGGTCTAATTTGTATCTGTTTGAGCGCATCAAGCAGTGTTTCTCTTCTTCCGGCAGACTCTGCGCAGAATAAGATGCGCTGCTCTGGGTTTTGTAGTATGAATTGTTCGACTGCGGCAAAGGGTGTCTTCAGTTTCGCGTCACTGCTGAGATCTGGAAGGCGCAGACTCTGCAACGACACGGCACCGCTTCCAGAGGCGAAGCTTATCTGCTTAAACTGCTTTAGATCCGCTAAGACGGTGTCGATTGCTAGGAAGATGTCTGCAGGCGGCAAGATTGGCCGATAGTGATCAATTTGCCTGTCTTCATAGCGCTGCTTGATGTCCTGCCAGAAATTTTGTCCTGCGCCGGCGAGGTCGCCAATTTTGCAGCAGGTGGTATTAGGTGGCAGAAAATCAAATAGCGAGTCCAAGCGCTCGTAGAACAAGGCAAGGTAATACTCGAGGCCGGGTGAGCTGATGCCGTCACTCACGTCTTGATAGATTGGGCACTGCCGCAGGTCAACATCGAACTTCTCCCGAAAATTACTACGAAACGCCGTAATGCCCCTAGCATCGAGTGGGTATTCGCGACCCGGTAATAGCCGTATCTGCTCAATTCTCTGGTCTGACCGTTGGGTTTCAGGATTAAAGGTGCGCAGTGTTTCTATCTCGTCGTCTAGTAAGTCGATGCGATAGGGGAAGCGGCTGCCCATAGGGTAGATGTCTAGTATTGAGCCTCGCACCGCGAACTCGCCGTGTTCGAAGACTGAGTCGACGGACTGATAACCGGCATCGACAAGCCGCGAACGCATATCTTGAATAGATAGCTGTTGGCCCACGGCTAGATCCAGGCTATTGCCACGAATGTATTTCTTTGGTGGCAGTTTGTGCATCAAGCTGCCGATCGATGTGACTAGAATGCCTTGCTGAAGATCAGGCAGGTGATACAGAGCACTTAGGCGATCAGAAACGATATCCTGGTGTGGAGAGAAGTTGTCATACGGCAATGTCTCCCAGTCAGGAAGGCTAAAAACCTGCACTGGATTCGCTTTGTTCGGTAATTTACTGCAAAAATAGCGCAGCTCTCGCTTGAATTGCTCTACCGATTCGTTGTCTTGACAGATCAGCAGCAGCGGCCCTTCACTATTCGCGGCAGCATTGGCCAGCGCGAGGCTAGTTGCGCAGCCGAAAGTTTGCTGCCAATGACTGGCTAACTGCGTATCTTGCGGCAGCGGAGGATTAAAAGTAGTGGTCATGGATGGCGCAGTTCGGCTTCGCGGAATTGAAATTGTATGGGCTATCGGGGCGTAGGTGCAGCCTCGAGAACAGCCAGTAATTATATAACAATTCATGCGACTAAGCAGGCTCGAATATATTCTGCCCTATAGGCCCTAGATAGTGTCACGTCGGTTGCACTGCCTAGGCATTAACAAGATAATAGCCGCCTCTTAAAATCCATCAATTTTACAGACGAAAAAAGGGGTATTTGTGGTCCGTCCAAACGTAGATGATTACTTCGGTGACTGGAAACAGCGCGAAGCACTAGTGCAGGAAATGATTCCTGCTATCGGTCGACTATTCAGTCAGCGAAATGTAGGTATGTTGATCTACGGTAGGCCGCTGCATAACCGATCTGTGACTTTCATCATGAAGGCGCATCGCTTTGTTCGTCAGATAGAGCGCAACGAGATGTCGGAATTCGAATCCCATCCGGTGCTGATGGCGTTGGCGAAGTTGGATCTTTGGCACGTGCAAATTGATTTGGGCAAGTTGACCGTTCGCTTCATGGAGCACCAAGAAGAGAAAGGGGACGCCGCTCAGGGTGTCGACGAATTTGTTCAGGGCGAGTTGGCTTACTTGGACGGGGTGAACGAGAAGCCCATCAAAAAATGCCAGCATGTCGTGCTCTACGGTTTTGGGCGAATCGGCAGGTTGATGGCGCGCTTGCTTATAGAGCGTACAAGTACGGCAGAAATCATGCAGCTTAAGGCGATAGTAGTAAGGCCTGGCGACGAAGGAGATCTGCAGAAACGGGCAAGCTTATTCATGAATGACTCTGTGCACGGTGCCTTTCAAGGAACGCTGCGCGTCGACGAGCAGAGCAACAGCCTGATCGCTAACGGTAACGAAATTAAGGTTATCTACGCGAATTCTCCTGAGGAGATCGACTATACCCAATACGGTATCGAAGACGCGATGATCATCGATAACACGGGTATGTGGCGCGACCGAGCAGGTCTTTCCCGGCACTTAGAGGCCAAGGGTGCGGCGAAGGTGTTGCTAACAGCTCCAGGCAAGGGTGATATGAAGAATATTGTCTACGGCATTAACGACGATCAAATCGCTGCTGAGGATACGATTATCACTGCCGCTTCGTGCACCACGAACGCTATCGCGCCTGTACTGAAAGTAGTGAATGATCGATTTGGCATTGTGAAGGGGCACGTAGAGACCGTTCACGCTTATACAAATGATCAGAATCTAATCGATAACTACCACAAGGGCAGTCGCCGCGGTCGCTCTGCTGTGTTGAATATGGTGTTGACCGAAACTGGTGCTGCGAAAGCAGTGGTCAAGGCGATTCCCGAGTTGGAAGGAAAACTGACCGGTAATGCGATCCGCGTGCCGATTCCCAACGTGTCTATGGCGATCATGAATTTGACCCTGAATAAGGGAACCACGCGCGAAGAACTGAATGAGTTTCTGCGTGATATAGCTCTTCACTCCAAGCTACAGAATCAGATCAGCTACACCGAGTCTCCAGATGCGGTATCGAGTGATTTCGTGGGTAGCAGAGAGGCGGGAATTGTGGATAGCAATGCCACTATCGTTAACGACAACCATGTAGTTCTCTACCTGTGGTACGACAATGAATTTGGCTATTGTTGTCAGGTAGGAAGAATGGTCTATAAAATGGCAGGCATCGTCTATCAGCAATATCCTTTAGAGGAATAGTGCCCGCAGATATTTTGCCGAAGTAGCTGGCTGAAGCTGGCTATTTTAGGGGCTTAGGCCTATACTTCGCCCCGCTTGAAACGCAGCCGACATATTCCAAAACACACATTATTCTTCGCCGCGACCATGTTGCAGTCATGATCGCGGTTGTATTGTATTTTTTAACCACTGCTAATACGCTTAACAGTGCCTAGATTGACTCAATGATCAGAACAAAACGTGGACTGAATCTACCGATTTCCGGAGCCCCCGAACAGGCGCTAGGAAAGGCTTGGTCGACGCGCTGTGTTGCACTGCTTGGCTGCGACTACGTAGGCTTGAAACCGACCATGCTTGTCGCCGAAGGCGATAAGGTGCTGCTAGGCCAACCCCTGTTTCGCGACAAAAAAAACCCCTCGGTCACACTCACATCCCCTGGTTGCGGGCGAATCAGTGCTATCAATCGTGGCCAGCAAAGAAAGCTCCTCTCGGTAGTCGTGGAATTGGAAGAAAACGGGAAACCCGGCGAGCAAGTCCCGCTGAATAGCTATTCCAATGCTGAGCTAGCCGGCTTGTCGCGAAAAACTATTGTAGAAGATCTCATAACTTCCGGCCTATGGACTAGCCTGCGAACGCGCCCTTTTAGCAAGGTAGCTGATCCGTCCGGACAGGCGCATTCACTTTTCATCAATGCGATGGATACGAATCCGCTGGCTGCACATCCGAGCATCGTTATGAAGGGCGAGGTGAGTAACTTCGTGCTGGGCGTAAATCTATTATCGAAACTGCCTCAGCAACACACCTATGTCTGCGTAGATCGCAAGGTTGATGGCCTGTTGCAGGAGCAAGAGTTCGCGGACAGTGTAAGGGTCCAGGAATTCAGAGGCCCCCATCCCAGCGGCCTGACAGGAACACATATTCATTACCTAGAGCCGGCGGGCATGGGCAAACATATTTGGTCACTGAATTATCAGGATGTGATCGCTATTGGCAAGCTATTCAGCACAGGAAAACTAAGTGTTGAGCGCATCATCTCGCTGGCTGGACCTCAGGTGAGTGAGCCTCGTCTGCTTGTGAGTCGTCTGGGTGCCGACCTTCAAGCATTGTGTGCAGGCGAACTGGAGCCGCACGAAAGCCGTATCATTTCAGGGTCTGTGCTAGGTGGTCGAACGGCTGCGAATGCACACAGCTATCTTGGTCGCTACCACTTGCAGGTATCAGTGCTGCGTGAGGGCAGGGAACGTCCGCTGTTGGGCTATCTGTCGCCGGGAGCGAATCGCCATTCGGTTATGGGGATTTATATCTCCGCTATCGATAAGAGCAGACGCCACGCAATGTCCACTAGTACACAAGGTAGTGATAGAGCAATGGTCCCGATCGGCGCATACGAAAAAATTATGCCGCTAGACATTCTGCCAACTCAATTGCTACGTGCATTGATAGTCGGCGATCTAGAGACGGCGCAGAACCTAGGCGCACTTGAACTCGATGAGGAAGACCTGGCGCTTTGTAGTTATGTCTGCCCGGGAAAGTATGAGTACGGACCCATTTTGCGTGACAATCTTGCGCGTATTGAGAAAGAGGCATAACGGGCAATGGGACTTCGTCGAATATTAGATGACATAGAGCCGCACTTTAACAAGGGTGGCCGGTACGAGTCTTGGTACGCCTTGTTCGAGGCTGTGGATACCATTTTCTACACGCCAAGTAAGGTTACTGTTGCTGAGCCTCATGTGCGTGATGGAATAGATTTAAAGAGGGTGATGATTACGGTGTGGTTTGCTGCATTCTTCCCAATGTTCTATGGCATGTTCAATATCGGCTTTCAGGCGAATAGCGCGATAGTCGCCATGGGCCTCGAAGGAAGTGGCGACTGGCACGAAATTATCATCGCTGCCTTAGCGGGTCACGATCCTAGTAGTATCTGGGATAATTTTGTCTACGGTGCCGCACACTATATTCCTATTTATCTCGTGGTGTTTCTGGCGGGTGGTTTTTGGGAAGTGTTGTTCGCTATGAAGCGAGGCCATGAGATCAACGAAGGCTTCTTTGTTACTTCAATCTTGTTCACCTTGATAGTGCCGCCGGATATTCCGCTGTGGCAGGCTGCGCTGGGGATTAGTTTTGGCGTCGTAGTGGGCAAAGAAGTCTTCGGCGGTACTGGTAAGAATTTTCTAAACCCTGCGCTGACAGGTCGCGCGTTTCTGTTCTTTGCCTATGCGCCACAGATGTCCGGCGATTCAGTCTGGACAGCAATAGACGGTTTTAGCGGTGCCACGCCACTCAGTCAAATAGCGGCGGAAGGCTTGCCAGCAATAGCGGTAGCGACTGGGCGTGGACTGAGTTGGCTAGATGCCTTTTTTGGTCAAATGCAGGGCTCTATTGGTGAGACCTCGACGCTAGCTATATTGCTAGGGGCTTGTGTTTTGTTAGTCACTCGAATCGCATCTTGGCGCATTATGCTGGGTGTTTTTTTTGGCATGTGTGCGACCGCGACGTTATTTAATTTTATTGGCTCCGATACTAACCCTGCCTTCGCGACGCCTTGGTACTGGCATTTTGTCCTCGGTGGTTTTGCCTTCGGTATGGTGTTTATGGCGACCGATCCAGTTTCTGCCTCGATGACTAGTACCGGTAAGTGGATATTCGGTGCCTTGATCGGTTTTATGATCGTACTTATTCGCGTGGTGAATCCAGCCTATCCCGAAGGTACGATGTTAGCGATATTGTTCGCGAACCTGTTTGCGCCGCTTATTGATTACTTTGTAGTGAAGGCGAATGTAAGTAGAAGGAGGGCGCGCGGTGTCCTCTAAAGACTCTACAAAAAGAACATTGATCGTTGCTTTCAGCCTCTGCGTGGTTTGCTCGATAATCGTATCGGGAACCGCGGTGACTTTGAAGCCGATGCAAGACGCGAACCGAATTCTCGATAGGAATAAAAATATTTTGAGTGCTGCTGGCTTGTTCGATTCGCAGCAAGACGGTGATGAGGTGGTAGCAGAACGCTTTAGCCAATTCTCAACCTTTGTTATCGACCTAAATGAACAGCGTGTACTCGGCGAAGAACAGCTCGAGCAATTGAAGATCGACATAGACGGCTACGATCAGCGCTTAGTTATCAATGATCCTAATTATTCCGAAGCGTTGGAGCGTCAGGAAGATATCGCGAACATTAAGCGACGCGTTATTTACCCGATGATCTATGTTGTAGCGGAAAATGAAGAAATAGAAACGATCGTCGTACCAGTAAGCGGCTACGGCCTCTGGGGGATTCTATACGGCTTTCTCGCTCTTGAAGGCGACGCGAATACAGTTAAGGGCCTCGCCTTTTATGAATTAAAAGAGACGCCGGGCTTGGGTGCGGAAGTTAGGAATCCAAGATGGACGGCGCTCTGGCCAGGAAAGAAAATTTACGATGAAGCCGGTGAGGTTGGCCTGAGAGTCATTAAAGGGCAGGGCAGTGGCGACTATCAGATAGATGGCTTGTCCGGCGCAACACTTACCACTCGCGGGGTCGATAATTTGATTCAGTATTGGCTAGGCGATGATGCGTATGGACCTATTTTGGCGCAGCTACGCGATACAGGGCTGTAGACTAATGATTGATCAATTCATTAAATTTGGTATGAAAGCATGAGCAGTGTTAAGCAAATATTATTGACGCCACTATTTGAAAATAACCCGATAGCTCTGCAAATACTCGGTGTATGTTCGGCGTTGGCGGTAACGACACAATTGAGCGTTACACTTGTTATGTGTATCGCGCTTACTACGGTGACCGCGTTTTCCAATTTGTTCATCTCGATGATTCGCAATCAGATGCCTTCTAGCATTCGAATTATCGTACAGATGACGATCATTGCATCCTTGGTTATCGCGGTCGATCAGTTTCTGCAGGCGTTTGCCTATGAAATCAGTAAGAATTTAAGTGTGTTCGTAGGCTTGATCATCACAAATTGTATTGTTATGGGGCGCGCTGAAGCCTTTGCGATGAAAAACCCACCAGTCTTAAGTTTTCTTGACGGCATCGGTAACGGAATGGGCTATTCATTGGTGCTTATAGTCGTCGCTTCGATTCGTGAGCTGTTCGGGTCGGGCAGCCTGCTGGGTTTTCAGGTTCTTCCTCTAATCGAGAACGGCGGCTGGTATCAGGCTAACGGTCTTATGTTGTTGTCGCCCAGCGCGTTCTTCATCATCGGTTTTTTTATCTGGGCTGTGCGTAGCGTGAAGAAGGATCAAGTGGAGGCTCGTGAGTTTCGTATGGCTTCCCAAAGTACGCCCGATGGTGCGTTCTGATGGAACAGTTACTTAACCTCTTCGTAAAAGCGGTATTCATCGAGAACATGGCCTTGCAGATGTTTCTCGGCATGTGCACCTTTCTCGCCGTTTCGAAAAAAATTGAAACAGCGATCGGCTTAGGCGTCGCAGTGATGGTAGTGCAGGTGATTACTGTGCCAGCCAACAACATCATCTTTAATCACCTCTTACGCGAAGGCGCATTGGATTGGTTAGGTATGCCGGAATTGTCGTTGCAATTTCTTGGCTTTCTTTGTTACATCGGAGTGATTGCTGCGATCGTGCAAATTTTAGAGATGTTTCTCGATAAATATGTGCCAGCTTTGTATAACGCGTTAGGTGTTTTCCTGCCGCTAATAACAGTTAACTGCGCGATCCTTGGCTCTACGCTATTGATGGTCGAGCGGGATTATTCATTCTCAGAAAGCGTCGCATTTGGGCTGGGTTCTGGTTTCGGTTGGGCGCTTGCGATTGTTGCGCTTGCTGGCATACGCGAGAAGCTCAAGTACAGTGATGTGCCGGAGGGCCTTCGGGCTGGGTATAACATTTATCACAGTAGGCTTAATGTCGCTGGGCTTTATGTCATTAAGCGGCGTCTCGCTGTAGACATAGTTAAGAAGTAGATGCTTCTTAAGAAGCAGAAGAAGTTAAGAAGATGATTGATACCACAACAATATTCGGCGGCGTCGCACTATTTACCACGATAGTGATGCTGCTTGTGTGCGTAATACTGTTCGCTCGCTCAAAACTGGTGACTAGCGGCGCTATACGCATCGAAATAAATGGCGATCCGGATAGGTCTATAACGGTGCCCGCCGGTGGCAAGCTACTAAATACCCTCGCCGATGCTGGTATTTTTCTGTCGTCAGCCTGTGGCGGCGGCGGTACCTGTGCGCAGTGTAAGTGTCAGGTAGTAGATGGAGGCGGTTCGATGCTGCCGACAGAGACAGGACACTTCACTCGCGGCCAAGCAAAAGATAACTGGCGCCTCTCCTGTCAGGTAGCCGTTAAGCAGGATATGAAGATTCAAATCGCCCCTGAGTTTTTCGGAGTGAAGCAATGGGAATGCACGGTTCGTTCGAACGATAACGTTGCTACTTTTATTAAAGAGTTAGTGTTGGAAATCCCTGACGGGGAGAGTGTCGACTTTAAGGCCGGCGGCTATGTGCAGTTAGAGGTGCCGCCACATGTTGTTAAATATAGCGACTTTGATATCGGTAAAGGCTATCGCAGTGACTGGAATCACTTCGGACTGTTCGATGTGGTGTCCAAGGTAAATGACACTACGATACGTGCCTACTCGATGGCGAACTATCCGGACGAGAAGGGTGTGATCAAGTTCAATATCCGCATCGCGACACCACCGCCGAGAACGAAGCTCCCGGCCGGTAAAATGTCGTCCTATGTGTTCAACCTTAAACCAGGAGACAAGGTTAAGGTGTTCGGCCCCTTCGGCGACTTTTTTGCAAAAGAAACCAAGGCTGAGATGGTGTTTATTGGTGGCGGTGCGGGCATGGCTCCAATGCGTTCACATATCTTCGACCAACTGCGTAGATTGCACAGTGATAGAAAGATAAGCTTTTGGTATGGCGCTCGTAGTCGGCGCGAGATGTTCTATGAAGAAGACTACAACACACTCGCGAGGGAGTGTGTTAATTTTGAGTGGCATGTCGCACTCTCGGACCCGCAACCGGAAGACGTTTGGTCGGGACTGACTGGTTTTATTCACAATGCAGTGCTGGAAAACTATCTTCAGAACCACCCAGCGCCGGAAGACTGTGAATACTATATGTGCGGACCGCCGATGATGAACGCGGCAGTGGTAAAGATGCTGAAAGACTTGGGTGTAGAAGACGAAAATATAGCTCTCGATGAATTTTCCTAGCAAAAATGCTGCTACTGGCGTAGCACTACCAGCAGCGTAACGGGTTATGCCGCATGAAAGAACCACTCAAACGTCATAGTTTCATAGCGGCATTTCTGGCCCTCCTTCTAGGTTCGGTTTTTTACTTCAACGGTGGCGACGACATTCAGCAGTTGAATGGTCTTACCATGGGCACGAGTTATCAGGTTCAGATCGTGGATATGCCGGCGAATATCGCGGCCGAAGACCTTGCCGCTGATATTGGCGAGTTACTGAAGCAGCTAGATACCGAAACCTTCTCCACTTATGCCAGCAATTCTGAGCTATCCCGATTCAATCGACATGGGGTCAATACTCCCTTTGCGGCCTCCACCCAGATGATCGAAGTGTTGCTGATGGCGCAGGAAATTTCCGCACTTAGCGGTGGCGCCTTCGATGTTACCGTGGGTCCACTGGTAAATCTCTGGGGCTTCGGTCCTAATCTTGCCGTGTTCGAGACGGTCCCGACACAGTCGCAAATAGATGATGCAAGGTTACGGGTAGGTTTCGAGTTTCTGCGGATTAGCCCCTCCAATAAAGAGATTCTGAAGACGCGCGATATGTATGTCGACCTGAGCGCCATAGCGAAGGGCTATGCCGTGGATCAGCTAGCTAAATATCTAGACCAAATCGGCGTCGATAATTATTTCCTGGAAATAGGCGGTGAATTAAAAATTAAGGGTTCGAAGCCCTCAAGCGAAGGCTGGGTGCCAGCGATAGAAGCCCCTGTAGAGACAGCCTCTGAGGTCTATCAGATTTTCTATAGCCGTGGTGATAATATAGCCGTGGCGGGTTCGGGTGATTATAGAAATTATTTCGAGGAAGAAGGGCAGCGTTATTCTCATGAGATTGACCCTCGAAATGGCAGGCCTGTGACCCATAGCTTAGCGGCGGCGTATGTGATTGATGAGTCTACGGCGCGTGCAGATGCACTGGCAACAACGTATATGATTTTGGGCCCCGACGCTGCCGAGAATCTCGCATCGAGACAAGGGCAGGCGGTTTATTTCATCTACAAGAGCGGCGAGGACGGATTCGAAGACTATGTTAGTGCTGAATTTAACCGTTACCTTGAAAGCGATTTACAATAGGAGGAGATTGAAATGACGGTTTTTCTAATTACATTTCTGCTTATGGCAGTGGTGATTGTGATCATGTCGGTTGGCGTGTTGTTCGGTCGGAAGCCTGTGCAGGGTTCCTGTGGTGGGATGAATAATGTTGTTGGGCTGAAAGAATGTGAGATATGTGGTGGTGAACCTAAAAAATGTGAGAGCAGCCTCTAATAGAGCTGCGGACCGATTGGAGAAATCCTCCAGGCAGTCAGCAACTGGAAAGAAGCAATTCTAAACAGACACCGCAGTAGCGCAAAGGAGATGGCTCTTATCAGGCGGCACATTTAATCCAATAAGAAAAATTCGACCTAGCTTCCACAAATAACTGGAAAAACACTTCGAGATCCACGATGCAAAAAGAACACTTTGATATCATAGTTATAGGAAGTGGCCCTGCGGGTGAGGCTGCCGCCATGAATGCGAAAAAGAAAGGGCGCGCGGTTGCTGTCGTATGCGAACTTGAATCTGTTGGTGGCAGTTGCACACATTACGGGACTATACCCTCGAAAGCGCTCCGCCATTCAGTCAAAGAAGTCATGCAGTTTAATGCGAATCCCATGTTTAGAGATTTGGGTGACGCGAGGAAACTAAGTTTTCAGCAAGTATCGAAACATGCTGATCGCGTCGTCTATGAGCAAGTGCAAATGCGCACCGATTTCTATGACAGGAACCACATACCTATATACAAAGGGCGGGCAAGCTTTCTCGACAAAAATACAATCAAGCTTGTTGGTAAGCGCAAAAAGTTGTCTGCTACGAGCTTTGTAATTGCGACAGGTTCTAGTCCTTATCATCCCCCGGGCGTCGACTTTTCACATGATCGTGTCTTCGATAGTGACACGATTCTAGATATGGATTACTCGCCGCGTAAGGTGACTGTGATAGGGGCGGGTGTTATTGGTTGTGAATACGCGTCTATCTTTGGTGGTCTGGGTTACAAGGTAGAGTTAATAAACCCTGCTTCTGGCCTACTAACTTTTCTCGATACTGAGATAGCCGATGCGCTGACTTATCACTTGCGTAACCTCGGGGTACGTAGTCGCCATAACGAAGAATTTGAGAAGATGGAGAGCAGCGACGATCACATCGTGACCTACCTTAAGTCGGGTAAGAAGATTCGCAGTGATATAGTGCTCTGGGCGAATGGCAGAAGCGGAAATACAAAGAATCTCGGCCTTAATGTGATTGGGCTGAATACAAACAGCAGGCAGCAGATATCGGTGAACGACAAGTATCAGACGTCCGTTAAGAATATCTATGCAGCCGGTGATGTGATTGGCTGGCCCTCGCTTGCAGGTGCAGCCTATGATCAGGGCAGGGCTGCGAGCAATGCCATTGTTGCGCCAGATGAGTGTTATCACGTTGAGCAGGTGGCAACGGGAATCTATACGATCCCGGAAATAAGCACGCTGGGCGCAACTGAGCAGGAGCTAACTGAGCAGAAAATACCTTACGAGGTCGGCAAGGCCTTCTTTAAAAATACAGCGCGGGCCCAGATTACAGGCGAGCAGGTGGGGATGCTGAAGTTGATCTTTCATTTCGAGACCTTGGAGCTGTTAGGCATTCATTGCTTCGGCGATCAGGCGTCGGAGATCGTGCATATCGGTCAGGCAATCATGCGCCAGAGCGCTCCGGCAAATTCAATGAAATACTTTCTCAACACAACATTCAACTACCCGACCATGGCGGAGGCCTATCGAACTGCCGCTCTTGATGGCTTAAACAGGATTTTTTAGAGGCGCCCTAAGTCTTGCTATGAACAGATAACAGCGTTAGTTTATTCTGCGCTGAATAATACAATGTGGCGGGCTGAAGCTCGCAGCAGAAGGAAAGTGAATATGATAAGAACTGCCAGAGATATTCTTAAAGACAAAGGCGGTCACATGGTAACTACCAATTCCGACGCGACCATCTATCAGGCGCTAACAATCATGACCCAGAATAAAGTGGGTTCGACCGTTATCCTCGAAGAAGAAAAAATAATAGGTATCTGGACCGAAAGAGATTTGATGTTCCGTGTCATGGAAGAGGGATTCAATCCTAAGACCGCGCGTCTCAAGGACAATGTGAGCTTCAATATAGTATCAGCGAATATCGAAGAGCATGCCTACCAGCTGATGGATAAATTCCTTGGTCGTCGCGTTCGCCATCTACTGATAGAAGAGGACGGGGAATATATCGGTTTGCTTTCGGTGGGCGACGTGATGAAGGCCAACTTGCAGCAGAAGAATGAAGAGTTCGAAAAGCTGAACCAAATGGTTAGCTTGGAGTACTACGAGAACTGGAAAGAAATTCAGTCGCAGCGCTAATTAGGTTTACTAATTACGGGTATTTATAGTGAATCCTTGGTTTCTCGCAGGCCGCTTCCTGCCTGCGTATAGAGAGACAAAGTGCTTGCTATCGCGAAACTATCCGTGTAAATTTCCAAGCGATAATTAATGTCAGATCTGCCAGCAGTCATTTCACTATTTAGAAAAAGCAGAGTGCTATTAAAGTTTCAAATATTAACAATGCGAGCCCACAATCTCGGTCTGATTGCCATCACTTCGTTCTAGTTTCTTGGAACTCAGTCAGCTAACGGGCTCCCATCAAAGAGCGGTTGATCTCTATGGGTAGTGACATACAGTCCCCGGCAATTCCTGCCAAAGGTTATGATTCTTTTATGAATCATACTGCTGGGTTAACTCCTTTCGAAGTTCTATACCCCCACTCAAAATCTCTACTAAATTTAGAAGTACCCTCTTTGTTGCTTTCGGCTACGCGGACATGTTCGCTGGTGGATGCTCGGTGTGTTGAGGATCGAACGATAGGCGCAAAAGGGGCAGTTATTGCGTAGAAGGTATTAATGATTCAGCGGTCATTGAATAAGCGCCGGTAACGGAATTTGATTCGGTGTGAATCCGGAAGACCGATGGCCTAAAGCTTGTCGGTATGTTTGGAGTTAAGTGCTTGGGATTACCTAACGAAATGCTAGACGGTTTGAGACCGTTTCTTTTTTACTTCGCCTTGGTGTTGGCCGTCGTGGTTATTATGCTTGGGCTTTCCTATTTCCTTGGGCAGCGTATTACCGCCCACTCCAAAAACCTGCCCTTTGAGTCAGGCATCGTTTCCGTGGGCAGCGCCCAATTTCGAATCTCAGTGCATTTCTACTTGCCGGCTATACTATTTATCATCTTTGATTTGGAAGTTGTCTTTCTCTTTGCCTGGGCTGTCGCCGTTAGAGAGGCAGGCTGGCTTGGTTTTATTGAAATTTCAGTATTTATCTTTATTTTAATCGCGGCCTTGTTCTATCTCTGGCGTATCGGCGCTCTGGATTGGCGCACGCTCACGCAGAAACGGGAATTGAAAACTCTTTCCGGGCCAGGTGGCGTGACCAATAAAAAGGAATTCAAACTATGAGTTGGGAGCTGCAAAAAGCAGAAGATGCCGCGTCACCACAGCCTGGTGGCAGTGCCATGGATGAATTTATTCGGCGCAATGTGGTTATGGCGAACCTAGAAGATATGGTGTCCTGGGGTCGAAAGAACTCCATTTGGCCCTTTAATTTTGGCCTTTCCTGCTGTTATGTGGAGATGGCTACTGCGTTTACAAGTCGTCATGACTTAGCTAGATTCGGCGCGGAGGTGATACGTGGAACGCCTAGGCAGGCTGACATGATCGTTATTGCCGGCACCGTGTTCCGTAAGATGGCGCCTGTGGTAAAGCTTTTATATGAGCAGTTGCTAGAGCCTAAATGGGTTATTTCCATGGGTTCCTGCGCCAATTCAGGTGGTATGTACGATATTTACTCAGTGGTACAAGGCGTGGATAAATTCCTCCCCGTGGATGTCTACGTTTCTGGTTGTCCGCCACGTCCCGAGGCCTTGTTGCAGGGATTGATATTGCTACAGGAATCAATCGGTAGGGAGCGGCGGCCACTGAGCTGGGTGGTCAATGATCAGGGGATTATTCAGAAGGAGGCCAACCCTGTACAGCGTATCGTGCGCGGGCCAGAACGAATCGCGGCAACTGAGCTTCGCTCACCAAATGACGTTTAATAAATGGCTACAAAACAACAAGTTAATACGGACAAGTAAAGTAAAATATCGTGATATCTAGCACAGAGACAAACAGTCAATCGCTTGACCAGGTAGCAGGAGCTTTAGTGCAACTGCGCCAAATGCATGGCGATCTCATTGTGGCCGAACAGGTGACCTGTGATGGGATGCCAACGGTGTGGATTGAGCGACAGAGCATCGACACAGTGCTTCGCGCGCTAAGAGATGAGACGACCCCGTGCTTCGAGATGCTGTTCGATCTTACCGCGATCGATGAGCGATTACGCAGCAACCGAGCTGGCCAACCGGATAGCGAGTTCACTGTCGTCTATCACCTCATGTCCTTTTCCGGCAATTGCGATTTTCGCATCAAGGTCGCCCTGCAGGACAGCGATCTGAATATTCCGAGTATTGTGCGTCTATGGCCCAACGCGAATTGGTACGAGCGTGAGGCCTGGGACATGTTTGGCATTCATTTCGATGGCCATCCGAATCTTTGTCGCATCGTGCTACCTCCAACTTGGAAGGGCCATGCCCTGCGTAAGGAGCATCCGGCCCGCGCCACTGAGATGGAGCCGTTCACGCTTGATGATGAGCAATTGGACTACGAGCAAGAAGCGCTAAAATTTAAGCCTGAAGACTGGGGGATGAAAAGAGAGTCTGAGAATTCTGAATTCATGTTTCTCAATTTGGGCCCTAATCATCCAAGTGTACACGGGGCCTTTCGTATTGCTCTGCAATTGGACGGTGAGATTCTAGTGGACGCGGTGCCAGATATTGGCTACCACCATCGTGGTGCTGAGAAGATGGGCGAGCGGCAATCTTGGCATACCTATATTCCTTACACTGATCGCATCGACTACCTCGGTGGGGTCCTGAACAACCTGCCGTATGTTATGGCGGTGGAGAAGATGGCGGGCATCAAGGTGCCGGAGCGGGTGAAAGTTATCCGCGTCATGCTCTGCGAGATGTTTCGAATCTGTAGTCATCTCTTGTTCTATGGCACCTTTGCTCAAGACGTGGGGCAGCTTTCTCCGATCTTCTACATGTTTGTTGAGCGTGAACGTATTTTTAACATCATCGAATCTATCTGTGGTGCGCGCATGCATCCGGGTTGGTTTCGAATCGGCGGTGTGGCACAAGACTTGCCAAACGGCTGGGAGAAGCGCATTCAGGAGCTGTTAGACTTCATGCCAGCTCGACTCGACGAATACGACAGCATGGTGATGAACAACGGCATCTTGAAGAGACGCACTCAGGGCGTTGGTGTGTATGACACGAAAGAGGCGCTTAACTGGGGCGTGACCGGAGCAGGCTTAAGAGCCACGGGTCTGGAATGGGATTTCCGCAAACAGCGTCCCTATAGCGGATATGAAAACTTCGACTTCGACGTGCCTATTGCTGTGAATGGCGATTCTTATGATCGCTGTGCAATCCGCGTTGAGGAGATGCGTCAGAGCCTACGCATCATTAAGCAGTGCATGGACAATATGCCGTCGGGCCACTACAAGTCTGACCACCCGCTAACGACGCCTCCGCGTAAAGAAAACACCATGCAGGATATAGAGACGCTGATTAACCACTTTTTAAGTGTTAGTTGGGGGCCGGTCATTCCTCCAAACGAAGTGACAATGGCGGTCGAGGCGACGAAAGGTATTAATAGCTACTATCTGGTAAGTGATGGCAGCACGACTTCTTATAGGACACGTATACGAACACCGTCGTTTGCTCATTTGCAGATGATTCCAGAGATTTCGCGAGGCTTTATGGTAGCGGACCTTATTGCCATCATTGCGAGTATCGATTTCGTTATGGCGGATGTGGACAGGTAGAAAAATAGATAGATAGCCAGGTAGAAAACAGGTAGCGCCCCAAAGACAAAAAGAGAAGCATAGAGGCAAATGAGTCAGCAAGTAATAGCAAGCACAGCGAACAAAGCTCGTAGTTTATCTTTGGAGGAGATTGCGGAGATCGAACACGAGATGACTTTGTATCCTGACAAGAGGGCTGTTGGGCTGGAGGCGTTGAAAATTGTGCAAAAACACCAGGGCTGGGTTTCTGACGCGAGTCTTCTTGGTATTGCAAAGTACTTGGATATTCCCGCGGCGGACTTGGAAGGCGTGGCGACGTTCTTTAACCTAGTATATCGCCAGCAAGTGGGCAAAAACGTTATTTTATTCTGCGACAGCGTTAGCTGTTGGATCATGGGCTGCGAAGGTATTAAGGGTTACATTAAGGAGCAGCTTGCTATCGACTATGGGGAGACGACGAAGGACGGTGACTTTACGCTGATTCCAGTTCCCTGTTTAGGAGACTGCGACAGGGCGCCGGTAATGATGGTGGGTCCGGATTTGCATAGAAACCTAACGCCGGAAAAAATTGATTCAATTATCAAAGACTACAAGAACAAACAGGATTAAACGGATACTTACGTGGTAGCAAATCCATTAACAAAAAATATCGATATGTCTCGCCCACCGCTGGACATCACCGCCTATGAAGCGAACGATGGCTATCAGAGCGTGCATGCCATCGCAAAGGGGTTAAGTCCTGAAGATGTCCTTGAGCTGGTAAAAGGCTCTGGGCTAAAAGGCAGGGGCGGCGCAGGATTTCCAACTGGCTTGAAATGGAGCTTCGTGCCAAGAGGAGATAACTCCCCTAAGCAGAAATATTTAGTAGTCAATGCTGACGAGATGGAGCCGGGAACTTTCAAAGACAGATTGTTAATGGAGGGTGACCCGCACCTCATGCTTGAAGGCATGATCATCGCCGCTTACACGATTCAAGCGAGCAAGGCTTATATTTTTTTACGCGGTGAATACACTGTCTCCGAGCAAGCTCTGCGCAAGGCAATAAAAGAAGCGTACGAGAGAGGTTATCTCGGTAAGAACATCCTCGGTACGGGTTTCGATTTCGATATCATTATGCACACGAGTGCTGGGCGGTATATTTGCGGCGAAGAAACGGCGTTGTTGAATGCGCTGGAGGGTAAGCGAGCCAACCCGCGTGCCAAGCCGCCATTTCCGCAAGTGAGCGGGCTTTGGGGAAAGCCAACTATCGTCAATAACGTAGAAACATTGTGTAACCTACCTGGAATTTTGACCTATGGCGTCGACTGGTATCACGGATTGACAAAGGGCAACGATCACGGAACGAAGCTATTCGGTGTTAGTGGCAAGGTAAAGACACCAGGTTGTTGGGAATTGCCGCTTGGCTTGCCCATAAGAGAATTGTTAGAAGGCTATGCCGGCGGGATGCAGGATGGCCTAGAGCTTAGGGGCTTTCTTCCAGGTGGCGGGTCAACGGACTTCATGCTGCCCGAGCACCTCGACATAGTCCTTGACTACGACGAGATTGCGAAAGTAGGTAGCAGACTAGCTACCGGCACAATGATTGTATTAGACGATAAGACTTGCCCGGTAGGGATGGTGGGAAATCTTATGAAGTTTTTCGCGCACGAGTCCTGCGGTTTCTGCACGCCGTGTCGCGATGGCTTGCCCTGGGTTGATCAGATATTCCGCGACTTTGAGAATGGTGAGGGCAGCGAAAAAGATTTACAGATCCTCCATGATCACGTCACTTATCTAGGGCCAGGTAGAACATTTTGTGCATTAGCGCCTGGCGCCACTGCTCCATTGGGTAGCGGACTAAAGTATTTTAAAGAAGATTTCGAAAAACATATTACACAGAAGCGCTGTAGCTATAAGCACTGATATTTTCAGTGTTATCTAGCTAAGCTTGGAGTAACTGATGGCGAAAATTGTTATTGATGGGGTGGAGCACGAGGTAAACCCCGATAACAATCTGTTGCAGGAGTGTTTGTCACTGGGTCTAGACTTGCCTTATTTTTGCTGGCATCCCAGCATGGGTTCTGTCGGTGCTTGTCGTCAATGTGCGGTTATGCAATATCGCGATGCAGATGACAAGGTAGGCACGTTAGTGATGGCGTGTATGACGCCCGCCACCGATGGAGCGATTATCTCTATCGAGGACGAAGGTGCTAAATCTTTCAGGTCCGATGTCATCGAAAGCTTGATGATCAGTCACCCACATGATTGCCCTGTCTGCGAAGAAGGGGGCGAGTGTCATCTGCAGGATATGACCTTGATGTCGGGTCACAACTACCGTCGCTACGACAAGAACAAGAGAACACATCGCAATCAATATTTAGGCCCGCTCATTAATCATGAGATGAATCGCTGCATCACCTGTTATCGCTGTGTTCGCTACTATGGCGACTACGCTGGCGGCACCGATCTATCGGCGCAGGCTTCTCACCATCATGTCTATTTCGGTAGGCACGAAGAGGGTGTTCTTGAGAGCGAATTTAGTGGCAACCTTGTTGAGGTTTGCCCCACGGGTGTCTTCACTGACAAAGCGTTTAGTGAGAATTACAGCCGCAAGTGGGATCTGCAGACCGCTCCCTCAGTTTGTATCGGTTGTTCTGTAGGTTGTAATACAGCGCCAGGGGAGCGTTACGGGAGCTTGCGCAGAACCGTCAATCGCTACAATAGCGAAGTAAATGGCTATTTCCTCTGCGACAGAGGACGCTTTGGTTTCGATTTTGTAAACAACAGGGATCGCTTGCTAGAACCGGTGCAGCGGGTTGATAACACCGGCGAATTGTTGGCAGACGATCAGGTTAAGGCGCTCATTAAGGAGTTCACAACAGACGGGACCATAGGCATTGGTTCTCCGCGGGCTAGCAACGAATCAAATTTTGCACTACGGGCTATGGTAGGCGAAGAAAATTTCTATGCGGGTTATTCCGACGTCGAACATGAGTCGATGAAGGTGATACTGGATCTGGCCAGCGACACGGCATTTCATAGTCCTAGTGTGCGCGAGATTGAAACAGCCGACGCGGTGTTAATTCTCGGAGAAGACGTAACCAATGTGGCGCCGCGCATCGCATTAGCACTGCGTCAGTCGGTACGTAACAAGGCCAAGGATCTAGCAGAGCAAAGCAGAATACCTCAGTGGCAGGATGCTGCAGTGCGCGAACTCGCGCAGCACGAGCGCAGCCCATTAAGTATTATTAGCCCGGCAGTAAGCAGGCTCGATGACGTAGCCAGCGATAGAGTTATCGAATCGCTGTCTATCGTGGCTGCGATGGGACATCAAATAGCGAACAAGATATTAACATCCGCCCCTAACGCCTCTTCCTCAACAGAGCATGACGAGGTAATAGAGAAGATCGCAGAGCAGCTCAAGGCCGCGAAACGACCTCTGATCATCGCGGGTAATAGCAATGGCAGCGAGGTGATTAAGGCCGCCGCAAACATCGCTAGAGCTTTGCATGATGGTAGTGACAAATCAGTTATAGACCTTTGCCTATTAGTGCCTGAAGTAAATAGTATGGGCATGGGGTTGATGGTCGGCGCATCAAATCCACTCGGCGCTGGATTGGAAAAATTACAAAGTGGCGAGGCGAAGCGCGTCATCGTATTGGAGAATGACCTCTATCGGCGAGCCGCGAAGGCAACGGTAGATGCCGCGCTTACTGCAGCTGCAAAAGTATTGGTACTGGATCAATTGCCCACGGCAACAACAGCGAATGCCGATGTCATCCTGCCGGCTACCGCGTTCTCGGAACACGAGGCTACGTATATTAATTACGAGGGCAGAGCGCAGCTCAGTTTCCAAGTGCATCAGTGTCAGAAGCAGGCACAACCTTCTTGGCGCTGGCTATGTGATGTCGAGCATATCGACGATCTGGTTGAGCGTTGCAGTAACGAGCTTCCAGGCTTCGCGCGACTAGGTGAAGTATTGCCTAAAGGGAATCCGTTCATCGCCGGGATGAAGGTGCCGCGACAATCTCATAGATACAGTGGCCGCACCGCGATGAACGCAAACGTCAACGTGCATGAGCCAAAACAGATGGAAGATAAAGAGTCGGTTATGTCTTTCTCTATGGAAGGAATACCCTCGCAAAAAGATGCGAGTGTTCTAGCGTCTTCATGGGCACCGAAGTGGAACTCGAATCAGTCTATCAGCAAGTTTCAAGACGAGGTGAACGGAGAGTTGAAGCAGGGACACGTAGGTTGTCTGTTAATAGAGAGGAAAGATTCCAGCGGCAGTTATTTCGAGGCGGCGCCGGACTCGGCGGGGCCATCTGCTAATCAGCTGCGTCTGGTTTTTTCTTATCAAATATTTGGCAGCGATGAATTAAGTGCGCGCGCCAAGCCGATTCAGGCTCGAATGACAGATGCTTATATTGGTCTGTCTCCGGCGGATGCAAAGGCGAGAGATTTGCGTCAGGGTGATGTGGCGACAATCAGTCCGTTAGGCTCTCCTGTAGTAGTCTGCATTCGTACTGGCATCAAAGCTGGCACCGCCTTGTTGTATTGCGGTGATGGCAATATCAGCCCCGCCGATTTTTCTGGCGTTATTGAGGTGGAGAAGAACGCCACTCAATCTACGATTCGAGGCATTGGTAACTTGATCGTAAGCGATTTCCAAGAAGAGGAAATTAACTCATGACATTCGAAGTAGGTTCCGGTCTAAGCATAGGGGTGATATTGGCGACGGTTATTCTCGTTGCCGCTATGCTGATCTGGGTAGAACGTCGACTATTAAGCTTCTGGCAGGAACGGCTAGGGCCAAATCGCGTAGGCCCTTTTGGTTTGCTGCAGGTTGTCGCCGATATGATTAAAATTTTTACCAAGGAAGATTGGGTTCCTCCTTTTGCGGACAAATTCAGTTTCGTTTTGGCGCCGGCAATTATCATGACGGTGATCTTGATGAGTTTTAGCGTGGTCCCGTTTGCGCCCGGTGTTGGCGTTGTAGATTCGAATATAGGCGTGCTCTTCGTTCTCGCCATGGCATCACTAGGCGCGTATAGCGTGATGTTGGCTGGACTTTCTTCCGACAACAAATATGCCTTGTTAGGTGCATTGCGTGCTGCAGCCCAGATGATTAGCTACGAAGTCTTCATGGGCATTTCCATCCTTGGTGTGGTGGCTCTATCTGGCACATTTGATCTGCGTGAGATCGTGCTTGCACAAGAAGAGAACGGCTGGTACGTCATTCCGCAATTTATTGGTTTTGTGATCTTCTTGATTGCTGGGGTTGCCGAGAGTCACCGACTGCCATTCGATATACCTGAGGCAGAACAAGAAATTTGCGCGGGTTACCACACAGAATATTCAGGCATGAAATTTGGCATGTTCTTCGTTGGGGAATACCTCGGCTTGGTGTTGATATCTTCGTTGATTACTGTGCTGTTCTTCGGTGGCTGGTTAGGGCCTGCATTTTTACCACCGATATTCTGGTTCGCATTAAAGTCATTTATGTTTATTGCATTCTTTATTTTACTGCGTGCTGCCATCCCGCGTCCGCGCTATGACCAGCTGATGACCTATGGCTGGTTATTTCTATTGCCGGTTTCATTATTAAATTTGCTGATCACTGGCGTAATTATTCTGAGTACATCCTAATGTTACAAATATTTGGAGAAAGATATGCTCACTCTGATTAAGGACACACTGACGAGTCAGGTGGTTACCCTGTGGCGAGTGTTCTCACATCTATGGGTGAAGGCTGACACCGTCGAGTACCCTGATGTGCAGCCATATATGTTCCCACGCTGGCGTGGCCGCATCATACTTAGTCGTGATCCAGACGGAGAAGAGCGCTGTGTCGCCTGCAACTTGTGCGCGGTAGCTTGTCCTGTGGACTGTATAGCTCTGCAGAAAACCGAAGATGAGGAAGGGCGCTGGTATCCAGAATTTTTTCGCATCAATTTTTCTAGATGCATCATGTGCGGTTTCTGCGAAGAAGCCTGCCCAACGAATGCCATTCAACTTACGCCAGATTTCGAGATGGCGGAGTACAAGCGACAGGACATGGTGTGGGAGAAGGAAGACTTATTGATCGACGGCACCGG
>Ga0115003_10000807_pt1 | contig 27818 bp, 26 predicted proteins | sample ArcticOcean_MG_C_7_FD_88736 | JGI IMG/M metagenome (GOLD analysis project Ga0115003, IMG submission 88736) | Marine microbial communities from western Arctic Ocean - ArcticOcean_MG_CB11_88 | ecosystem: Environmental > Aquatic > Marine > Oceanic | place: Arctic Ocean: Canada Basin | collected... | reverse complement strand
TTTACACCCTTGAAGATTTAAAATGGGACAAAACCCACTAAAAATCAACAAGGTTTGCCTATCTCAAGGCGTGTAAATTTTGGTTTTACTGGCTCGTCTAAACCAGTTGAAGTATTCTTGCTTCTTGATAAATAATTTGGTCTTTCTTTATTATTTGCCGCATTATAAGCAATTTTATAATCCTCACTTTTATGCGTCATTACTATAATAAAAACAGAAAAAACTTACTCGTAATTTGTCCCATTTTAAATCTTCAAGGGTGTAAATTATATAATCAATTTTTCAGCCAGGTTTAGTAAAAACATATATATATTGATGTTCATATCCTACCTTAATCAAGTCAATAATACTGTGTAAAGTAAAACCAGATTGCTGAGCATAAACTAATATTGTTTCTGAATCTTCCATATAAAGAGTATGATTATTTGTTCTTGAATTTCCATTATTAAACTTAAATTTTTCTTTAAATGAAGCTATATTGTTAGTTTCGTCTAATTCAAAATTACATTTATATTTGAAATCATCAAAATTTATATTTGTATTAGTTATTCTCTTTTTTGCATATTTTTGGGGTGATACTATAAATAATGGATTTCCAGGAGGCAATATAGGATCAAATTTATCTCTATCTACTAAATGTAAATAAAGATATCCTCCAGGTAATAACCAATCCATACAATTATCAAAAAAATATCTCTTATCTTCAATATAATAAATTGTAAAATACAGACATAAAATATGAGTAAACTTGTTGAATGAGAAAATGTTTTTATCCATAATATTTCCATGTATAAATTTTGTTTGTGGATAATTTTTTGTAGACTGATTAACCATAGCTTTTGAAGAATCTATACCAATTATTTCAAGATTTTTATTTTGCGATAATTTACCAGCATGATGACCAGTTCCTGACCCAACATCTAATATTACAGTTTTATTGCCCACAATTAAATTTTGATTTAAAGCACCTATTTCAAAATCATTTTTGACAGTATTCATTACTAATTGATCATATATAGATGCATAAAAATCATCATATAAATCAATATTACTTTTTTCACTATTTTTTTCCATAGTTAAAAAACTTTCTTTCTTAACATCAATATTTTTGAATAACAATACTACAATTAAAAATATACATACTAATATAAGTATTTTTCCTATATTAGATAATTTATTATAAGTATTCGAAATTGCTTTAAATATTTTCTTCATTCTTCTTATATGTAATATTGATATTTTTTTTGTATATTTAAATATCAAATATATATGTCTTTTTCTGAAATTAATGATATACGTGAATTAAAAGATTTTAAAGGTGTTACTTTTTCTAATTTTAAAAAAACTGATGTTCAAAAAGAATTAATGACTAATTTAGAAAAAGGTAAGATAGAACCAGCATGTTATTGGTCATCAGAATTAATTTGTGCTAATCATTACAAAGATTTATGGGAAATTATAATATTATTTTATTCAAAATATATTCATGTAGCAAATCTCAAATTAGCATTATATTTAGAATTAAGAATAAATAATTTCAAAGATATAGTTAATAATGGATATAGTAATTTTGAGCTAAATTTACGTAATAATAATAAAGTTAGAAATTTATTTTGTGAAATAATTTATATTCTATGTGTAAGCAATAGAAGTCATAAATATGATACAATTAAAATATCTAAATTAGAATTTGATATTTCAAATTTAGTCGATAAATTAAAAGCTCCTAATACTGAATTTTTAAAGCATATTTTTAAAGAAGATGATCCAAAGGATATTTTTATTGCTATTAATGAATTGTCATTTCATTTATCAATAGAATCTAAAAATATAATTTCTAGTTGTTATTGGATAGAGTGGATAATAGAATATGATATAATGAAAAGAAATAAAAAGGAAATATGCAAATGTGAGAGAAGGCTCTACAGTAGTGATAGTAAATCACAGCAAAATATAATTTGGATAATATGGGATATTTTCATTTTTAATTCTAAATCCAAATCAAAGTTAATAGAAAAAACAATAAATGCTTGTTTAAAAATATTTACGCTACAATACGTAAATGCTATAAATAAAAAAAGAAAATATATACTTTATTTTGTAGTTTCATTACTTTGCGAAAATAGCTTACAAGAGAGTTATATACTAAAAGATCATCAAAAAACTAAATTGACAAATGTGTTAACAAATTTAGATTTAATTTATGAACAAATTAAAAAAAATGAATATTCACCACAAACGGATTATTTATTTGAAAACATTAAAAAAAATAATTTAAATAATACAATACAAAAATTAGAAACATTAAAATCATTTGAAAATAACTTTATTCCAAGAACATAATTTTTTTATAATGATATATTATGGAAACTAAAAAGCATAGATACAAAAAGAATAAAACACTTAAGGTATATAAAGCAACAAAATTTGAGAAAGAAATTACAAATTGTTTTTTAGAAATGCTAATTGCAATTAAATTATTTCACTGGAATACATTCAGTTTTGCTCAACACGAGGCATCTGATAAATTATATGCATCTCTAAATGAACATATAGATAAATTTATAGAAGTATTATTAGGTAAAACAGGTAATAGAATAAATTTTAAAAATCAACATACATTAAAATTACTAAATATTCATTCAAAAAAAGAAATGATTAAAAAAATAAATGATTATAAGTCATATTTAGTTCATCTGGATAAAAATAAATTCTTATCTAAAATGTCTAATACTGATTTATATAATATTAGAGATGAAATTTTAGCTGATTTAAATCAATTTTTATACTTATTAACTTTAAATTAAAAATGCGAATTATACTACAAAAAAAATATATTTAATTGTAGTATAATGGAATCTAGTAGTAATATTAATTCACCTAGTATAAATGAAAATTCTTTTTTTAATAGCCCATCTGATGTAAATATATCTAGTAGTAGTAATGACAATTTTTTTTCAAAATTTAAAAATATAAACGGAACTACAGTTATTATAATTATTTTAATTTTAGCTTTTTTAGGAATCAATATATTTGTTTATTTGGCAAAAGGAACAGAAGAAATTACATCTGTGTTTAGGCCTTTTTTTGCATTAGTTACTGATTTATTTGCATTTTTCAGTAGTACAATTGTTGGTATAACTGCAGCCGGAACACGAAATATATTAGATGGGACTACTTCAGTAATAGATAGCGGACTTAATCAAATAGAAAATACTGCGGATAAAATTTCGGATAATACTAATCCAACTAAAATTAAACAACAAAAAAATAATAATGATTTATCATCTACTACCCCTTCTTCACTAAAAGGGAATAATATTTATGAAAATGAAATTGAACCATCCACTAATAGACCTATAGATAAAGTATTTGAAGCTACTCAAAGTGGTGGATATGAAGCAGATGATGCTGGTAGTAGTATTCAATCTGGTACTAATAAATCAGGTTGGTGTTATATTGGTGAAGATAGAGGATTTAGAAGTTGTATTGAAGTTAATAAAAGTGATAATTGTATGTCAGAAGATATTTTCCCTAGCAAGGAAGTATGTATTAATCCTAAATTAAGATATTAAAATTGTAACTTTATTGGATGGTACAGATTGTATATTATTACTTACAGATGTTACGTAAAAAGAATACAAATTTGGAGATAAATTATCAATAGTAAACGTTATTTGTTGAAAAGATAATTTTTTTATGAATGAATTATTTTGATATACATAAAAATTAGATACAGGTATACATTTATTATTTTCATATTTCCACTTAAGAGTAACTGTATTTTCAGTTGAATTAGATATTTCTAATATGGGTGCCAAAGGTGATAATCCACTTACAAACCCTTTATAATTAAATGGCCATTTATTTCCACTGTTACTCATTACCCTTCTTTGTCTAGGTATAAATACACTTAGTTTTTTATTCCAACATAATATTTTTGCAATTCCTGGTACTCTAAATCCGGGCACGTTTGAGCTTGTTATTAAAGCACAATTTTGTGATTTAGATGACTTAATTAATTGATTTGTACATGGATTAGCTAGTGTTCCACAAACTAAAGAACCTCCTTCTTCAATTATATCTTTACTACAATTAAATGGATTATAATAAACATCTCCATATGGACCCGATGAGTTACCTACCTGTCCTGCAGTATCATTAGGAGTAGATATTTGATTTGCATTCACTCTATATAATGATTTTGTATTAGGATTGGAATATGTTAATGATTGTGTGGCGTAACTTTTATTATTTATCCATTTTCCATTTGCAATTTTGGAATAAATTTGTTTTTTAGATAAATTACTGCTATTATTTTTATATTGTAATATATTTCCTTTATATAGAACTTTTTGTTGATAATCTGCAATAGCTGGTGGGACTGTCTGTTTTGTAAGAGGAATATATACATCATATTTACCTAAGGGAGGTATAATAGGTGATATACAATTTATATTCCCTTCAACTCTGCTCCATGCTCTAGGGGGTATTGGTAAATAGCTCATATATAATATGATAATTTATTAACTTTATAAAATAAATAAATTATCATAATAATTTTTTAAATTATGGATTAAACATATTACCAGGTCCTCTAAAAAACCATCTTAATGAAAGGTAATCCATATTATAATTATCACCGAATGTACTATTTCCTATAGGCGTTGTATTTGGTCCTTTAGAAGCTATTTTTTGTATCTCTCTGGTGCCCAGCGCGTAATTCCAATACCAAAGATTTGATATATATCCTTCAAAACCTCCATTTGCTGCAACAAATACATTTCCATAGTTTTGTTTAGGTACTCCATGTAATCGTACACTTTTAGTTATAGTTCCATTTATAAATACATCTAATGTTTGATTTTCACACCTTAAAAGCACATTTACCCATAAATTTAATGGAATATCTGGAATAATTATTTCTTGATTAATCTCATTAAATGTATTCATAACTACAATAAGAGAATTTGTATAGGGACCAATATATAATCCTGGAGCATTATTAGGATAATTCATTCCATTTTGTAAATAATTTTCATTTCCTTTATAAAAAATATGTCTATATCTTCCTTCTAAATATTGCAAATTTGTTATATTAACCCATACAGACCAAGTAAATTCTAGACCATCGTTGGCATTTTTTGATCTATAAATAGTCGATACTGTACCACCATTAGAACCACTTGGATCTTGTACAAATGTCATTTGCTGTGTAGCATCTATCATACCATCCATTAAGTGAGGTGATCCGTTAGGAGAAAACATCCAAGCTATTATGCTAACACCAACTCTAAGTAATAATATAAATACAAATAATATTAGTAATAAAAAAGAAAATTTTGCTACTAAACTATTTGATGCTAAAAAATCTGTTGTACTACTAGTTGTTGAAAAAGAATTATTACTACTCATTTTTATATATATTATTAAAATAAGAAAAAATTGCTAATTATTAATTTTGTCTTAAAATTAACCAATCTTAAAAGAATTTTGTGTAGCTCCATTTTCTATTAAAGATACCTCTACTTCATAATTACCTGTAAATAAACCTGATTTAGGTCCTAGAGTATATACATTCCATGCTTGTTGAGGATTATATGATTGAGGCCAGTATTGTAATTTAGAGGTCCATCCATCAAAGCCTCCTGCTGGGGTTACAAAAATAGGTGAATATTGACTTACACTTGCAATACCAGGTAATAAGCAGGTACGGGTCAATTTACCATCTAAATAAACATCTAAAGTTCTTCCATAAACACTAATTAATAAATTTACCCATCGTTGAATTGGTACATTTGCAACATTACATGTGTGTACAACTGTCTTTCCACCTGTTGAAGATGGTGAAGTATCTTGTCCTGGATAACAAGATAAAGAGATTCCTACATTATTTTCAATTGCTCCTAAAACTACCGCTGGACAAGGATCTTTTCCTTCAACTCCATTTACATCTCCTCCTCCAGAAGAAGATTTAGAACCCATTCTTCCAAATATTACTTTTGGCTTACCATATCTATAATTCCAATCGTTTACATAAAACCAAATAGAGTATGTAAAATTAGTTGGAGCAGCGGAAGATCCATTAGTTGGTAAGGAAGATGATTGAATTCGTGATGCAGTCTGACCACTAGTCATACCTTGTAAGGTATTAGGATTATTTAACCAATAATAAAGTATTAATATAACTAAAACAATTACAACTACAATAATAACAATTGTTAAAGGATTCATATATTATACGTGTAGAAATTTTATATAATTATAATTACAATTTATCCTAAAAATAATATTTTTCTAGAACTGGCGGACTTTTATTTTTTAAACTATCATATAAGAAATATATGTTATTTTTGGAAAGTGTTTTTTGAAAATAAATCAAATTACAAATACTACCAATATAGCCACTGGTTTTACCTACAACAAAATTATCTAAATTATAATATGGGACTACCTCATTAGATGAACTTACCAATTCGCCATTAATAAATATATCTAATGTACCACCGTCAAAATTAATAATAATATTATTCCATTTTTGAAGAGGCATTTTATTTGAAATATAAATAATACGATCACCAGTTTCTGTAAAATTAATTAGTTTGTTATCAGTTTCATATTTTAACCCAGCTTGTCTAACTGTTATCCTTAATTTATTTAAAGCCGCGTTATATTCAATATTTGGTTTTCTAGCATAATTAACAATTGTAGTATATTTATTTCCTGATGAATTCTGTTCAAAAGAATTTAAAAATAACCAAAAGGAAATTGCAAAATTATATTTAATGTCACCATTTTTATTTAATGATTCATAATTACCTAAAACTAACTGTTGATTTGTAATTGTTGGTTCCTTAAGTAAAACTTTACCTCCTTGAAGAAAAAACTTATTTGTTATTGGAGGAATTAAAAAGTATAAAAGATAAAGTAATATCACAATAAATAATATTGTAAAATAATGATTTTTATCTTTGTTATCATTAAACACACCAATTATTCCATCAAAAGAATTAGTAAATAAGCATGGAATATAAAATATTATATTAGTAATTAAATTCAAAAATACATTTTTTTGCTCATTACCAACTGGAGCACGCATTATTACCATTTTATATATTGCTGAAAGCATTACCAACAATAAAATAAGATTAAATATAAAATTAAATATACCAGATGTACTAGATGAATTTTGCATAGTTAAACAAAACCAAATAATAACTAAAATAGCTAAAGCTATTCCAAATAGAAGCAATAATGATCGTTTAAATATATCTAATTTTGATACTAATATGTTATTATTTGTTATCTCAGGAAATAAATTTGAAATCAATAAACAACCCCAAAGTAATGTAATCCAAAGTATAAGTATGATAATAGCACTTGATCTAACAATATTTGAATTATTTAAAAATCCCCCGGGAAAATTTAATATCCATATAGTAACGGTAATTAAAAAAACAAAAAATAATATACTACCATAATAACTAAATTTTGTAAAATTTTTAAATATATTTCCTGATGTCTCTACAATTGGTATTTTTTTATTATTTGTTAATGTAAATAAAACTATAATGTATAATAAGGAAAAGACGCCAATTAGTATGCAAACTATTGCTGCCGAACCTAAATATTCTGTAATTAATCCACCTGGATTAACCGAATAAAATATAATAAAAACTGTTATCATACAAAAAAATAACATCATCATCTTAATTCTTTCGTAATTTATATTAAACTCTTTTGCATAATCTGTAGCATATGCTTTATAAAAACTAAATCCACCTATTAACATAGGAAGTATTGTAAAAAAGTAAGGATACATATTTAAGGTTGAACTGGGTATATTAGCAAAAAATAAAACTAAAAATATAGTGTATATTATGACATAAGTAACAGAGGAAATATTAATAAATAAGTCTTTCAATTCTTTAAAATTGGGTATAAAGGCTAAACACAAAATAAAAATAATTAAAACTATAAATAATATTAGAAATATCTCCCCTATAATTTGTGTTGTCTCTTTTGATGGTTCATATTCAGTTGGATCTAAACTTGAAGAATTTGGAACTTTGACTTCAGCACCAGAGAGTAAATAAACTAATATAATAATTAAAATTAATATCCATAACCATATACTATAAAATGGAACTATGCGCGTTAAATTTAATTCAACTCCTTTATTTGATTTTGTATTACTTTGATTATTGTCCATATATAATTATTGCATATTATTTGTTGTATATATAAATTAATTACATATTTTCTTCAGCAGTTTTTTTTCCATGACAATTTCTACATAATGCTATTAAATTTTGTACATCATTTCCCCCTCCATATTCTAATCTTAATCTATGATCAATTTCATATGTATGATCTAATTGGCAATTACAGTGACCACATATCCAATTTTGATGGGATGCTACATATTTCTTTTTTGTTTCACTCACAGACCTTTTGATTGCATTTTTACCTGAATTTTTTATTCTATTTATACTACCAGATGGAATTGGATTTATATCATTTAATGATTCCATGAAACTTCGCTCGCCACTATTTGTAAAATCAATAATAGGACTTAAAACGTCCATAGTTGACTTTTCAATTGGTAAGAATTTAATTACATTATTTGCATAATATAATAAATTTCTTCCTTTCTCAGGTGATTTTTTCAAAAGAAAATAAATACCTATTCCTATGCATGCATAAAATATCATTTTATAATATTTTTTATATGAATACAATAATTTTGTATATTTATTATCATGATATGCATTATATATTAGAAATGCTGTAATTAATATAACAAATATTTCTATTCTCATATATATATTTAAAATAATATTATTAATAAATTTTAAATATACTTAATTATCAAAATGAATCATTTTTACATCATCATCGGGATTCCAGCTATTACCTGTTATTCCTTTTGAACTACTTGCTGTATTTATTGATATAGTATCAGTTGGCTTAATCATATGTGTAGAATTTAAATTATCTAGTTCTTTTAAATAATTAACGATTTCCGAGGTTTCAATTATATCTGTATCCATGGAAATTGCATACCTGAACAAATTACATATGGAATTAAATATTTCTTTTTGAATATCATCTATAATTAAATAATTTTGGTAAAACGATTCTAAAAATGGGTAATAAGACATAACAAAACCCCATTTATCAATATTATGAATAAATATTTTATTTATGTATTCTTTAATATTAAATTGTCTATCTATAATATTGTTTTGCCTATAATTACCATCTGTAGTATACTCGAATAATATATTACTTAAATATGAGCTTATTACATATTCTGTATTTTTTGAGATTTGGTATGCTGAATTCGTATTTTGAATTGATGTTTTTGTTAGTTTTTCATCTGTAATTATATTGATTATTTTATTTATTAAAAAAAGATGACCAGGACCTTTATTTCTTCGGTTAAAATAAAATACACAAAATTCTTTTACAAAAGAAATTATTTTGTCTAACTCTATATCTTTAATATTATTTTCTAAAAAATTATGATATGACTTAATAAATATATCTGAAAAAAGAATATTAGAGTATGGCATATTATATTGAATAGGTCTATTATACCATACTTTTGGTACACGAGTATTTGAATTTGGTATATATTCAGTCGTTAATCCCCAATCAATTAATCTAGCAAACATATTTTTATCTTCTTTATCAATCAAAATATTTGAATCCTTTATATCAGAGTGAAAAATATATCTTTTATTCATCGGTATGATACCATTTAATAAGAGATTAATTAAAGATTTATTTATAATTTTAAAGTCGTTATAAGTATTATTTTTAATAATATAATCATCTATAGGTAATCCCATATCTGGCATACTTATCATAAGTAATTCATCTAAATTATTATTAATATTTTCTTCATTAATATTCATTTTTGGTAGAGCCGTACAAGTTTTTTCAAATGAAATTAAATCTTTTTCAGTCAATATATTTGGTTGGCATGATGTAATGTTTTTAATAACAAAATAATTTTGATAATTAGGTATTTTATTTAATTTCTTAAATATAATATTAATATGATCCATTTCTATTATACCATGGTGTTTACTCATTAATTTACTAATTGAATTTTTTGGTCTTGATAAACTATTTTTGCATCTTAATGCAGGTTGAAATACACATCCAAATCCGCCAGAAGCAATAACCTTCCCCCCTCTACATTTTTTAGTAACCTTTTTATTAATAGCTTTTTTATTTTTTTTAATAGATTTTTTATATTTCATATAATTTACATAGATTATTTTATTTTTCATAAAAGTATATGCAAAAAACTGATAATAAAAATAATAATAACAAATAAATAATTTTTTCTCTGAATTTTATAGTTTCTAACATTTTTTTTTCTTTAGGTTTATAATGGTCATAATATTCCATCATAAACTGGCTTAAACTTATATTAGGTTTTTCTAATTTATCATTAATTTTATTATGTATGAAATGAACCCATTTAATGAAAGTCTCTCTTGTATCTAAATAAGGAGTTACAGGATACTTTAAAATTAATTCACTAAAAAATGAAGATATTTCTTCAACTGGAATAAACAGATAAAAATTATGTATAAAATCATAATATTTTTTTTTATTAACAGTACTCGGATTTTTTGGATAACATAATGATAATGTATGTAAAAAAAACCAATAGTGTGGACCCCATATTTTTGGATCTAAATATGTCATTTTATTAAAGTAATATAAAAATATAATTGTTTTAACATATATGAGTAATACTATTAACAATAATAAAACATGCTGTAATAATTGTGGAAGAATAGGTCACATGTTTTATCAGTGTAAATTACCTATATCTAGTTATGGCATTATAGTATATATATTAGTTAACAATACAAGAAAATATTTAATGCTTAGACGAAAAGATAGTTTTGGTTATATTGACTTCATTAGAGGAAAATATTCTGTTTATAACAAGAATCATTTACAAAACATTATAGATGAAATGTCAATAAACGAGAAATTACGTTTAACAAATACTACTTTTATTAACTTATGGAATGAGTTATGGTTAAATAAATCATCACAACATAGATCAGAAGAAATCAATTCAGAAAAAAAATTTAATATTTTAATTGATAAATCATTTAATGAATCTTGTGAAATAAATTTTAATTTAAAAAATTTATTAAATGATAGTAATAGTAATTGGGAAGAAACTGAATGGGAATTTCCAAAAGGAAGGCGAAATTTAAATGAATCAGATGTTGATTGTGCATTAAGAGAATTTCAAGAAGAAACAGGAATAAATAAAAGTGAAGTTAATTTAATTCAAAATTTATTGACCTTTGAAGAAACCTTTATTGGTAGTAATAGCAAACCATATAAAAATAAATATTTTATTGGTTCTTTAAAGAAGGATATCAGTTTTTATAATTTAAATTGCTATCAAACAACCGAAGTAAGCAAATTAGATTGGAAGACATTAGACGAATGTTTAGAATCAATACGTCCTTATAATCAAGAAAAAAAAAATGTTATATCTATAGTTGATAATGTATTAGAAAAATATAGATTATTTATATAATATATAATAATATGGATCAAATTAAGAATAAAAATACATCCGATTCATCAAATACTAAAAAAACTGTTGATTTAGATAAAACTAATTCCCTTGAAAACATAGATCATTCATTAGATAATACAGATGATGAGGTTGAAAACATAGATCATTCATTAGATAAAACAGATGATGAGGCCGAAAATATAGATAATTCAAGTGATAATACAGATAATGATAATAACCAAAATTCTAATAGTGACTCTATCAATTTAATAGAAAATAAATCTGTAAATAATAATACATGTAAATATGTTGTAAATGATAAGGATAAAAATATTGATTGTGAAAATAAATATAATAAAAAATGTAATAATTTATTGAATGAAAAAGAAAATGCAGAAAGAAAATGCTTAGAGCAAGACGAAAATCAATACAATTTTTTATATCCCAATTTAAATGATAAAGACTTTAATATTAAGATTGCTTCTAAAAGAGAATTTTCAGAAACAAAATATGATGGTACCCTACAAAAAGATATTGAAGATTATGCTAATGAACTAGCTAGTTTAGACTTTGAATTATCTCCTCATCAATCATTTGTCAAAAACTTTTTGTCCTCACAAACACCATATAATAGCTTGTTATTGTATCATGGATTAGGAACAGGAAAAACATGTAGTGCTATTGGAGTTTGCGAAGAAATGAGAGATTATATGAAACAAACTAATTTAGGAAAAAGAATAATAATTGTTGCATCCGAAAATGTACAAGACAATTTTAAGTTGCAAATATTTGACGAAAGAAAATTGATATTTAAAGACGGATTATGGAATATTAATTCATGCATCGGTAATAAACTTATAAAAGAAATTAATCCAACAAATATTAAATCTATTCCAAAAGAAAAAATAATATCTCAAATAAAAAATTTAATTAATTCATATTATTTATTTTTAGGTTATGGTCAATTTGCTAACTATATAATTAAAACTATTAATTCAGATACTATAATAAATGAAAATTCCAATTTAAATACAAAATTTATAAAACGGTTAAATAATGAATTTAGCGATAGACTAATTGTAATTGATGAAATACATAACATAAGAAAATCAGAGGATAATGAAAATAAAAAAGTCGCTACAAATTTAGAAATATTAATAAAATTTACTGATAATTTAAGATTTTTATATTTATCGGCAACACCTATGTTTAATAATTATAAAGAAATTATATGGTTAATCAATTTAATGAATATTAATGATCGTCGATCAACTATATTATTTAGTGAAATTTTTGATAAAGATGGAAATTTTAAGAATAATGGTAAAGAATTATTTATTCAAAAAATTACAGGATATATATCTTTTGTAAGAGGAGAAAATCCATACACATTTCCATATAGAATTTATCCGAATGAATTTTCAATTAAAAACACATTTGATCATATAAATTATCCTTCAAACCAAATGAATTTAAAACCTATTTCAAATGAAGATAAAAAAACTGTCCTTAATTTGTTTATTTTGAAAATAAATAATTGTTCTGACTGCGGTGAATGTCAAAGCTGTATTTATAAATATGTGATAAATTATTTAAGAAATAAAGAAGTAGTTCGGTCAATTAAAAAGGGAAAAAATATAGGAAAACAGATTAAAATGCCTGATTTTGATAATATGGAATCATTTGGCTATACTATTTTACAAAATCCACTAAGATCGCTAATTATTTCTTATCCAATTGATAATTTAAAACATGAAATTAAACAAATAAATAAAGATTATAATAATAATCATTCAAATGATTCAACAACAAATTATAATATAGATCCAAATGAATTAACTGGTAAAAACGGATTATCTAGATTGATGAATTTTACAGAATCTTTGAATCCTCCGTCAAAAAATAATTATGTATATAAACGTAGCACTATAGAAAAATACGGAAATTTTTTTAATTATAATAATATAGGAAAATATAGTATAAAAATAAAAAATGTTCTAGATAATATTTATAATCGTTTAACTGATAAAGTATCCGATGGAGTTATATTAATCTATTCACAATATATTGATGGTGGATTAATTCCCATGGCACTTGCTCTTGAAGAAATGGGATTTATAAGATATGGAAAAAATAATAAATCACTATTTAAAACTAAACCAGTTGAAACAGTTGATGTTAAAACTATGAAACCATCCTCAAATAAAGATTTTATGCCAGCTAGATATTCATTAATTACTGGAGATAAAAAATTATCTTCTGATAATGATTATGAAGTAAAAGGATTGACTGATAAAAATAATTTAAATGGTGAAAAAGTTAAAATAGTTTTAATTTCAAAAGCTGGAACCGAAGGTATTGATTTCAAAAATATAAGACAGGTTCATATTCTAGATCCATGGTATACTATGAGTAGAATTGAGCAAATTATTGGAAGAGCTGTTCGTAATTTCAGTCATAAAGACTTGAGCTTTGAAAAAAGAAATGTGCAAATTTTTATTTATGGGACAGTTATTAAAGATACTGATGAAGAAACTGCTGATTTATATGTTTATAGAGTTGCTGAGAAGAAAGCAATACAAATTGGTAAAATATCTAGGTTATTGAAAGAAACTTCGGTAGATTGTTTATTAAATCATGAACAGACTAATTTTACTAGTGAAAAAATAAATAGTATATTAGAAAAACCTATAACACAAGTTCTCTCTACGGGTGAAATTTTATCAAATTATAAAATTGGTGATAAACCTTTTACACCAATATGTGATTATCAATCAACATGTGACTATAAATGTAGTCCAAATACAACTCTTCCTATAACAGAAGATAGTTATAATGAAAATTTTATCTCTACTAATAATGATAAAATAACACAGAAAATTAAGCTTTTATTTAAGGAAAATTTTTTTTATAAAAAAGAAGATTTATTTTCATCTATTCAATCAAAAAGAAAATATCCATACTCACAAATCTATTATTCGTTAAGTAATTTGATTGACGAAAATGAACCTATATTAGATAAGTATGGTAGAACTGGCAAATTAATTAATATAGATGACTATTACATTTTTCAACCATCTGAATTATTAAATAAAAATACAAGTATATTTGAAAGATCTGTTCCGATTGATTATAAACATTCCTTGATTAATTTTGATTTAAAGGAAACAATAACCAATCAGCCAGAAATAAATAACGTAAATATAAGTAGTAATAATGATTACGAATCAAAAATTTTAACTGAAATCCAAGAAAATTTCAGTATAACAGAAGAATATTTAACTAAATCAAATGTTGATCGTGGTGATGATAATTGGTATAAACACTGTGGTATCGCTATTCAAAAACTATCAATAGACTATCCAAACATGAAAGAATTTATGATGAAATATGTTATTTCACATATTATAGAACAATTATTTTTTAATGAAAAAATCGAAATACTTAATATTGTATTTAATAAAGAGAATATAGAAAGAAACAGTATTATTTGGTACATCAAAGACTATTTTTATAATAAAATAATATCTACAACTAATCACTCAGTATTATTATTGTATAAGTTAAACGAACTTAAAATTATGACTCTTAATGATAAAAATAAATGGGAAGAAAGTGATCCAGAAACACAGCGTGAAATAGCACAAAATAAAAATACAAAAAAGTATCTGACGTTTAATGTGAAAGAATATAATAAATATATTGGATTTATAGGTTATAAAAAAAATAATTCAGCTTTTGTTTTTAAAACAAAGGATCTGGATTCTACACGAGATACAGGAGCTACCTGTGAAGAGTCAGGAAAAGATAAATCTATTAAAAAATTAAATTTAATAATCGGAATTGATAAGTACAATAAAGAAAATACCAAAATGCAGAAAAAAGACGGCGTTATTACAAATGAATCCATCGGTCAAGTAGAATTATGTATCTTACAAGAATTTATTCTTAGATATTTTAATCAAATTCAACATAATGAAAAAAAATGGTTTTTAACACCAGAAATGGCAATATATCATAAGCTTTATAAAATCTTTATTTAAATAAATGATTTAAATTAAAAGTAATAACATATTTATATATTATGATTCATATAAACGATTTATCTAATAATGATATAGTTGACATTCTAGTTTCTGCGTTTGATATAGAATCTTTATATGAACAAGATCACACGAAAATTATATATAATAATAATAATTTAGAAGGAAAAGTAGTAGGATTATTATTTTTTGAAGTGTCTACTCGTACTTTAAACAGTTTTCAATCTGCAGTTTATAAATTAGGCGGTAATTGTATTATATATAATAAAGAATTATCTAGTGAGCATAAAGGTGAATGTATCGAAGATACAATAAGAACATACGAACAATTATGTGATTTATTAGTAATACGTCATCCAATAAAAGGATTTATAGACAAATTTGATAAAATAGTTAATATTCCAATAATTAATGCTGGTGATGGTAATGGTGAACACCCATCCCAAGCATTAATGGATTTATTTACAATTCTTCATTATCATATTCCTCCATTAAATTTGATTTTATGTGGGGATATAACACAAAGCCGAACTATACATTCATTAATTAAATTAATAGATATCATATATACAAATGTTAATATTGTAATAATAAGTGATGAATTAATTGATGATTTAAGTCTTCATGATTTAAGTCTTCTATCTAAAAATAATAAATTTACCATAAGTAATGATTTAAAACATCATATAACATATGCAGATGTATTGTATATGACTAGAATACAAAATGAAAGAATAACGGATAATGAATTATTAAAATCAAAAAAGAAAAATCAAATAATTTTAAGTGAAGATATTCTCTCATTATCAAAGAATGATTTAATTGTACTTCACCCTCTTCCTAGAAATGAAGAAATACCATTAACTTTAGATCAAAACCCAAAAATTAAGATATTTTCACAAATTAAATATGGAATTTATTTAAGGATGGCATTATTACTACAATTTATTAACAATAAAAATAAAATTGAAAAAAATAATACAAAGATATATTAATTATATATATTATGGAAATTAAATCTAATAAAAGAAGAAATAATAAGATAGCATCTATTTATTCACGTGGACTGCTTACTAGAAATATATCATTATCACTATCTAATATAGGAGGAAATATAAGTGGTACACTTGAAACATTTATTAAATTTAATTATGAAGGCAAATGTATGGTTGAAGGATATATAAAACCTGATTCAATAAAAATTATTACGTTTTCTAGTGGTGAAGTAACGCGCGGAAATTTAGTTTCATTTATAGTTACATTTGAATGCCTAATATGTTTTCCGGTTGAAGGAATGATAATTAATTGTATTGCTAAAAATATTACCAAAGCTGGTATTAAAGCACAAAGCGCAGATGAGGATCCGTCTCCGATAGTTGTATTTATTGCAAAAGATCATAATTATAATAATTATCAATTTTCCGAAGTTAAAATTGACGATGAAATTTCTGTAAAAGTCATTGGTCAAAGATTTGAATTAAATGATAAATTTGTATCTATAATTGGTGAATTATCTCGTCCAATTATTTTTAACAAGGAAAAACCAAGAATTGTATATTGAATGGTTGGTTTATGATATAGTTATATTTTTTTGGACAATTTCATAGACAATATAACAGTTAGGAAAATCATAAAAAAACTTAATTCTTTACTATAACCAAATTGGTCTTGGGTTTTGTTCAATATGCATCGTTCTTCGATTACCCACAATAGCTGTATTATTATTGTAAGAAATAATGTTATTCCTAGTAAATATTTATTTTCTAAAAAAATACCTAAGAACAAGTACAGAAAAATACATCCATGTAGCACATCAATTAATAACTCTGATTGACTATACAAACCATACAAACCATACAAACCATACAAAAATATGAAATGAATTAAAATGATTGAAATGGTGAAAAATTTATCAAATATATTTAAACCGCATTTGAATAGTACTATCAATAAAAATATATCCATTGTACCAGTAATTATTGCCGCTTTTTGATATTCATTCATAATCCTATGATATAGTTATATTTTTTTTTATATTCATTTAAAAACATAATATTAATATTAATATGGAAATTAATAATACTATTAATGAACATAATAATTGTTCTATTATGGAATTAAATTATTTAAGGGAAACAATTGAAAATATGAATAAGTTTAATCAAATTGAAGTATTGAAAATTTTAAATAGCAAAAATAATAATCTCTTAAATGAAAATAAAAATGGCGTATTAATCAATTTATCTGAGCTTGATAAAGAAATAATTGATGAATTAGACGATTTTATAAAGCACGTTTTAATACAAGAGATAGATCTTAAAAAAGATGAAAAAAAAAAAGAGGCTTTACACAATACATATTTTAATGATACGTAAAGTGATTTAAATATACATTTTTATTAAAATATAATGATTATAGATGAATTATCATCATATTTTATTAATGAAAACAAAATTAGATTTTCAACTAGTCATTTAATTGAAAATTTACCAAATAATATAAATAATCAAAATAAAGCTGTCATTTATAAAAAAGAAAGTAATACATATTTTTATCCGAATGAAAAAGATAAATTATTTTGGATTTTATTTATAATTAAATATGGAGAAATTGAATATGAAATTAGTAATTCAAAAAATTTTTTATATGAAAAAAATAGTAAGATTAATTATATAACAAAATTAAGAGGTTGTAAAGACCTTATTAAACAATATAAAATAACTACTTTATCAGAATTAGAAAATAATTTATCTAATGAATTTAAATTAACTATTGAAACATTTTTTATATTATGCGCAATCGAAAATGTTAATATAGTATATATATGGAAAAATTGTTATTATAATTTATTTTCAAATGATAATAAAGAAATATACTTAATTGAAATAAATAATAATAGTAATTTTGGGTTTTTAAAGTCAACTAAGGATTTTTTTAAGGAACATGTATCAATTAAACATAAAATAAATTCTTTATCAAAACCTATAAAGTCATGTTCGTTTTATAAAGTAGATGAATTAAAAACAATCTTAACTCAATTAGGTATTGATATTGATATAAAATCAAATAAAAATAATTTATATGAAAAATTAATTCAATATTTTTCTAATTTTAAAAAAAAGTGAGTTATTATTTAAAAATATATTAGAGTAATATATAAATAATGTCCAATTTCGTAAATGATATATTAAAAGAATCTGAAGACTCTTTATTATCTCCTTATATTAAAATTGATAGTTCTGACTCTTCAAAAAAAACTAAATCAAAAAATAGCACATCTGATGTTTTAGAAAATCAATCTATAAAAGGATCTATTAAAGAATTTACTCCGCAAACACCTGATAGTCCACCTCCTGGCTATAAACCTAAATCACCTGATAGTCCACCTCCTGGATATAAACCTAAATCACCGGATAGTCCACCTCCTAATTTCAATCCTGGAACACCTGACGGTCCACCACCTGATCTATTTGATGAACAACAAAAAATACATGATAATTTACAATACTATAATTTAGATCCATCAAAAAAATTTGAATATTTGGTTCGTGAATATTTTAATTCACGTCCTTATGTTTATTCATCAACATCAAATTTAGAAATGGAAGTAAGATTTGCCACAAAAGGCAAGCCATTAACTAAAACAGATTTTGATAATGTTGCAAGTAAATTAAAATCATTTGGATTTATAAACAAAAATTCGGTTGGTGAGTATAGTTTAAGAATGAATAATGAATTTATAGATGCTAATACTGGTAAATTTAGATTATCTGATATTAGAACTGAAATTTATGGTTTGTCCAATATACAAAAGTATTGTAAGACCAACGATTTAAAAAAATTATATCAAACAAATTATTCATCAATAAAATTTCAAAATAAAAAATTAGCACGTAATCCAAAAGGAAAATTGATTCCGGCAGATTTTATAGATTTTAATTTTAGAGTAGCATATAACGTAGAAGAAGAACCCAATAAAAATATTAGAAATTATATTATTGATAGTTGGGATAAAACAAAAAAAATTTACAGATTATTGAACAGAGTAACCTTTTATCATGAAGACTATCCTATCAAAGTAGATCTATCAATAGTAAAATATGGAGATAAAATGTTAATAAAAAATAGAAATTATAAAAAATATGAAATGATTACAACATATAAAATTGGAGACTCTAATGTATTTAATAATATAGAAAGCTTTGAAATTGAGATTGAGGTTTTAAACGATAAAATAGGTCCAGGAACAAACTTTAATTCACCGGATATATTATTATTATCCATTAAAAAAATAATAAAATTTATTTTAAGTGGATTGCAAGGAACTAACTTTCCTATATCTATTCCAGAGCAAAAACAAGTATTAGAGTCTTATAAAAATTTAATTTGGCGTAATGAACCAAATGAACCCAAATTTATTTCATCAAGACATTTTATTGGTCCTAATTCAAAAACACTTCAATTATCTAATATTGCATCTGATCCTTCTGATAGTAAAGAACCTTCTATAATAAGAAATGATTATGTTGTTACTGAAAAAGCGGATGGTCAACGTCATCTTATGTATATATCATCAGAAGGAAAGGTATATTTAATAGATACGAATATGAAAATAATATATACAGGAGCTATTACTAAAAATAAAGATTGTTTCAACAGCTTATTAGACGGAGAATTAATTAATTGCAATAAAATTGGAGAATTTATTAATTTATTCGCAGCATTTGATATCTATTATTATCAAAAAAATGATATAAGAGAGTTAAGCTTCATGCTTATGAAAAATGAAAAGGATATTTATAAATCACGTTATCAAATATTAAATGTTTTGGTTTCTAGTATAGAATTAAAATCTATAATTACTATTGATCCTAAGTTAACTTTAAATAAGTCATCAAAATCTGTAAATAAAATATTATCTCCTTTACAATTAATAAGCAAACAATTTTTCCCCAAATCAAAAAAAGAAACTATATTTAATGGATGTAATGAAATACTAACAAAGGTTGATGAAAATAGATTTGAATATGAAACAGATGGCTTAATATTTACTCATGCATATTATGGCGTCGGTTCTGATAAAATTGGTTCTGCAGGAGCAAAAAAAAGAAAAAGATGGGATTATTCTTTTAAATGGAAGCCTTCAGATTTTAACACTATTGATTTTCTAGTAACTACAGTTAAAAATACTAACGGTAGTGAAGTCATTAAGCCATTATATGAAGATGGTATAAATACAGAATCCCTAGACCAAATTTCTAGTTATAAAACTATTGAATTAAGGTGTGGATTTAATCCAAAAATGGATGGATATATTAATCCATGTCAAGATATTATTGACGGTAAAATTCCTGAATATACCGAATCTGCCAAAGAAGACTATTTTCCTATGAGATTTTATCCTACACAACCATTTGATTTAAATGCTGGAATATGCAAATTAATATTGAAAACAGATGATAATGGTACAAAACAAATGTTTTCAGAAGAAAATGAAGTTTTTCATGATAATACTATAGTTGAATTTAGATATGATATGCAAAGAGAAGATGGTTGGAAGTGGATACCTTTAAGAGTAAGACATGATAAAACATTTGAATTAAGAAATGGTGGTACTAATTTTGGAAATAATTATCAGACATGTAACAGTAATTGGAAATCAATACATAATCCAGTTACCGTAGTTATGATTAGAACTGGTGAAGATATACCTTCAATTGACGTTACAGAAGATATTTATTACAATAATCCATCTGGATCTTATAATACACAGGGTATGAAGAATTTTCACAATTTATTTGTAAAAAGATTATTAATTAGTGCTGTTTCAAAAAGAGGTAATAATTTAATTGATTTATCATGTGGTAGAGGAGGTGATATAGCAAAATGGACTGAAGCTAAATTATCGTTTGTATTTGGAATAGATTATTCAAAAGATAATCTTGAAAATAGAATTGATGGTGCATGTACTAGATATTTAAATGCAAAAAAGGAAACAAAATATGTTCCTAATGCATTATTTGTACATGGTAATAGTGCATTTAATATTAGAAATGGAAACGGTTTACTAAATGATAAAGCAAAACAAATTGGTAACGCCTTATTTGGTATTGGAAAAAAAGATGAAGAATTTTTAGGTAAAGGCGTATATAAACATTATGGAATAGCATCTCAAGGTTTTGATATTTGTTCGTCACAATTTGCAATACATTATTTCTTTAAAAGTCCTGAATTACTAGAAGGATTTCTGAGAAATATTGCAGAATGTACAAAATTAAATGGGTATTTTATTGGTACTACTTATGATGGTAAGAAAGTATTTAATCTATTATCAAAAGTAAAAACAGGTGAAAGTATAAAATTGATGGAAAATGATAAACTAATATGGGAAATAATTAAAATTTATGGATCTGATCAATTTAATGCAGACTCTAGTTCTATAAACTATGAAATTGGAGTTTATCAGGAATCAATTGGTCAACTTATATCAGAATTTTTAGTCAATAACGAATATTTTGAAAGATTAATGGATTTATATGGAATGAAAATTATATCTAATGAAGAAGCAAAAGAAATAGGATTACCTAATGGAACTGGTATGTTTGAGGAATTATTTAATTTAATGAAAGAAAAAATAGCTAGAAATAAATATTCTAAAAATGAATATGGTAAAGCTCCAGTAATGAATAAAAATGAAAAAACCATTTCTTTCCTCAATAGGTATTATGTTTTTAAAAAGGTTAGAGAAGTAAATACTGAAAAATTAAAACTAGAACTTACAGAGTATAGTGAATATCAAGAAGAAATTAATAAATTAGCAACTACAAAAAGCAGATTAAATATATCAAATGAAATTTCACCTAAATTAAAAAAAACCAAAAAAAAAATAATTTTAAATCAAGCAACTGATAGTTCAGATGGTAAGGTAAAAATTAATAATAAAAAGAAGAAGTCAGAAAAAAAAATTATAATTGAAGAAGATTAATTTAAACAATTAATTATATTAAAATATAAGAAATGTCTTATTTTTTAATACCAAAAACATACGATTATAAAATTAAACACCAAGATTATTTACAAGAAAATTTTAAACCACATTCACCTAGTTTAAATGATCAATTATTAATTTTAACCAATCAACTAATTGAATTAGTAAATAATAAATCTATAATCAATATTAAAGAAAGTATAATTGATAATTATTATTATTTATATAATGAATTTGATAATGAGGGTTTATGTGTATCTAAATTAAATTATAAATCAACTTTATTTTACGTGTTTATCGAGTTAATTTCATTTATAAATTTAAATAATTTTTTTATGGATAATTCAATTTCTATTTATATTTCCCATGATGATAAACAAGATATTACTAATTCAATAAAATATCATCGAGCTCAAAAAAATTTTGATGAGAATGATAGATATTTTATAAAAAACCATATTGATGAACAATATAATTTTATTATATATAATTATGATTATGAATCAAATTGTGATTTAAATTTATCATTTTATAAAATAATTAAGTTAGTATTGAATCATTTAAATGAAAATGGAATTTTTATAATAAAAGTTCCAAATTTAGATTATTCAATTATAAATCAAATTATATATTTATTATCATATTTATTTGATAAAACTTATATTTTAAAACCAACAATTTCAGCACCACTAATAAATGATAAATATATATTATGTAAAGGATTTTTAAATAATAAAGAAATTAAAAGTTTATGTAACAATAGTACTAATATAAATAATATATTAGATTCGACACTTCCTGTTTTTTTTTTAAACAAGGTGACAGATATAAACATAATTTTTGGACAAAAAAATTTAGATAATATTAATGTGTTAATAAATTTATTAATTAATAGGTTTGATACTGATAAATTAAGTGTTTTCTATAAAACTAATTTGGTAAAATGTATAAATTGGTGTGATAAATATAAATTTCCTTGCAATAAATTTTCTAATCAAATTAATATATTTTTATCAAAAAATAGTAAACTTAATGAAAATGAAGTTGTTGAATCAATTTAATTTTTTTATATTTAATTTTTATATTTATTTAGATGGATTTTGATAGGTACGTGGCATCTGAGTGTAATGTCCAGAGGGGAAAACTGTTCCTATATAATTACGATATGGGGATGGTTGTGAAATAGGAACTCTATATTCTGGTAATTTATTTTTATAAGAACACTGTTTTTTATTTTGATATGGATAAACACCTTGGATTAAAGCAGGTGGAGGAGCATTACATTTCTCTTGAGATTTATTTTTGTATAAATTTGCTACGTAATTATTATTTCCTCTATATAATTCATTAGCAGTATATAACCCACTACCTATATTTGTATTATTATTCATAGATGCAGCATTAGTTGATATAGTATCAACTGTTAATTTTAGAAGTCTTGTACTACTACTTACAGCTCCTTGTTTTGCAAATTGAGGATTATTAGGTTTATAAATTACTCTTTTACAACTTGATCTTGAATTAAGCGGACCAATATTTCCAAGTGATGGATCAGTAAGTGATGGTAACTTTAAATTCTCAAACAAAATCTTATTTGCTTCATTTATATATTCATCTGAAAAACCTCTTGTTAAATCGAAAAGTGATTTAAATGTTGATACAATTGTCACAGTTGTATAATCAGTATATTCTTCCAAATTTATTAAACCCTTTGATAGATATTTATTTAATATAGCCTGTACAATAGCATATTCAGTTGCTTCAAAAATTTCTGCATTTGGATAGCAATTTGCCTCATAAACATTTAATTGCGAGAGAGCACTACCTGGTTTAGCAGATGCAATTTGTTCTGGTGTAAAACCTAAATTAATAAGATGTTGTGTAATAGGAACCTTATTATCTTGAAAATTAAATATACGTTGTTTATATGTTTTACACCTATTTTGCATATATTGAAAATGTGAATTATAATAACCTCTTTTTAAATTTGTACTTGCATAAATTGATCTTCGTTTTGCTTTATACTGTTCATTACAGCAAAAAGTTGGGGTTTGTGACTTTGGTTCTGGATTATCTGTTAAATTTGCTGTAGTGGGCATATAATCTACTACTACTCCAACACCTTCGCATGGTTTACAATATTGGTTTAGTTTATCTTTTTCAATATGGGAATGTTTTAGTCCTTTATATTTCATACAAATTTTACACATCTCACCACTTGATGCTTTATTCACACCTATTTCATCTACATTTGAATGATAATGAGTACCTTTGACAGTTTCACAATATTCACAAGGTCCCATATTTATTCCTTCATATACATGTTCTTCATTTTCTTTTACAGTATAACCACCTGGCATATCTTGTATATATGAGACTAGACCATGCCCAAACCTTCCATTTCCTACAGAAAACCCTTGACTAGATTTAACATATCTATTCATATTATAATTTATTAAATCTGTTTCCATTTTAGCAACATTATTATCTGGTATAGGATTTTGAATTTCTGTAGAAGGTATAACTCTTCCTCTTCTATATTGCTTTAATGGTCGAGGAAGAAAAGTTCTTGTATTTTGTGGATATCTTGAAGGGTATGAACCTGATTTAAATACATTTCCACTATCTTTATTTGTTAAAGGTCTTACGTGACTTGGTGCGATACCAATAGGATTACTAAATATACCTTTACCTTTCCAACTAGTATATTGACTTGGAAAAGAAGCATTCATTCTTCCACCAGCAGGCATAGTTCTCATTCCTTGTGGATAATAAGCTGTAGACATTATACTTATAATATAGAAAATAAAAATACATAATATATATAATGAATTATTTGATAATAGGATTAATATTATTTTTTATATTTTTAATATGGTATCAAATATTTTTAGCATATTTTACTACTATTAGAGAGGGAAACCAAAATTATCAATCATATGATAAAAATAGTATGATATTAGCTGAAAAAAATGCAGGTAATATAGAAGTATTAAGAGGACAATTAAACAAAATTGAACCTATTTTACCAATTATAACTGATTTAAGTGGAAATGTTACACAACTTCAACAACAAGTTAATCAACTCGTTCAAGCTCATGCAAATTATGGTAAAAGTATCGCAGGAAGCAAACCTGCGAATGTAACCGGTACATCATAATTGAATTTATTATATTAAATATATTATATATTTAATATATAGCTAATATGTCTAATTTATTTGAGGAAGTATTAAATGATCCTGGGGGTGTTGAAAAAAGGTTATTAGGGCCCACATATCCATATTATGAAAACATAAAGACACCAAGTCAAATTGGTATGAGTACAAAAGGGAGTTTATCAGCATTAGGTAAAAATATAGATGGACTAATTGATTATGTTGAAGTATTAGTAACTGGAAAAAGTAAAGCATCTGCAACTGGAGGACCTTTAGGCAATAAATTCTTTTTAAAAACTGGAGCTAAATGTAAAGATCCTTCTGGTAACAAAGTAGATAGATATATTTATGTTGATAATGTTCCTGATGGTAGTATACCATTTATATCCTCTGGTATGGGAGTTAATTTTTCAGATTTTGAAGGATTAGTTCCTGGAGCTATGGGAAATTTATCTGTATTAAATCCATTCACTATTATGCAATCTTTTTTATCTGGATCAACTCCGGATTGTCAAGAATTAACTATGCAAACAATTGACAATAATAATAATAAGTCATCTGAAACACATTATGTAACAACAATTGATATAAAAGCCATGAGCCCATGTATCTTTACTGATAATAAAAATCCTGTTACAGGATTTAGTTGTAGAGAAATGTTTCAATCAAACATAGATTTACAACCAGAAAATATAGATTTACCACCAGATCCTGTAACCCAAATTTATTTTGGAGGACTAACAATTATTGCCGTATTTATATTTATCAAGTTAATGGAAAGGGCAAATAAACAAAACTTAAATATTTAATTATTATATGGAAAAAATATTTATTTCAGGAACTGGAAGATGTGGAACAACATTTCTAATTTTATTATTTACATTATTAGACTTTGATACAGGATTTGATAAAAATAATTATCAAAATTTTATTTTTAATAATTGTAATTCTGGAATGGAAAAGATATATACAGATAATCATCAAATATTAAAAAATCCTCTTTTTTTAAATCAAATTGAAGATATATATAATAATTGTAATATAAAATATTTTATTCTACCAATTCGCGATATAAATGAATCCGCTTATTCAAGGAAAAATATTAACGATAAAAATATTATTAAGAAAGATTATAATAACGACGATGTTCCTGGAGGATTTGTAGAATGCAAAACTGTTGAAACACAAATTTTATTATATGAAAAATCAATTACACATTATATTATTAAAATGACACAATATAATATACCTACAATTTTTATAGATTTTAATAAAATGATAAATGATTTTAATTATTTATATAATATGATATTACCAATACTAAATGATAGAAATATAACACTTGAAGAATTTAAATATATTTATTACCTTACTTCATTACATCAAAATAAAAAATTAGTATATTATAAATTGTTATTTTCATTATTATCATATATTTTTCCTATTTATTTAAAAAAAAAAATGTTATATTCTTTACTATAAACATAAACGATTTATTTTTTCTTTGAAAATATCTATTTTTGCCAGAGAAACATTATCAAGTTTGTATGTAGCACCTAAATTATCTAAACCTGATAAAGTATTTGCTAGTTCCTTTTTGATCGATTCATTATTAAATATTATCTCTGTATTTCTCTCCTGTATATTTTCCAAACCACTATTAATTATAAATTCAATAAAATTAATTGTATCTTCTCGATTTATAGATTGTAACCATCTCCAAAAAGAATTTAGTGGTCTATTATCTACTTTTAATACTTTATTTATTACAATCATCTTTTCATTTTGTTTAATTTTTGAAATTAATTTTAAATTTAATATTATTTCATCTACTTTTAAAGGATCATATTCTTCCATCATAATATAAATTAAAATTTATGTTTAATTTATATTTTTTTATATTATTTTTATTTTTGATAAGGACGTCTACTTTTTTTCACATAATGACCGTTTCTATGGAATACTTTATCTCCTTTCTTTGTTGTAAAATCTAAACGTCCTTTATGTGTCTTTGATCTAGAACCTTTTCTATATTTGCGCGATTTTCCACCATACATTTCA
>Ga0115003_10000806_pt1 | contig 27828 bp, 24 predicted proteins | sample ArcticOcean_MG_C_7_FD_88736 | JGI IMG/M metagenome (GOLD analysis project Ga0115003, IMG submission 88736) | Marine microbial communities from western Arctic Ocean - ArcticOcean_MG_CB11_88 | ecosystem: Environmental > Aquatic > Marine > Oceanic | place: Arctic Ocean: Canada Basin | collected... | reverse complement strand
TGTGATAGTAGGGTGAGACTGGCGCAGTTGGCAAAGCACCGCTTTGCGCCACTCGAACGGCAGGGCCTGAGGCCCTGACCGGGCCATCGCCAAGCTTCCTATTCAGTACTAAAGAGCCTCTAGCCCAAAAAGCTAGGGGTTTTTTATTGGGCGCAGGAAAGTGTCGGCATGCAAGAACTCATTCGGCTCTGTGCCATAGATATAGTCTTTAATCGCTTAAGGTTGATCCCACATAGACTTATGATTCCTTTGTTAAAGCGCGATATGCCATTCTTCCACCGCTAATAAACATGGCGTTATCATAGCCCATGTCTCGCAAGGCAGCTGCAGATAGAGCACCTCGGTTATTAGCGTTGCAATAACAAATAATGGTGCTATTTAAGTCTGGAATCATGCCCTCAATATCCATTTCTAGCTTACCCCGGCTGAGGTTAATAGAACCTTCAATGTTAGCCTTATCGTGTTCTTCTTTGTCACGGATATCGAGCAAAATGGCTCCACCGGCGACTAGTCCATCAACCTGACTAGGTTCTACTGCGTCAACGCGAGCCATTGCATGATCTGCCATGGTTTGGAATTTTTCAGTGTAAGCCATTACTCATCCCATAAGTTGTATCTAATGCGCAATATTAGTTAAAACTAATTAAAATAACAAGCAGATTAATATGCCTCAGGTTAATCATCAAACTCCGCGTCGGTAAACACTTTGTGCGGCGGCAACTCCTGACCCTAAGTTAATATTATAGCCTAGGTCTACCATTACCATCTCAGCAGTGGCGATGCCAGACAAAACCATTACATCGGTCATTGCGCCTAAATGGCCTATACGAAATAGTTTGCCAGCCATTTCACCTAAGCCGCCTCCAAAAGATACGCCATACGCCTTATAGGCATGTTGCGTGATCAAATTGGCGTCTTTACCCTCAGGTACCATGATTGCTGTCACTGTATCGGAATAAAGCTCTGGGCTATGCGCACATAACTCAAGACCCCATGCTTTTACAGCAGCTCTTACTCCTTCTGCAATACGGTGATGGCGCGCATACACATTGCTCATGCCTTCGTTCAATAATAGGCTTACACTGGCCCTTAAGCCATTAAACAGCTGTACAGGCGGTGTGTAGGGGTAACTACCAATCTTATTGGCATTAGCCATGTCGTTAAAATCAAAGAAGCAGCGAGGTAATGTTGCAGTTGCTGTAGCAGCCATGGCTTTAGGGCTCACGCCAACAATAGCAAGGCCAGTATTCAACATGAAGCCTTTTTGGGCGCCTGTAATCGCAATGTCTACTCCCCAGGCATCCATTTGAAAGTCCATGCTAGCTAGAGAGCTCACAGCATCCACCATTAACAAAGCACTATGGCTAGCATTATCAATGGCTTTACGTACGCCATGGACATCACTTTTTACGGCGGTAGCCGTTTCGTTGTGAGTCACCAGTACGGCCTTAATGTGACCTTTTTTGTCAGCTCGTAATCTATGGGCGAACTCTTCAACTGGCGCGCCTGTGCCCCATTCACATTCTACAACTTCAACATCTAGGCCGAAGCGTTGGCAAAGATCGATCCAGCGTTGGCTGAACATGCCATAACGAGCGATGAGAACCTTGTCACCAGCACATAAGGTGTTACTTATAGCGCCTTCCCAACCGCCAGTACCTGTGGCAGAAAAGAGCAGGACTTGACCCGTTTCTGTTTTAAAGACTTTTTTAAGGTCATTAAGTAGTGGCATGTAGTCATCTGCAAAGTCTGGTGCACGGTGGTCAAAGTTACTGACGTTCATAGCGGCTTTTATAACATCAGGTGTATTAGTTGGGCCGGGGATGAATATTGGATTTTGATGCTGCATGATGATGTCCTTTGTTTTACTTATATTAGGACCTTAGTTTGGCTGTTAAAATTATATTAAACAATTTTATTGGAAAATAAATCCACTTAGGCTTTAAAATAATTAACTAATTGTAAAATAAGCAGATATATTATTTCATTTTCTATATTATATTAATATTGGAAAAATAAATTTAACTTATTTTTTGTGTTTTTTTACACCTGGATTGTCGTGGACTGTTGGCGCTGCCAAGCTATGAACTGTGCCATTTAATAGGAGACTAATATGATTGAAGTTAAACGAGGTCGTGGTAGGCCAAGATCGGCGCCATCAGAAGCTAATGCATCAACGGTACAAGCCTTAGACAGAGGGATATTGTTACTACAAGCCTTGGCGCAGCATAATGCAGTGAGTTTAAGTGACCTGGCGGTGCAGGTAGGCATGCCGGCCTCCAGTGCTCACCGCTTACTGATGACACTGCAGCAACATGACTTTGTAGATTTTGATGAGAATACTCAGTTATGGCAAGTGGGCATTGAAGCATTTCGGGTAGGTAGCGCCTATTTGTCTCGCACTAACTTTTTAGAAGCAGCGCGGGAGCCATTGCGCGACCTGATGGAAACTACGGGTGAGACTGCAAATTTGGCGGTAATAGATAACGCAGAAGTGGTGTTTGTGGCGCAGGTAGAGACCACTAATCCAATTCGGGCTTTTTTTAGTGCGGGTACGCGGGCTTTAATGCATTCATCTGGTATTGGTAAGGCGTTGTTAGCCCAAATGCCAAGGCGTAAGTTAGAGGCCCTATTACAAAGCGCAGGTCTGCCTCAATATACATCAAAGACATTGTCTACACCCACAGAACTTTATGCTGATCTTAAAGTTACCGCTAATAGGGGCTGGTCTTATGATCAAGAAGAGCGCTATGAAGGTATGAGCTGTGTCGGCGCAGCAATACGTAATGCCCAAGGTGATCTTGTAGGTGGCATGTCTGTATCGGGTCCTAGTGTTCGGTTTGATCCGTTACAGGTGGTCGTTATAGGGCTTAAGGTTAAGGCTGCTGCCGATCAAGTGACTTTAACTTTGGGTGGCAAGGTGTAGCTGGGGTATAACCCAAGCAAAGCCAAAGTATAACTAAGCTGTAATAATATAAGCCGTTATAGAGGCGTTATTTTATCAATAAATGCTTTGATAACAGGCACCAATTGGGCCTCTTTTAAACACGCCAAGTGCTCTATTACTTTTAGTTTAGTATCGCGTATGAGCACTGGCTGTATACGATTGTCCGAGGTTAATTCGCCTGCTTGTATAATGCCTACACCTAGCCCTAAAGCCACTGCTTCACGGAGGCCTTCGCTGCTGCCAATTTCCAGTACCTGTTGGCTATTAATTTGGCGACGGCGTAATTCTTGCTCGAACAAGGAGCGGGTATAAGAACCGGTTTCACGAATAATAAGTCGTTGACCTTCAATTTCTGTAAGTGAGACATTTCGGCGTTGTGCCCATGGGTGACCTTTGCCAACAAAAAAAATAATTTCATCTTGGCGAAAAGGTATGGATATTAGACGATCATCCCGGATGCGCTCGGGCATGATACCTATGTCGACCTGGCCTTCGAGTAACTGTTCAATGACCCACTGAGTATTGCCAAAATTCATACCTAGTTTTATGCCTGGATGTTGACTTGAAAAATCCTTCACCAAGGGCATGATCAGAAAAGGACTGTCAGCTGCAATACGCAACTGCCCGTTGAGCATACCTTGAGAGCTAGACAGTAATTGCTCTACTTCTATTCCCAGCACATATTGCCGCCGAGTCAATTCCAATAGTGCACGCCCCATGGCAGTTAGAATAACACCCCGACCATGGCGTTTAAATAATTTAACGGCGTAACGCTCTTCTAAGCCTCTGACATGATCTGACAGGGTGGGTTGGGTCAAGTGCAGACTGGCCGCGGCTTTGGTGAAGCTGCCTTGGGTCGCAACTGCATGAAAGGCCTTTAAATGTGAATAATTAATAGATATTACCTATATATATTATACAAAATATCGATTTGTTCTTTATATTGCCTATCTTTTAGACTGTTTGGAATAGCCAAAGGGTTGTTTCTTACTTTTGTTAATAAACAGCTTATATTTCTGCCAGATAATTAAATTGAGAAGGGTTCATGACAGCTAAACAAGAAATTCAAGTAAATGGACGTGTTTATAAATGGCCTGATAGGCCTGTGGTGGCGGTTTGTATTGATGGTTCGGAGCCTGCGTATATTGAAGCAGCGGTCAAGGCTGGTGTGATGCCTTGGGCTGAAAAAATCATTAATGGTCAGGGATCAGACTTGCGTTGTGATTGTGTTGTGCCAAGCTTTACCAACCCCAATAATATGTCAATTGCTACGGGTGTTGCACCAGTAGTGCATGGCATCTGTGGTAACTTTTATTACGATGTAGAGAATGACCGTGAAGTAATGATGAACGATCCGCAGTTACTGCGGGTAGGGACTTTGTTTAGCGCTTTTCAGCAAGCTGGTGCTAAAGTGGTTATTGTCACAGCTAAAGATAAGCTACGTAGAATGTTAGGTCACGGTCTAACCTTTGGTGATGGTACAGGTGTTTGTTTTTCATCAGAAAAAGCAGACATGGCTACGCTTTCTGAACATGGTATTGAAGGGGTGGTTGATCTTGTGGGTAAAGAGGTGCCATCGGTCTATAGTGCAGACCTGTCTGAATTTATTTTTGCTGCTGGCGTGAAGCTAATGGACACCATGCGGCCCGACATTATGTATTTGTCGACCACTGATTATATACAGCATAAATTTGCGCCAGGTAGCGATGGTGCCAATGCGTTCTATGCCATGATGGATGGTTATTTTGCTCAACTAGAGGCCCTTGGTGCTCGTATCGCCCTCACTGCTGACCACGGCATGAACGTGAAACATGACGCCGATGGGGATCCAGATGTGATCTATTTGCAAACAGAATTAGATGCTATGTTAGGCGTTAATGAAGCTAGGGTGATATTGCCAATTACCGATCCTTATGTGGTGCATCATGGTGCTTTAGGGTCCTTTGCTACGGTTTATGTTAAGCAGGACCATAGGGCTAAAGTATTGGGTCACTTGGAGTCTATGGAGGGCATTGAAGGCGCCTTTGATAATGCTGCAGGGTGTGAAAAGTTTGGTTTGCCCACCGACCGAATGGGAGACTTAATTGTTGTTAGTAGCAAAAATAAGGTGCTAGGTACAACTTCAGAGCGTCATGACCTGTCTGGCCTAGACGTTCCTTTGCGATCTCATGGAGGCATCTCAGAACAATGTGTGCCTCTGATTGTTAGCCAAACTGTTACTGGCATCGATGTTAACAGACGCCTACGTAATTTTGATATCTATGATGTCGTGCTTAACCATGTGCACGGCTAGGAGCCAAAGAGAATGAATATGATTAACCGAGCCTTACCAGAAGTGCGTCAAGAACTCATGCGGATTGCAGGTCGCAAAGTGCCTGGTGATACGGGTAAAACGTTAGATGTGCATTACCCATACACAAATCAGGTTATTGGAACGGTCCCTAGGGCCAGTAGAGCCCAGGTGGCTGAAGCGTTCGCTATAGGTGCAGCCTACAAGTCTGAATTGACACGCTATGAACGGCAACAAATATTATTTCGTACTGCTGTGGCACTTGATGCCAGAAAAGACGAAATTTCTGACCTCATTACACTTGAAACTGGACTTTGTAAAAAGGACTCTTTGTATGAAGTAGGGCGGGCTTATGATGTGTTTATGCTCGCCGGGCAGATGTGTATTCAGGACGACAGCCAAGTCTTTTCATGTGATCTGACTCCCCATGGTAAACAACGAAAAATATTCACGTTACGTCAGCCTTTGAGAGTAATTTCTGCAATTACACCATTTAATCATCCACTCAATATGGTGGCTCATAAGATTGCGCCAGCTATTGCAACCAATAATTGTGTGGTTTGTAAACCGACGGAACTTACCCCTTTAACGCCATTGTTATTGGCTGATATTCTCTATGAAGCTGGTCTGCCTGTGGAAATGTTATCTATGGTCACTGGTTTGCCAGAAGACATTGGTGACGAAATGATCACCAACCAACACATAGAGCTGATTACGTTTACGGGTGGTGTGCCTGTGGGTAAATACATCGCACGAACTGCAGGATATAAGCGACATGTGCTTGAATTAGGTGGTAATTCGCCCTTGATTGTTATGGAGGACGCAGACTTGGATAAAGCTGCAGAACTTGCCGTAGCTGGAGCGACTAAAAACTCAGGCCAGCGCTGCACCGCAGTTAAACGTATCATTTGCATTGACTCAGTAGCTGATGAATTTGTGTCATTATTGGTACAAAAAGCCCGCAAAATTAAATACGGTGACCCCATGGATCCGGATACAGACTTGGGCACAGTTATTAGTGAAGACTCGGCTAAGTTGTTTCAAAAAAGAGTTCTTGATGCCATAGACCAAGGTGCAGATTTGCTTTATGGCAATGACCGGCAAGGCGCTCTTTACTCGCCTACGGTGTTGGATAATGTGCCCTACACCTGTGAGTTAGTGCAAGAAGAAACCTTTGGGCCACCCATACCTGTGATTCGAGTTAAAGACATTGATGAGGCCATTGCCGTGGCCAATTCAACGGCGTTTGGCCTATCAGATGGCGTCTGTACCAATCGTTGGGACTACATTCAACGCTTTATCGAAGAGCTTGATACAGGTACTGTGAATATTTGGGAGGTGCCAGGCTATCGGATAGAAATGTCACCTTTTGGTGGTATTAAAGATTCGGGTATGGGCTACAAAGAAGGTGTAATTGAAGCTATGAAGAGCTACACCAACCTGAAAACCTATTCGTTGCCTTGGTGATCAAAGTCCTAGGTCATTAAAGGGCCTAGTTGGGAGTATATTTATGCAGGTTGCAGACCTCAATAAGATCGAAAACCCATATTTGTTGTTAACCCCGGGTCCACTTTCTACTACCCACAGGGTAAAGCAACAAATGTTGCGGGATTGGTGCACTTGGGACAAAGATTACAATCAAATAGTTCAGCAAATACGTAACCAGTTGGTCAATCTTGCCACGGATCAGCCCGGTTATACTGCAACCCTAATGCAGGGCAGTGGCACCTTTAGTGTGGAAGCTACGATTGGCTCAGTGATACCGGCGAGTGGAAAATTAGTGGTTCTGGTCAATGGTGAATACGGCCGTAGAATCGCTCAAATTGCCAATAAGCTGGGCATTAGTACATTAGTCATTGATAGTGGAGAGTTGGCCGCCGTTGATCCACAAGCGTTGGCTAAGGTGCTGCAGGAAGATGCACAAATTACTCATGTTGCTATGGTGCACTGTGAAACCACAACGGGCATGCTTAATCCGCTTAAAGCCATTGGAGAAATTGCTCAGGAATATGATAAAGTTTACATTGTTGATGCTATGAGTAGCTTTGGCGGTATGGTCATTGACATGGCAGAGTTACATATTGATTTTTTGATAAGTAGCGCTAACAAGTGTATTCAGGGTGTGCCTGGTTTTGGTTTTATCCTGGCTAAACATTCAAGCATGAATTCCATAGCAGGTCTGTCACGTTCTGTTAGCCTTGATTTATATGACCAATGGCGGTGCATGGAAGATAATTTGGGCAAGTGGCGCTTCACGTCACCTACCCATGTCGTGCGTGCCTTTGCCGAAGCCCTAAAGGAACTCGATGGAGAAGGGGGTGTAGTGGCCAGGCAGCAGCGCTATGGCGAAAACCAACGCACTCTAGTGGACGGTATGCAGCGCTTGGGCTTTGAACCTTTGCTGGATGCCCAACTACAATCATCTATCATTACCTCCTTTCATAATCCTCAACACCCTAACTATAACTTTAATACTTTCTATGAAGTGCTAAAGGGGAAGGGCTTTGTAATTTACCCAGGCAAGGTGTCACAAGCGGACTGTTTTCGCATTGGTACCATAGGGGATGTATGGCCCAGTGACATAGATAGATTTATCGAGGCAGTTGAAACCTCGATGTATTGGAATGATGATTAGTTTAATTAATGACTGATATTATTAATTTCCAATTGCAGTTTTGTATTCGTTCAATTAAGTTATGGGCTGTACGAAAGATTACTGGCGACCTTACCAGAGGCGCAGGTTGCGCTTAAAAGGTATCAAGTAAGCAGGCATGTCAGCACTATATTAACAGTATTGCTACTTTGATAGATTGTTAACAATCCCTCATTGCTACTTTGACATATTGCTGTCATATTGTTCTGGCACAATGATTTTGGCGCATCTGGGCCTATTAATGCCGAACCTAACTTGGTTCAATGCTTTTATAAAAATAACAGTAGAGGAATAACCATGAAGACTTTCATTTATCCCGCAGCTACCTTGCTCGCTTTAGTAGTGAGTGGTGCTGCAACTGCGGCCAGTTGTCCGCCTGTCACAGTAGCTGACCCCATGGGTGTTGGCCAAGGTGCTTTTCCACAGCAATATGAATTAGCTGAATTTGAGTCCATCGGCAGCTGTACCATGTCCTTTAACGGCAACCCTCAAGCAGCTGCACTCAATGCCAGTATTAGGGGTAATAAATCATTACCTTCACTATCTCAGCGCTTACCTTCAGAGCCATTGGTAGTAGCTCCTTACGATTCCATCGGTTCATACGGTGGAACGCTAGATGCGCTGTCGAACGCGACAGAATCAGGCACATCTGACTTTATGTCAACCCGTCACGTCAACCTCGTGCGGTATTCTGACGATTTGACAACCATCGTTCCAATGATTGCCAAAGGTTGGGAATGGAACAACGATTTCACACAGTTGACGTTCTTCTTGCGCGATGGTCATAAGTGGTCTGACGGCGCACCGTTCACTGCCGAAGATGTGAAGTTCTGGTATGACAACATCGCTACGGACAGTAACGTTCGTGAAAAACCAAAGGATTACGTTCTTGTTGGTGGTGAAGTTATGGATCTTGTCGTGGTTAACCCGACAACAATTCAGTTCAACCTTCCAAGCCCAAAACCGGGTCTACTATCACATTTCGCCAACCACTATGCGCAGGGCTTCCAGCCTAAGCATTTCCTTGGTCAGTTCCATCCGGACATAAATTCTGGTGCGGATGCGCTTGCGCAGTCCTACGGCTTTGAAAACGGCTATGCTGCAATCAAAGGTTACTATGGTAACTCTGATTGGATGGATACTCCGACACCAATGTTGGCCCACCCTGATCTAGTTGCTGGTCTGCCTGCGGATACAGTTCCGACTCTGGAAAGCCATATTATCACCCGGGAAAACACGGAAGGACGTCACTTAGTTGCCAACCCTTACTTCTTCCAAGTTGATACTGCAGGCAATCAGTTGCCTTACATCAACGAGCAGGACGAGTTGTTTGTGGGTGAGCGCGAAGTTCGTCTTCTGAAGCTAGTCAACTCCGAAGTTGACTATAAGGCTCAGTCATTGAACCTAGATTATGCGCCGCTGCTTCTTGAAAATCAGGAAAAAGGTAATTTCACAGTTGACCTAAGACCTGAGATTGCCATGAGTACCTTCTCGTTCAATGTGACGTCGGAAGATATGGAAAAACGTAAAGTGTTTGGTGATATACGTTTCCGTCAGGCGATGTCAGTTGCAATGAACCGTGCAGAGATCAATGAAGTGGTCTACTTCGGTCTTGGTGCTCCTCAGCAGTATACTGCATTCGCGCCTTCACCTAGTTTCATAAGTGCAGAAACTGAGCAATCATACGCACAGTTCGATCCGGATATGGCTAATGCCCTGCTGGATGAAATTGGTATGGTTGACGTAGACGGTGACGGAATGCGTGAATTGCCAAACGGTGATACGCTAGTGCTGAATATGCAAATTGCTACGCAGGGTGGATCTCTCAAGCTGGTTGAGGTTGCGGGTCAAAACTGGCGTGATGTGGGTATCAACAACACGGTTAAAGAAGTGACAACGGATGAGTATCGTTCTGCTGCGTCTTCGAACAGCCTTGATGTTACCTATTACGCAAAGGGTCAGCCACTTGCTGTTATCCTCGGTATTTCGGAGCTATTCCAGCCACCGTTCGATAACTACTTTAACCACACATCAGGCATGTTGTGGGGACAGTATGTTGATACAGATGGTGCTTCAGGTGTGAAACCACCTCAGTGGGTCTATGACTCAATGGCGGGTATTGATGCCTTCCAGTCTGCAATTGCTGGCTCTGACGAGTCTAATAAAATTGGTGAAGCTCTGGTTGATACGGTTGTTGATAACCTGCTGTTCATTGGTACTGTGAAAGCAGTTGCACCAATCTATCACAGCAACAAGCTGAAGAACTTTGCTGATTTTAAAACTCAGTCCTATGCGTACTACCGGACCTATCCGTACCGTGCGACACAGTGGTGGTTAGACGAGTAGCCCGGTTACTCTGAAATAACACCCCCGCGGGCAGCCTCGACTGCCCGCGGCTTATTTATAAACGAGCTAAAAAAGCTCGAACGAATTCTCCGGGGATACAATCCAACATGTTGCAATTCTCCAAATTTTTCGCCATCAGAGCTATGCTAGCGATCCTCACCTTAGTGATGGTGTCATTTATAGTCTTCACTCTGATGGAACTTGTTCCAGGCGATTGTGCCGAACGGTATGTGGCATTTAAGAACTCTCAAGGATCCGTGATTACACCGGAAGACATCCAGATAGAGCGTGTCCGCTTAGGCCTAGATCAACCCTATGTTCAACGCTGGGGCTCATGGATTATCAATGCCTTTCAAGGCGAATACGGTAACAGCTGCATCCTCCGCGTCGATATCGCACAACTTTTGGGGCAAAAATTTTGGCTGAGTCTTGGCCTTTGCTTATCTGCTCTCCTGCTTGCTTACATCATTGCGATTCCTGTCGGTATCATTGCCGCAACGTCTAAAAATGCGGTTTTGAATAACTCTTTACGCCTGGTTAGCTACTTGGGTTTGGCATTGCCTAACTTTTTGTTGGCCTTGATGATTATGTTGTTTTCTACTGTTTACTTTGGTGACAGTTTGACGGGGCTATTTTCGAAGGAATACCGTGATGCGGCCTGGTCTACGGATCGTGTGATGGACTTTTTAGGCCATGCCTGGCTTCCCATCTTTATCCTTGGCTGGTCGGCAACGGCATTTGCAATTCAAACCGTGCGGGCATTAATGTCAGACGAAATTGGTAAGCTTTATGTGACTGCAGCAGCAGCACGAGGCGTCTCTGGTAGCCGATTATTAATGCGCTATCCAGCGCGACATGCGCTTAGTCCTATTATCAACTCGGTAGGATTTGATCTTAACCGCATATTTAACGAGCTGCCCATTGTTGCCCTCATTCTAACCCTGACTGAGGCTGGTTCTCTGCTGATTGAGGCGTTGGCTCGCTCAAACGACCAACAACTTGCTGGGGCTATCATTTTTATGCTGGCGGCCAGTATTGTGGCGCTCAACTTTGTGACCGACATCATTCTTGCGCTGACTGATCCGCGTATTCGCCGCAGTATTGTAGGATAATGGACATGACCGATATTACAAATACAGCCCCGTCCACAAATCAAAAGCTCAAAGAAGCCTATTTCACCGCATCTCAAGGGCAGCTGATCTGGCAAAGATTTAAACGTAATAAATCTGCTTTGGCGGGTGGATGGGTGCTCATCATCCTGATACTTTCTGGTATATTTTCACCTTTTTTGACGCCTTATGACGCCACTATTGCAGGACGTGATAAGGATTACCTAAACGGCGCACCCCAAGTGCCCTCTTTTTGTGATGATAATGGCTGCTCTATCCGGCCGTTTGTTTATACCTACGAGCGAACTCGCTCCTTCAAAACCAACTTCCGCTGGGTAAGTGAAGAGAAAACTGGACTAGAGGACCGTCGCTATGTGACCTTCTTCAGTAAGGGTATGGAGTATAAGTTCCTTGGGATCAACTTTGACCGACACCTGTATGGTGTTGATAAGGGGCAGATCCATATCTTTGGCACCGACTCGACAGGCAAGGATATTTTCTCTCGGACTCTAACGGCGGTTAACACCTCGATGGCGGTGGGCACGATTGGTGTTTTTATTGCATTCTTCTTGGCTTTAGTTATTGGTGGAGTTTCTGGGTATTACGGAGGAAAAATAGATTCCGTTCTGCAAATGATAACGGATACAGTAAGGACTATCCCCAATATTCCCTTGTTTATGGCATTGGCCGCATTTATCCCTGACACATGGAGTTCAGAGGAAAGATTTTTCTTTATCTCGCTTGTGCTTGGGCTGATTGGTTGGACGACATTGGCACGACGCATCCGCACGCACCTGTTAAGTGAACGAAACCAAGAATACGTTTTGGCAGCACAGCTGTGTGGAGCCTCCCCAAGTCATGTAATCCGGCGACATCTGTTGCCCAGCTTCACTAGCTATATTATCGTCGATTTAGTGATTTCCTTTCCCTACATGATTTTGTCTGAAACAGCGCTTAGTTTCATTGGTCTGGGTCTGAAAGACCCTGTGAACTCGTTAGGAGTCATGTTGCAAAACGTGACCAGTGCTGATGTTTTATTAAACTATCAGTGGTATTTTATCCCAGTCATATTTTTTATTGTTTTGGTGCTAGCGTTCGTTTTCGTAGGTGATGGTTTACGTGATGCTGCCGATCCTTATGCGGATACTAACAAATGAGCCGTTTACTTGATGTAGAAAACCTGACCCTTGATTTCGATACTGATGAAGGCCGTATAACTGCTGTTGATGATGTGTCATTTAGCCTAGAAGCTGGTGAGATCATGGGTTTGGTGGGTGAAAGTGGTTCTGGAAAATCAGTGACTGCTAAGGCCTTAATGAAGCTCAATGCGAGTAATGCAATATATGGGCAAAACACTAAAATTACCTTAAATCTGGCTGATGGGCCGGTGGATATAATGTCTTTGAGGACAGCCAAAGAGTTGCAAGTTGTGCGCGGTGGAGCTATCTCCATGATTTTTCAAGAGCCCATGGCCAGTTTTGCGCCAGCTATTACTATCGGTGCTCAAATGGTGGAACAGCTATTGATCCACACCAGCATGAGTGCCCTTAAGGCTCAAGAAGTCTCTATAGAAATGCTCAATAGAGTTGGTATTTCGGATGCCAGCACCCGATTTAAGCAATATGCGTTCGAACTGTCTGGCGGTATGCGTCAAAGGGCAATGATTGCGATGGCGCTATCTACAAATCCTAAGTTACTCATTGCGGACGAACCGACAACGGCCTTGGATGTAACCATTCAAGCGCAAGTTATAGATTTAATGAAGGATCTAGTGAAAGATTTTGGTATGGGTATTGTGTTTATTACCCACGACTTGGGTGTCATTGCCCAAACTGCGGATACGGTTGCGGTCATGTACCTTGGCCGAGTGGTCGAAAAAGGCCCCGTTCGTCAGGTTATTGGTAATCCATCCCACCCATATACTCAGGGCTTAATCCAGGCCTTGCCTAGGTTAGATGATTTAGATTCTCCATTAACACCTATTCCAGGGGATATACCATCGCCTTTGGAACGTCCAAATGGCTGTGTTTTTAATACTCGCTGTAGTCGTTTTTTGGGTCCCCAGTGCAGTGTCACTATTCCAGAGTTCACTCCCATCTCCCATGACCATATGGTGGCTTGTCACATCTATCAGCAAGACCAGAAAGGAACTTGAAAATGAAGCGAGATACGTTAATTTCTGCTACCGATGTGTCTGTTCACTACCCTATTAACGGAGGTAAGCTATTTGGCCCTAAGCCAGTTGTGCGGGCGGTTGAGAACGTCACACTAAATATCACGAAGGGAAGTTTTTTTGGTTTGGTTGGCGAATCAGGTTCAGGTAAAACAACCTTAGGTAGGGCCATGCTAAAGGCCGCACCCATCACCAGCGGCATTGTTAATTTTAATGATGGTGAGGTTAACTATAGCCTGTCTAATATGGACGCGAAAGAGCTTAAGGATTACCGGGCTAGATCACAATTAATTTTTCAAGACCCCTATGCAGCTTTGAGCCCACGTATGACTGTCAGGGATATTATTGCTGAGCCTCTTGAGATTATGAAGCTTACTTCATCAAGAGAAGAAACAGACAGAAGAGTTCGAGAAATTGCCACTAAATGTCGCTTGAATCTTGAACACTTGCGCCGCTTTCCCCATGCCTTTTCGGGTGGTCAACGACAACGTATCTCCATCGCACGTGCGTTGGTGTCTGAGCCTAAATTTGTAGTCGCTGATGAAAGTGTTGCAGCACTTGATGTTTCCATCCAAGCGGATGTACTCAATTTGTTGAAAGAAATTCAGCAAGAGATGGGACTGACATTTTTATTCATTAGCCATGACCTAAGTGTTGTTGCACATATTTGTGATCACGTTGCAGTGATGTATTTTGGCCGGTTAGTAGAAACAGCACCCACTCGTGAATTGTTCAACAATCCTTCTCATCCTTATACCAAGGCTTTGCTGTCTGCAATTCCTTCCCTTGATCCTGATGCAAAGAACTTGGCACAAAAATTAGAAGGTGAAATCCCATCACCTACTAATCCACCACCGGGATGTAAATTTCAAACACGTTGCCCCCACGCCATTGATATTTGCCGGCGCGATGAGCCTCAACTAGAAAAAATAGGTGAGGAACATGATGTGGCATGCCATCGCTGGCAAGAATTGATGTAGCGAATCATATGCAGGCTTAAAGGGGCCTGCGGTGACAATTAATAAGAATTAAGCAGATCTAGGGCAGCTTGATGTAGTTCAGGCGTCGCTGCAGCCACAACTAGGCCACCCCAGCCATCTGCCAACTCCTTGCCTTCCCAATCGGTAATAATGCCTCCAGCGCCCTCTACCACAGGTATTAGCGCCATGATGTCGTAGTAGTGTAGGGAACCCTCCACTACCAAATCGATTTGTCCAGAAGCTAGCAAACCATAGCAGTAACAGTCACCGCCAAAACGACGTAGGTAAACCAAACGGCTCAATTTTTCAAACTTATCCAACTGGGCTGCATTAAACATGTCAGGCTCAGTACAATAGAGAGTGGCTTGTGCCAACTGTGTGACGGTTGACACGCTACAGGTCTCTCCATTGAGAGTGGTTTTTTCTCCTATAGTGCCAATCCAACGTTCATCAAGAATAGGCATGTCAATCACCCCCAGCTTAGGCCTCTCATGGTATGTGAGAGCTATTAAAGTGCCGAAGGTTGGCATGCCCGAGATGAAGCTTTTAGTACCATCAATGGGATCAATGACCCACTTGTAATCGGCTAAGCTTTGGTTAGAACCATGTTCTTCACCTATAATTCCGTGCTCGGGGTGACGTTGGCTTATGATTTGGCGAATCTGGCTTTCTACTGTGCGGTCTGCTTCGGTAACTGGGCTGGCGTCAGCTTTAGACTCAACTATAATGCGCTGACGATAATAGCGTTTAATGGTTGCTCTAGATTGGTGCAGAGCGTCTTCAATAGTGGTCAAGAAAAGGTTTATCATTATAGCTAGTCAATTGATTGGGCATCATTATTAAATTTCTAATAGGGTCTATTTTTTTTCTTGAAGGGTCAAACGTAAATATCTTATGATTCAAATTAGAATAGGTAATATGTGGTGAACAGGCCTCCTAGAGGGTGGTTTTAACGTCCTAATAGCGCCCCTATTAGTATATTTCATCATGGGTATTATTAATGTTTGATTACGCAATGACAAATTGTGGTTTATATTTTGCGTCCTTAGCGATTATTAGTCTGGAGTGAAGCTAGGCATGATTAAAAATGTATTGTTTATTACCGCTGATCAATGGCGCGGAAGTTGTCTCTCAGCTTTGGGCCACCCAGTGGTTAAAACACCTAACTTAGACAAATTAGCGGCATCCGGGGTGTTGTTCTCTCAACATTACGCCCAATCTGCGCCTTGTGGTCCGTCTCGTGCATCCATTCATACGGGTATGTACTTGAAAAACCATCGGGTCTGCGATAATGGTACACCTTTGGATCGGCGGTTTACCAATATTGCCCAGGAAGCACGACAATGTGGTTTCGACCCAGTTTTATTTGGCTACACTGATACGGCCCTTGACCCACGTGACTTAGCCGACAATGATCCCCGGCGTAAAAGCTATGAAGCGGTACTGCCAGGGTACAGTTTAGGACAAGGATTGTTTGACGAGCCACTTGCTTGGGTCCAATGGTTAGCAGATAAAGGCTACGCGACCCCCGAAGATGCTCAATGTAGGGAGATTTACCGTCAGTTTGATGATCAACACAAGGAAGATAAACGGGGAGTAGGTTACCTTGCCGCACCATACTCTGCCGAACACACAGAAACTGCTTTTCTCAATGAAAAAGTAATGCAATATATAGATGTGAAAGAGGATGACCCATGGTTTATACACCTTTCTTGGTTGCGTCCTCATCCGCCATTTTTAGTGCCCGAGCCTTATCATAGTATGTATCAATCTGTGGAGACAGAAGCACCTGTGCGGCACTCCAGTCTGGCTCAGGAACAGGCTCAACACCCCTATGTGAAGTTTGAAATTGATGAAAAGTTAGCGCAAAAACCACATCATGGTGAGTCTCTCTTGCCCACTATTAACGACGAAGACCTGCAGCAACTTAAAGCCACTTACTACGGCATGATGACTGAGGTTGACGCACAAATGGGGCGTTTATTGGATTTTTTAACCGCGCGTAACTTACTGGAAAGTACTTTAATTGTATTTAGCTCTGATCATGGAGAGCAACTGGGCGACCATTATCTATTAAGTAAATTAGGCTTTTTTGACCAGTCTTATCATATTCCTTTGATTGTTCGTGCGCCGGGTTCAGAATGGGATGACAGTCGTGGTAAACGGGTATCAAAATTTAGTGAAAATATTGACTTGATGCCCACCATATTAGATCTTTTAGGGGCCACGCCGCCGGTGCAATGTGATGGCTACAGTCTAAGGCCGTTCCTTGAATCCAACGCTGACTTTGCGTGGCGCACTTGTGTGCATTGGGAATATGACTTTCGTGACATATTGCAAGGCAAGCCAGAACAACGTTTTGGGCTGTCTTTAGACGAGTGCTCTTTGGCAGTGATTCGTGACTATAATTATAAGTACGTGCACTTTAATCAGTTACCTGCGCTGTTGTTTGACCTTCGAAATGACCCAGATGAACTCAACAATCTAGCAGAAAACCCTGATTATACTGAAGTTATGCTAGGTTATGCGCAAAAGATGCTCAACTGGCACATGCGTAATGAAGACCGCAGTTTGACGGGTTGGCTTTTCCATAAAGATGGCCCAACTCAGCGCCTTCCTATAGACCGCAATACGCAACCGCGTTAGTTTGGATGGCCAGTGCCGTTGCTTTTATCTGCATCACATTCTTGTAACAACCAGTCCTTAAAGTCAGCTACATGGGTGCAAGTAGTGAGGTCAGATTTAGTAGTGAGCCAGTAGCCACCTTGGCTTGGTAAACGGATGTTGAAAGGTTCTACCAGTGAGCCGTTGGCTAACTTTTGATTGACAATAGGGGACCTGGCTAGGGCAACGCCAGAACCATGGATAGCAGATTTTAAGGTGAGCATGGATTGGTCAAAGCGATGGCCTAGTTCGGAATTAACATTGCTAACTCCGGCGTGGGCTAACCACGTAGCCCAATCTTCTGGGTAAAAGTTGATATGTAGTAGTTTATATTTGGCTAAGTCTGATGGTTGTAGTAAAGGTTCTGGACCAGTGAGTAGTTCTGGACTGCAGACTGGAAATATTTCCTCTGCAAAGAGTAATGTGCTGTGACTCTTGAGGCTGGGCTCCAATAAATACTGGATTTCAATATCAAACGCATCCGGGAAAAAACTAATGTCGTTATCTTGAGCGGATAAATTCACATCAATATCCGGGTGTTGCTGCTGGTAGGCAGTTATTCTTGGCAGTAACCATTGCACAGAAAATGACGAAGGTGCTTTAATGTTCAGGTGGGTAGATTTTTTATCGGTGATGATTTCCTTGTAACCTAGGCCTATCAAGTCGAAGGACTTGGTCAACATAGGTAAGTAGGATTTGCCAGCATTGGTTAGTGAAAGACGTTGATGAGCACGATTAAAAAGGTTTAGGCCAATGTAATTCTCTAGCGTCCTTACTTGGTGACTAATGGCCGCCTGGGTTACATTTAGTTCGGCCGAAGCTGCAGTGAAGCTTAAATGGCGGGCAGCTGCTTCAAACGCTTTAAGAGCGTTTAATGGTGGCATTCTACGGTTCATATAGATGGTTATCGTATTAGCTGTAAAAACTTAAGGTGAACAATTACACATACTTTAATCAATACTTGTTTGTTAGTCTAGCAAGCTGGTTGTTGCACCTAACTCCTGCCGTACTAAAGTCACCCAATAAGCGGCCCCAGTTTCCAGAATGTCATCATTAAAATCATAGTGGGGGTTGTGTAACATACAGCCACCTACACTGTCTTTGCCATTACCCAAAAAAGCGTAGCAGCCGTCTTTAACGCGCAACATGCTAGAAAAGTCTTCAGAGATGGTCTTAGGGCGACAGGCTAAATCGACTAACTTGCCACCTAATAAAGAGAGCGCTGCTTTGCCTGCGGCTTGGGTTTCTTTTTCAGTGTTAATGGTAGCCCAGAATACGCGGTCGTAGGTGTATTCATGCTCGGCACCATGGGCCTGGCAGATACCAGCTACTAGTCGCCCCATGCGGGCTTCGATTAAACTTTGCACTTCCTCAGAGAAACTGCGGCAATCGCCAGTGATCGTGACTGTACTTGGAATAACATTGATGGCACCATCGGTGACAAACTCGGTAGCCGAGACCACGGCTTGCTGTTCTGGGTTTATGCTGCGGGATACGATCGTTTGTAACCCTAGTAGAATTTCTGCGCCGATGACTAAAGGATCAATGTGGTGGTGAGGTTGTGAGGCGTGACCGCCCCGGCCTTTAATTACAATCTTAAAGTTATCTTCACTTGCCATCACCCCACCAGAATTCATGGCCATGTGGCCAGCCGCCATGCCGGGCATGTTATGGAGGCCATAAACAGCCTGCATGGGGAAACGTTCGAACAAGCCATCATCTATCATGGCTTGGGCACCTGAACCGTGTTCCTCATCGGGTTGGAATATAAAGTAAACTGTGCCGTCAAAATCGCCATGTGCTGCTAACTCTTGTGCTGCACCTAACAACATGCTGGTATGACCATCGTGACCACAGGCGTGCATGCGCCCGTCATTTAAGGACTTGTGGGAAAACTCGTTAAGCTCTTGGATAGCTAATGCATCCATGTCGGCTCTTAATCCAATGGCTTTGTTGGAGGATCCCTTGGATAACTGACCAACGATGCCTATTTGGCCAATACCTTGATGCACAACAAGGCCAAACTCAGTGAGCTTTTGTACCACAAAGGCGGCCGTATCAAACACCGAAAATTCAGTTTCTGGGTACTGATGCAGATGACGACGCCAGCTTTGCATCTGGCTTTTGGAGGCGTGAAGGAGTTGGGTCATTAGGGTGCTTTAAAGGGAAATATAAGCGCCCATCATGGCATATTTATCCTTTGGCCACTAGGCCTACACTTTCGATACCTGCAACTGCAGCGAGCAAATCATTGTCTGAACTATCTCCTGTTACACCGAGTGCACCCAGGGTTTGGCCACGTCCGTTTTGGATCAACACGCCACCCGGTACGGGAATCATCTTGCCGTCTAAGGCAGCATTAGCAGTCACGATGAAATAAGGCTGAGCTTCGGCTCTAGCCATTTGAGCGCTACCTGGCATGCCCAGCATTACTACACCATAAGCCTTGGCTTGGGCAACGGCAAAGCGGCCTGGTGATGCACCATCTTGGCGTTCAAATGCTTTTACATGGCCACCCGAGTCCAACACTATTGCAGATAAAGGGTTTAATCCAAGCTCCTTACCTTTAGCAAGGGTTAAGTTGATGATGCGCTTTGAGCGGCTTAAAGATAGTTCGGCCATAAGAGGCTCCAAATAATTGTTGTCATTGAGAGCATCATAGCCGAGTTGTTTTGTAGATATTAGTCTGTATTCGACTTTAGTAGGGACTAAACGGTCATACTGATAATTTATAAACCTGATGCGCTGTCACGTATTTGGTTGAGGGTCTGGTTTGGCGTTAGGGCCTGTGGGTCCAGTTTAATGTGGATAAGGGCTGGTTTTTTGGCAGCTATTGCTGCACTCAAAGCTTGAGGAAATTGCTCGCTCTTAGTAACCCGAGTAGCAAAAGCGTCATAAGCTTTGGCCAGCGCACAAAAGTCTGGATTGACTAAATCTGTAGCGCTCACACGACTGGGGAAATGAAGTTCTTGGTGCATGCGGATGGTGCCATACATACCATTGTCGATAACCAACACAATAACGGCAGCCTTTTCTTGTACTGCGGTGCCAAATTCTTGCATGGTCATTTGGAAACAACCGTCTCCAGCGAAAGCCACTACGGTTTTGCCTGGGAAAGCTATTTTTGCTGCGACAGCTGCGGGTAAGCCATAGCCCATAGAGCCACTCGTTGGCGCAAGCTGGGTGCCGTATTGAGAGAACTTCCAAAAACGGTGAATCCACGTGGCATAGTTGCCGGCACCGTTGGTCATAATTGAATTAGAGGGCAAGGTTGCAGCAAGATGCGACATGATAGCAGGCATTTGCACGTCGCCAGGGTGTGCCTTAGTAGGCAAGCTAGACCAGAACTGATAGTTGCTATGGCACTGCGCCACATGTTCTAAACGATGCTGACTGATTTTATGTGCAACTGTTAGTTGAGAAAGGCCTTGCGCGAAGGCTTTAGGGCTGGCGTGAATGGCTAAGTCTGGGCGATATACTCGGCCCAGTTCTTCTGCGCAAGCATGGATATGAATGAGCTGTTGTTGAGCACCTTGTACGCCTAACAGTTGATAATTTTGCGACGGTACTTCTGAGAAACGACCACCCATTAAGATGACTAAATCAGCATCGGTGATGGCAGATTTTAATTTAGGATTAATGCCTAAACCAACATCACCAGCGTAGTGGGGGTGATTATGGTTAAACAACATTTGGCGACGGAATGAGCAAGCTACTGGCACCCTAAACTGTTCCGCAAAGGCTTCTACTTTAGCCACTGAATCTGCGCACCAACGGCTACCACCCAATACTACGATAGGATTATTGGCTTGTTCGATCATATTAGCCATTTGTTGCAAATTAGCTTGGCTAGGGTAGGTCTCTAAAGTATTAAAAGGCTTGATTTCGGAGCTTGTGGCTGTGCCAGATAAGGTATCTTCTGGCAATACCAATACTACGGGGCCTGGGCGGCCACTGGTGGCCACAGTCCAAGCACGGCTGACCATTTCGGTGATGCGGTCTGTGGAGTCTATTTCCGCAACCCATTTAGCCATCGAGCCTAAATATTGGCCATAATCCACTTCTTGAAAAGCTTCTCGGTGACGTAGTTTGCTATTTATCTGGCCAATAAATAAAATCATCGGTGTTGAATCTTGCTGTGCCACGTGGATTCCGGCGCTGGCGTTGGTAGCACCGGGCCCACGGGTGACAAAACAAATGCCAGGGGTGCCGTGGAGCTTGCCCCATGCTTCTGCCATCATGGCAGCACCACCTTCTTGGCGAGCGCTAGTGGCGTTAATGGGGCTATCGTGTAAAGCATCGAGTACTTCTAGGTAGCTTTCACCAGGTACACAAAATAGTTGTTTAACTCCGTGGGCTTCTAAGGCGTCGACAACCAGTTCGCCACCAGATTTGATATAAGCAGTCATAAATGTTCCCTTATAGGAGTTACAGACGTTGTAAGGTTTTGTAATAAGCCTCTACGGCTATCAATCGACAGAGATCCTGATCTTGGAGTTGAAGGCCTCGCGCAGTTTCATGGCTAATGATAGCATTACCGCTTTCATCAAACGATACGGCTACAATGCTGCTGCGAAAGTTGTCTAGTTCGGTATTACTAATCAAAAATAATTCTGCATCATCGTTAGGCTGAGCTATTTTAGCATTGAATACAGCGCTGTTTTTAACAGAACTTACGTCTTTAAGCTGAGCTTCTACCGTAGGGCCTGCGTCAAAAATATCCACGTAACCGATATGCTGAAAGCCTTCTTTCTCTAGTAAACGAAGAGCTGGGCGGGTTTTTTCGTGTACATGGCTAATTACCGCTTGGGCCTCAGGGCTAAGTAGGTTTACATAAAGGGGGTATTTAGGCATAAGTTCAGCAATAAATACTTTGTTGCCTAAACCGACGAGGTAGTCTGCCTGCTTAAACTCCATAGAGAAAAAGTGCGTGCCTAACCAATGCCAAAAGGGAGAATTACCGTTGGCATCATTAACACCACGCATTTCCGCAATGACTTTACTGCCAAATCGTTCGGCAAACTGAGCCATAAACAAAAAACGACTCTTAGATAAAAGGCGGCCATTGGTGCCTTTGCGGTGTGCTTCTTGTAAGAATAAGGTACACACTTCGGCACAGCCTGTGTAATGGTTGCACAAAGTGAGCACTTCCATTTTATTGTGCACGTCTAGGGTAGGCGAGGCATGAACCACGGTCTGGCGGTGATAATGGTAGAAAGGCGCGCGAGTGCCAACGCTGGCTTCCACCGCCGTGGTGCCTATCACTTCACCGGTTTCTGTATCTTCCAGAACAAATAAATACCCTTCGTCAAACGGTTGGGTAATTTGTTTGGCAAAAGAGGCAACGGAGCGAGCAATTTTGTCATTTAAAACATCGCGATTAATGGGTAAGGACGTAAAACCTACACCTGAATCTACGGCAATTTGATACAAAGCGTCTTGATCCTGTGGACCAATAGGGCGAACAACCAACATAGTGAGCTAGCCATTAATAACGAATAAAGGACTATTATACGGGGAGTTGCCTATATAGTGGCAAGATTTAACTTGCACATATGCGCCGTAAATCTTCGCAAACCTGTTTATGTCCTGCACAAGGCAAATGATACAGAGCACCTTGCTCAATAATGTAGCCATTGATCGCCTCAATTTCTGTTGGGCTGCCTGCTTGGCAGTCTTGCAGCATGGACGACTTATTGAGGGCTGTTTTCTGCAAAATGCGTAAAGCTGTGTTTAGCAACCCTTGGCCTAAGGGCACTATGCCTACTCGGGCCATAACATCTTGAGTTTCTATACATAGTTGCTGCAACCGCGGCCAACCTTGGGGATGGTTAATTAGCTCACCATTAGGGCATTGATAGATGGCGGTTAGGGCATTAATTACACTATTGACTGCTAACTTGTGCCACATAGGTGTGCGGATGTCTGTATGCCATGAGATGTTAAGTATTGGTGCAGGTGGTTTATGCTTGTGGTCATCACTGTCTTGGCTTGCCTGAAGTAGGCTTTGTATAGATGCCGGTATTTCAGCGTCAAATAAGTGGTCGCTAAAAATTCCTATAAACGTTTCACCATGACCAGCCCGTACTACATCAAAAGGGCCTTTGCGCCACGCACCGTCAGTACTGGTTGCACAATATATATTAGCTTTTGGCAATGCTCGTTGTAACTCTTGGGCGCTACCCATGCCGTTTTGTAGCAGCATAATTTGGGCGTCATGGGCCAAGTGTTGACGCCATGGCAATATGGCATCCAAGGTGGCGTAGGACTTGCAGCAAACTAACAGGTGTTTAATTTTTTCAGTGGGTGGGCTGTGAGGGATAAATGCCTTAGGGTGAATACAAGTATGGACATCGTCCGACAACACATTTACACCCCCTGCGGCTTGGTATTGTGCCAGTTGGGCCGTGCCTTTTAATAGCAAAGTTACGGTTGACCCTTGCGTGGTCAAAGCGCTGGCCCAAAGGCTGCCAATAGCACCGACACCACAAATGTGCCAAGGGTAGGATGAAAGACGAGTCATGGGTTACAATATTACCATTAAGTTTTGTCCAGTATTTTAACAAAGGAATTTACTAATGCCATCATTTGATGTGGTTTCCGAACTCGATAGCCATGAAGTGTCTAATGCCCTAGACCAAGCTAACCGTGAAGTGACCACGCGTTACGACTTTAAAGGTACTAATGCACGTTTTGAGCAAGGCGAGGATCTCGTCACCATGCATGCCGATGTGGAGTTCCAATTGCAGCAGATGTTGCCCATCTTGCATGAAAAACTAATCAAACGTGGTGTAGATATTCGTTGTTTAGAAGTGAAAGACCCAGAAACCACTAATATGAAAAGCCGTCAGGTAGTATTGATGCGCACCGGTTTAGATAAAGAGCTGGCTAAGAAAGTAGTGAAGTTCTTAAAAGAGAAAAAACTAAAAGTACAGAGCCAAGTTCAGGGCGACCAGGTAAGGGTGACGGGGAAAAAACGTGATGATTTGCAAGAAGCTATTGCGAGCCTGCGAGAAGGTGAATTTGATTTGCCGCTGCAGTTTAACAACTTTAGGGATTAATGATTATCCTCAGAGCCACTGGCTAGAGCTCCCGCTGCAAAATGGAATCATATATCAATGTCTAAAACTGTAAAATTACTTAGCTTTGCTGTCGTTTGTGCATGCGTACTGCTCGCGATTAACTTTGGTATGCGCGCATCATTTGGCTTTTTTATGACCCCAATATCCAGCGAGTTTGGTTATGGGCGTGAGATTTTTGCATTTTCTTTGGCGCTACAAAACCTCTGTTGGGGTTTGTTTCAGCCCATCGCAGGGGCTGTAGCCGATCGTTTTGGCACTGCTAAAACGATTTATGTGGGCTCAATCGCTTATGCATTAGGTCTTTATGTTACAGCGACAGCTGACAGCTTTTGGGGCCTACACATAGGCGCTGGAATTTTAGTGGGCATGGGTATTGCGGGTACAGGTTTAGGTGTGGTCTTGCCCGCTTTAGCCCGAATGGTGAGTGAAAAAAATCGAGGATTGGCCCTAGGCTTGGGCACTGCTGCAGGCTCTTTCGGCCAATTACTGGTGATTCCGGTAGCGCAAGAATTCATTTCTGCCTATGGCTGGCAAACCACACTAATAATTTTAGCAGGTGGCTCATTATGTATGTTGTTGTTGTCGAGGCCCTTTCGCAATGATGGCCAACAGTCTGTGGTCGTTAGTTCAGAGCAAGATCAAACCTTGTCTGACGCACTTAAAGAGGCCAGTGGACACGTGCACTATTGGTTGCTTATCGCTGGCTTTTTTGTCTGTGGTTTCCAATTAGCATTTATCACTGTGCACATGCCTGCCTACTTGTCTGACAATGGTTTTGATGCCCAAGTTGCCGTTATTAGTTTGTCATTAATCGGTTTTTTCAACATCTTTGGTTGTTTGTTATTCGGTTCTTTGTCTGGCAAGTATTCCAAGAAAAATCTGTTAGGTATTATCTATTTATTACGTGCCGTGGCCATTGCGGCCTTTATGCTAACACCCATCACCACCACCTCTGTGTACCTGTTTTCTATTATGACTGGATTCTTATGGCTTGCTACTGTGCCTCCTACTTCTGGTCTAGTGGCACAAATGTTTGGATTAAAGTACATGGGTACCCTGTATGGCATTGTCTTTTTAAACCATCAGCTAGGTTCATTTTTAGGGGTTTGGTTGGGTGGTTATTTGTATGATACAACGGGCAGTTATAATAATGTTTGGTGGGCAGCTGCAGCCATTGCGTTAGTGACTGCTGCTATTCATATTGTTATTGATGAGCGGCCAGTAAGCCGTCTTAGACTATTAGCTGCTTAAAGATTTACCCATTTATGATCCTTTTCGTCCAGGTGATGAATGCATTACCTATCAAATTAAAGCGCTGCACGAAATTTTTGCAAACGAGGCTCATGTAGCGAGTAGTTATTTATCCCGTTGATCTTGTTTTTCTTGTGCTTTAGCCTGGCGCCGTTGCGCGATTGTATCGATGGCATCAGCACCTATGTGGGCTTCGCCACGCTCTTGGGCCAGTTGCATTTGGCGCTGACGTTCTTGATAACGTTGACGCTGATCTGGGGTGTGTTTGTCAAAACAGTATGGGCAGCTAATACCTTCTAAGAATTTGTCGCTAGTTTGTTCTTCTTTAGTAATAGGTAAACGACAAGCGTGGCATTGGTCGTATTGGCCTTTTTCCAGCTGGTGGTTAACTGTGACGCGGTTGTCAAATACAAAACACTCACCTTGCCACATGGTATCTTCTTCTGGCACCTCTTCAAGGTATTTTAAGATACCGCCTTGCAAGTGATACACCTCGTCAAAGCCTTGTTCTTTTAAGTAGGCTGTAGACTTTTCACAACGTATACCACCAGTGCAGAACATGGCGACTTTTTTGTTGGCTTTAGGATCTAGGTTGTCACTCACATACTTTGGAAACTCACGAAAATTAGTGGTATTTGGGTTTAATGCACCTTCAAAGGTGCCCACCTTTACTTCGTAGTCATTGCGTGTGTCTACCAACACTACGTCTGGATCAGAAATAAGGGCGTTCCAGTCCTTAGGTTTAATATAAGTACCTACCACCTGCTTAGGATCGATGCCTTCAATCCCCATGGTGACGATTTCTTTCTTCAATTTCACTTTAGTGCGATAAAACGGATTGCTGGCTTCAAAGGACTCTTTAGTGACGATGTTGCCAAGGCGCCCATCCTTCTCAAACCAAGCCATCAGCCTATCAATGCCTTTACGGTTGCCGGCTACGGTGCCGTTGATGCCTTCTGACGCAAGCAACAAGGTGCCACGAATATTGTTGTACTCCATGACTTTAAGTAAGGGTTGGCGCAGGTCTTGAAATTTTTCTAGGGTGACAAATTTATAAAGGGCACAAACAACTATTGGGGACTGATCTTGAGTCATGACAGGTTCCTTAGCGAGCCGAAACGTAAATCCGGAGCTTCGGAGACTTTTGCATCTGTATTGTGCAAAGGCCTCCAATTTTTAAATGAGTTCTATTTTACTTGATAAATGGAGTGCGATTCAAATACTAAACTGCTGAATTACCTGTTGTTATGTGTGTTTTTAGGTTGAACCAGTAGTAAACCAATAAGCATGCAACCGAGGGCTAGCCATATTAGCGGGGTATGACGTTCTCCTAGTATCATCATGCCCAGAAAAACGCCTGATAAGGTAACAATATAAGCTACCTGGCTAGCAAATACTGCACCAGTTCGGCCCACCAACCAAATGTAGCCAGCGTAGGTGATCACGTGTAATACGCTGTTTGCCAAAATAGCCCATTCAACAGACGTCCAAGTTTGACTTAAATCCACCCATGAGTTGGTAGCCAAAGTAATGGGAGTGCAGATGACTAGGCCAATGATAGAAGCGCCGCGCACAGTGGTCAGAGCGTCTGTGTGAGGTGGGGTTTTAAGGGCAAGGTAATTACCCTCAACACCATAAAATAGTGGCGCAACAAGGGCTAATAGCATAAATAGGCCAATACCTTGGCGGCTAAAATCTGCTTCTGGACCGATGATTAATGCGATAGCTATGGCACCTAGCAAAATACCCAGCATACGTATGCCGTTGAAGCGTTCACTTTGAATCAGTAAAGCGACAATAAGTGTAAACATAGGCACTGTGGTGAGGCTTATGGCTAATAACCCTGCTGGGATGTGCGGAGCTGCAATGTAGGTGAAGGTATTTGGAATAATAGTGCCAACCACAGCAACAATTGTGTAAAAGCGGATGTGGGTCCAGCTCATGGGTAGGGGAGTCCCCTGCAAACGAGCAATGACGCTGAGCAACACCGCCCCCCATATCAGTTGCCAAAAGATTAAACCTAAGGGTTGGTGACCGGTAGAAACCACGTGTTTGGTGATGATGATGGTGCTGCCCCATACGCAGCCCAGTAACAGTAGGCAGGCTAAGGCAAATAGGTTTGCTGGGCGAGACTTTACAGGAGTGTTACCCACGTAATTGCTGGCCTGATTCGTCTTCAATTAAGTAGGGCTTGTGTTTGTAATGCTGCGTTTGCATAGACTCTAGCCTTACGGTTTCCACTGATACAGTTTCATAGACACTTTGTGGTTTTTTAACGGTACACCCTCTTGTTCAAGCTTTTCACACTGTCGCAAATAACCTGCCGTGGCTAG
>Ga0115003_10000798_pt1 | contig 27962 bp, 24 predicted proteins | sample ArcticOcean_MG_C_7_FD_88736 | JGI IMG/M metagenome (GOLD analysis project Ga0115003, IMG submission 88736) | Marine microbial communities from western Arctic Ocean - ArcticOcean_MG_CB11_88 | ecosystem: Environmental > Aquatic > Marine > Oceanic | place: Arctic Ocean: Canada Basin | collected... | reverse complement strand
GGCGCGGCTCGCAAGCCTGGCGGGTGCCCAAGTGCTCGTATACCCGACTGCGATCGGCTGGCAGTTCGACGAAACCCCGGAAGAAGACGCTGCGCAACATGACGCGTGGGAAACCGTGCAGCGCGCCCATGCGATCGCGAATGGTGTTTTCGTGGCGTCCATCAATCGAGTCGGCCAAGAAGACGGCATTCGCTTTTGGGGGCAGTCATTCGTCGCTGATCCCTTCGGTCGGGTTCTCGCCCGCGCGTCTTCAGAAAAGGAAGAAACCCTGCTTGTCGAATGCGATCTCGGCTTGATCGAAAAAGTGCGACGAGACTGGCCCTTCCTGCGCGATCGGCGCATCGATGCCTACGGTGACCTCACCAAGCGATTGCGCGACGAGTGAGCGCGGAGCGGCCGATCGATGCGGGCCCCGCTGCGGCGGGCTTTCGCTGGCCAGCGGAATGGGAGCCCCACGCTGCCACTTGGCTTTCCTGGCCGCATAATCTTCAAACGTGGCCCCGTCGCTTGGAACAAGCCGAGCGCGCGTTTGTCGAGATCGTCGCCGCGCTGAGTCCTCACGAAGAAGTTCGCATTAACGTGGTCGGGGGGCCAATGGAAGACCGGGTCAGAGCGCGGCTCGCCGCGCGTGGCGTCGAAGTAGACCGGGCGGTGCGCTTCTTTCAGATCCCAACCGATGATGCCTGGGTCCGTGACCACGGACCGATCTTCGTCGTCGGTGAAGGTCCGCCGGGCGAGCGCGAGGTTGCACTCCATGATTTCGGCTTCAATGCCTGGGGGGGCAAGTACCCGCCGTGGGACCGAGACAATGCGGTTCCCGCAAAAATCGCCGAGCTTGCGAAGCTGCAGCGCTTCGAGACCGGTTGGGTTCTCGAGGGCGGCTCGATCGATGGCAACGGCGACGGATGCATCCTCACGACCGAATCGTGCCTGCTTCATCCCAACCGGAATCGGGCAGACGACGGGCGCGCTGTAACGCGCGAAGACGTCGAGCAAGTGCTCGCGGACACCCTTGGCGCGACCGACGTGGTCTGGCTCGCCGAAGGCATTGCGGGGGACGATACCGATGGACATATTGACGACATCGCGCGGTTCGTGGCACTCGACCGCGTCGTTGCTGCAGTCGAAGACGACGCAAGCGACATCAACCACCGCCCGCTTCAGAAAAATTTCGAGTGCTTGCAGGCGTTTCGCGGAGCGCAGGGGCAAGCGTTCGATGTGGTTTCCTTGCCCATGCCGCCTCCACTTGTCTTGGATGGGCAACGATGTCCTGCGAGCTACGCCAATTTCTATCTCGCGAACAATGTCGCCCTGGTTCCGACCTTCGAAGTTCCCACTGACCCCCGCGCTATTGACGTTCTGCGGGACTGTCTGCCTGGCCGTGAGGTCATTGGGATCGACAGCCGCGATCTCGTCTTTGGCTTGGGCGCGATTCACTGCCTGACGCAACAGCTCCCGCGCTAGTGGCCTGCACTGAACGGTCGGGGGCGGCGAGCTTCAAATTCTCCAAAATTGCGGACTGGGGAGTTCCCCACTCTCGGGGTAATCGTGTAAGCTGGCTCCGCGGCAGTACTGATTGGGCGCAGTTTGTCTCTCGCAGCCCCCTGTCGGCCGCGAAGATATCCTTTCGGGGCGCGCCTCGAACCGGATACAAGTCAAGCCCTGTCACTGAACTGAACCTTTCATCGAACCCAATTTTGGAGATCGCGTGGTCGAAGTCTCCCGACACGACATTATTATTGTAGGCGCCGGTGCCGCGGGCATTCGCGCCGCGATTGCCGCCGCCGAAAAGGACCCGAGTGCATCGATCGCGATGATCTCGAAGGTCTATCCGATGCGAAGCCACACGGTTTCCGCGGAGGGCGGCGCAGCAGCGGTTGCCCGTGACGACGACAACCAGGAAATGCACGGCTGGGACACCGTTAAGGGTTCCGACTTTCTTGGGGATCAAGACGTCATCGATTACTTCGTTGAAGAAGCTCCGAAGGAACTGGCCCTGCTCGAAAACTGGGGCTGCCCTTGGAGCCGCAACGACGACGGCACTGTGGCAACCCGCGCATTCGGCGGCATGACGGTCAAGCGCACGTGGTACGCGGCGGACAAAGTCGGCTTCCACATGCTCCACAGCCTGTTCCAGCATTCGATGCGGTTCGAGAACATCGTCCGCTACGACGAGTACTTCGTCACCAAGCTTCTAGTCGAGAACGGGCGCGCCTGTGGCGTTGCCATGCTCGACATTCGCACCGGGGAGATGAAGGCTGCGCTCGCAGGAGCGGTAGTGATCGCTTCCGGTGGAGCCGGCAAGGTTTTCCCGTTTACGACCAACGGCATGATCAAGACCGGCGACGGGATGTCGTTGGCTTATCGCGCGGGTGTGGGTCTGAAAGACATGGAATTTGTCCAGTATCACCCGACGGGTTTGCCGGGCACGGGCATCCTGATCACCGAAGCGACTCGCGGTGAGGGCGGCTATCTGCGCAACAGCGAAGGCTCCCGCTTCCTCGTCGACTACGACTACGGCGTCGGGAACAAGGCTGAGCTTGGGCCGCGCGACATGATCTCGCGGGCGATCATCCAGGAGTTCGAAGCCGGTCGCGGCATTCCGGACAAGCATGGCGAGCACGCGAACCTCGACCTCACGCATCTCGGCGAAGAAGCCATCATGTTCAAGCTCCCGTTCGTGCGTGAGCTTGCGAAGACCTACGTGGGCGTCGACCCGGTGCACGAGCCTATCCCGATCCGTCCCGTGGTTCATTACATGATGGGTGGCATCGACACGGATGTGGAGGCGGCGACCAGCATGCCGGGGCTCTACGCCGCGGGCGAAACCGCATGTGCTTCGCTCAATGGTGCAAACCGCCTCGGCTCGAACTCGCTGACTGAATGTCTGGTCTTCGGAGCGTCGGCGGGTCGCAACGCACTCGACTTTGCCAAGGGGAGCGACGCGGGCAACGAAGCCGCGCTCACCGCCCAGGCCGAAGAAGAAGCGGGCCGCATTGAGTCTTTTCGTGGTAGTCAACGCGGGGAAGAGAAGATTTCGGGGATCCGCAAGGAACTCAATCTTTCAATGGAAAGCGGCTGCGGCGTATACCGGGAGCAGGAGACCATGCAGACGTGTGTCGAGGAAGTTGAGGTCCTCAAGCAGCGTTCGCAGCATCTCAAGCTCGATGATCCGAGCAAGGTGTTCAACACCGAACTCATCGCAGCGCTTGAGTTGACCGCAATGATCGACGTCGCTGAATCGCTGGTGAACGCCGCAGTGGTCCGCAAGGAATCACGCGGTGCGCATACCTGCCGAGACTTTCCGACCCGCGACGATGAGAACTTTCTACACCACTCAGTGGCCTTCCACGAAGAGGGTGCTCGACCCCGAATCGAAAAAAAGGAAGTCACCCTGGGCCATTGGGTACCCGAGGAGCGCAAGTACTAATGAGTGCCGAAGCATCCGTAGAAGTCAAAAAAGTGATGAAGACCATCGTGATTACCCGCTTCGATCCTGACAAGGACGAAGGGAGGCGAACCCAGGAATATACGATCCCGGTTGAAGAAGACTGGAAAATCCTGGACGCGATCAACTACATCAAAGATGAAGTGGACCCCACGGTTTCGCACCGCTGGTCGTGCCGCATGGCCGTATGTGGCAGTTGCGGGATGATGGTGAACGGCGAGCCGACGCTGACCTGCAAGACGGCACTCACGAACTACGGTGAGCGCATCGTGGTTGAGCCGCTTGCAAACTTCCCTGTCGTACGTGACCTGGTCGTTGACCTCGACGGCTTCATGGACAAAGTCAAGAGCGTGAAGCCTTGGATCATGAAGGCCAAGGAAGAGGCGGCGAGCGAAGAATTTAATTCCAAGGGCACGTACTCGCAGTCGCCGGAGCAACTCGCCACGTTCAAGCAGTTCAGTATGTGCATCAACTGCATGCTCTGTTACTCGGCTTGCCCGGTTGTGGCGAACGAGCCTGACTTCCTAGGGCCCGCCGCGATCGCACTCGGCCACCGCTACAACCTAGACAGCCGCGACGAAGGCAACGACGAGCGCAATGACATCTTCCGCGACGAAGGGACTGTGTTTTCATGTTCCTACGCCAACGAGTGCAGCGCCGTTTGCCCGAAGGGCGTGGATCCCGCGGCCGCAGTCAACCAGGCCAAGTTCGGCGCCGTGATCGATTGGGCGAAGGGCTTCGTCGTACCGAGGGGGGGGAACTAGCGATGTCGATCCCCGCACATCCCGACGCGATGCACCCGCCGAAGCCGGGTCGCACCCGCACAGCGCCGCCCGAAATGCCGAGCACTTGGTGGAGCGCACCGCGCATCCGCACCTACTTGCTATTCGATCTTACGGGCGTCATTTACTTCTTGTTGGCCTTCGTCGCAATTCGTCTGGTTTGGGCGCTCGGCGAAGGGCCGGAACGCTACAACGAAGTACTCGCGTCCTTTTCGAACCCGCTCTACATCGGCTTCCACGCGCTTTCTTTGGTGGCAGTGATCTTCGTTGGGATTCGCTTCTTCAGTTTGTTTCCGAAGGCGCAGCCGCGGGACACAGGGCTTCCGATGCCTCCCGAAGGCGTGATCAAGGGCATGCTCTACGTCGCATGGATCGGAGTGACCGTTCTTCTCAGCGCGATTCTGGCCGGAGGGATTTTCTAATGAAGACTTTTCTTCTGCGCATGGAGCCGTTGATCTGGTTCATGTTTGGCCAGGGCATCATGATTGGCACCATCTTGCTCACGGGCTGGGTGCTGGTTGTGGGTCTGTTGATCCCGCTCGACATCGTTTCCGCCGAGGCGCTTAGCTACGAGCGCGCACACATGCTTGGATCGAACATCATTGGCCGCTTGCTGCTCGGTGCACTTCTGGTGTTGCCGCTCTGGAAGGGCGCGCATCACGTTCGCTCGGTTTCGGTCGACTTCCACGGTGGCGATCGCGATACAGCGGTTGGCGCAGTGCTCTACCTGATCGCATCGATCGGTTCGATCGTCGCCTTGATCGCAGTGGTACGGCTCTAGTCTTTCGAGAAGGCGTGTTAGGAGTCTGCGCCGCAGAAGGCTCACGCGCCCAAACGCGGATCCAATGCCGCTGGCTGCGTTGCGAAAGCTAGCTGTAGCCAGCTAGCGCGGCGCTTTCGCGCCTTGCCATCGACATTGTCTCCACATCGGGTCACGCACATCTTCCACCGCGCAGACTCCTAGTGGAACTTTGTAACCCAGTCCTTTAGTGGCATGGTGAAGCCCGCCGCATTGCGGTGGCCGCCGCCGCCGAGCTCGGCTGCGATCACCGAAACGTTGACGTCTCCGATCGAATAGAGCGTCGCATGAACGGTCGCGCCCGAAACCCGGTACACACACCCCCAAGCGCGATCAAAGGTTCGGCGCTTCGCGAGTTCGTGTCCGATTTGGCTGCGGTTCACGGTCGCGTTTACCGCCTCCACTCGATCATTTCCGATGAAAAGCGATTCGGGGTGCGCGATCGCGCGCTGGACTTCCATGCGGTTCGCACGCACGATCGGCTCACCCTCGCGCATGAGTTCTTCGGTGCTGCGTTGCGCCAATGCGTCCCAAGTTTCGAAGTCGCGGGGGTACGACGCGATGGCTGCGTTGATCTCTTCCGAGCCGACGAGCTTCCAGTTCCAAAGGTCTTGATCTTCGACGTATTCGAGAAGGGCCGGTGCGGCTTCGTCGGGATGAAAGTATTGCCAAGCGAGAACCGCACCCGAATGGTCGAGGTTGTAGTGGATCTCGTGTCCATCTTCTTCGATCCGGTTCACGGTAGGCAGGTCGGAGTCGTAGCGGAGCTGCGCCGACACATGATGGTCGAGCACGACGATGTGGCTCGCAACTTCGGCCAACTCGACGAGGGCTTCATTGCTCGGGGAAATGTCGACGAACGCGACCAGTGCGTCTTCGAGTTCTTCGAGGGGGAGCGGGTCGTTGTGAGACCGTGCGATGTAGCGACCCTCGGAACCCCAGGAACGTCGCACTGACCAAACTGCACCAAAGCCGTCCGGACAGCCGCCGTGATAGAAGCAAACCCTTTTCATCGCCGAAACATACCCAATTGGTGCATCGCCGGCTGCTTACAGGGACGCCTTCGGACAAGTTATGCTGCGATTCACGGGGGAGTCCGCAAGTACGGTGACGCGTATCGCGGCTTTCATGAATCGGGCGGGCAGTGCCGGTGCAAGTGCCAGCGATGTTGGGGTCTGGTAGTTTTGGCCTTTGCCGAAAGGTCGCCCCCAAATGACACAGGTCAGCGCGCTCGATATCCGCGAATTGACGGTGTCGCTCGACGTACTCGCATGCTTCGATGCGTTTCGTATGAGCGCGTATCCCTGGCTGCTCGACAGTGGTGCCGCGCCCGGAGTTCCGACGCCGTCCGTGTCGCGGTACTCCATGATGGGAGCCGATCCTTATCTTGTCGTTCGCGCGCGCGGGGAGACGTGTGAATTGGAATCGCGCCGCGGCGTCCCCTCGGCAACCGAAGTGGGTTGCTCGACGGTCAATGGTGATCCACTCGAAATCGCGTGTTCCTTTCTCCCCAGTTTTCTTCCCGAGCTTACGAATGATCTCGACCCTGTCGCGAGTGGGCTTCCGTTGTTGGGTGGAGCGGTCGGCTATCTAGGGTACGAACTTGGGGCCGTGTGTGAGCCAGTGGCACTTGGCGCCAGGGACGACTTCGATCTCCCCGACCTTGTTCTTCTATTCATAGATCGTCTCCTCGTCATCGATCACATCGAAGAGCGCGCCTATGCGATCGGTCTGGGTTTCACAGATGAAGACGCTGTGGATACTCCACGCGAGCGCGCGCAATTGGCATCTCGCGGGATCGAACAGCAGGTGCGGTGCGCTTCGACTCACGCAACTTCGACTCAAACCACTTCGGTGCGCAGCGTCGGATCCCGCGATTGGCTGCGGCAGAGACAACCGCTCGACGTTTGTTTGCCGAGCGATGCTGTGGCGGGGTTCTCTGCTGAAGCTTACGGGGAAGCAGTGGACTTGATTCGCGATGAGATCGCCGCCGGCAACGTTTATCAGGCGAACTTGACCCAACGTATTGATCTGCCCAGCCGAAGCGTCCCGGGAGAATCGGATGCCGACGTTGGCTTTCGAACGTACTGCGCCTTGCGTTCTATCAACCCGGCGCCCTTTGCGGCGTTTATCGCGCTTCCCGAAGTTACGATCGTGAGTAGCTCGCCCGAGCGTTTCTTGAGCGTTGATCGCAACGCTGTTATCGAAAGCCGGCCCATCAAGGGCACGCGCCGACGCGGGAGTTCGCAAGAAGAGGACGCGCTGCTCGCAAAGGAACTCGACCGCTCGGTGAAGGACCGGGCCGAAAACTTGATGATCGTCGACCTCGTGCGCAACGACCTCGGACGAATATGCGAAACCGGCTCGGTCGAGGTTTCGGAACTAATGGCGATCGAAACGTACGCGTCCGTATTTCAGATGGTGTCGACGGTGCGCGGCAAGCTGCGTCCCGATTGCGGCGTCGACGACTTGTTGCGCGCAACCTTCCCACCCGGCTCGATGACGGGCGCGCCCAAAATCGCGGCGATGCAGTTGATTGACCGCATCGAGCCTGTTCGTCGCGGCATCTATTCAGGCGCGATTGGCTACTTCGACGCGGCAGGCGGGCTCGACCTGTCGGTGGTGATTCGGACTCTGCTTGTGCGCGACGGCACCCTGCATATTCATAGCGGCGGTGCGGTAGTGAGCGATTCAGTTCCAGCCGACGAATATCGCGAAGCCATCGACAAAATACGCGCATTGCTATGGGTGGTCGGCGTCAAAGAATGATCCAGAAAAAGTCTTCGCCCCGTTCCCGCGCAATTTACATCGATATCGACGACGTCCTTTCGCACACCATCACTGCGCTGGATGACCTGCTGCATCAACATCATGACCGTCGCGTTCCGTATGAATCGATCAAGCATTTTGATCTTGGCATTTCGTTCGACCTGGAGGCCGACGAGCTTCGCAGCTTCTTGGACCTCGCTCACGAGCCTCAAATCATCGAGGCCATTTCGCCTGTCGAAGGCGCGGTGGCTGGGCTCGAACATTGGTCGAAGGCGGGTTATGAGGTGAGGCTCCTCACCGGGCGTCCACCTACGACCGAAGCCGCAACGCGCCATTGGCTCGAGACCCACGGCGTGCCCCATGTAAGCCTTGCATTCGTAGACAAGTACGGACGCGCGGGCGGCTGGGCCGAAGACCCCCCGACACTCGCGCTAAGCGACATCGCGAAGATGGAGTTCTGTCTCGCGGTGGAAGATTCTCTCGAGGTGGCGGCCTTTATCGCTGAGAACCTCGAGATCGACGTTGCCCTGGTCGATCACCCTTGGAACCGCGCGACGGAGCACCTGTCTTCGCACGTGCGCGATCGTCTCATCCGCTGCCACAGCTGGCCGGAAATCATCGAGCGCTTTCCGCAACCTTAATGGCGCTGTTCCGCCACGCGGATCAAGGTGTGAAGGGCGCGATGGAGCGGGGCTTCGATGCCGTGCTTTTCCGCGAGGGTGCAGATGGCTCCGCACAGCTGGTCGATCTCCGTGGGTCGACCGGCGTGCAGGTCTTGGAGCATCGACGACTGATGCTCGGCTGTTGGCGGCAAGAATTGTTCGTAGAAGGTGTCGAGATATTCGCTGGGCGAGTCCCAGTGGGACGAGTAGCCAGCGACATGCATGACGCGGAACGTTTCTTCGGCGATGGCTTTCATGATGGCCCGGGTTTCTTCACGCTCGCCGAGCGCGCCATAGGGAACGCCCACTAACGCGCCCAAGGGATTCAAGAGACCGTTATAGAGGACCTTCGCCCAGAGATCTTTTTCAATGGCTTCGGAAAGGGCGCACGGCACACCGCCGGCTTGGATCGCGTCGGACAAGCCGCGCAGTTCTTCGGTCTTCGCTCCGTAAAGGCTGCCGATATGGATCGCATCTGCATGAGCGGTGATGCGGACATGGGTCTCGCCCACGCGTTCGAAGCCAGTGATCACGCGTGCGTTAAAGACGCGGTCGCTGGGCAGAAAACGACTGAAGGTTTCTGCGTTTCCCCAACCGTTCTGACACAGAACAACGGCTGGCGAGTGGTCGAGTTTTTCCCAAACGGCGCCGAGGGTTTGGGCAAGGTGCTCCGAATCGGTGGTTTTTACGCAGACAAGCCATACGTCGGCTCGCTCGGTTGCGAGCGAACCCATAGACGTCGAGACATCGAAGCTGCCCGGCGGCGCGTGTAGATCACCAAACAGTCCACTGCGCGAGATGCCTTCTTCAAGAAGTGCTCGACGTTGCCCCTCCCGGTTCGCGATGATGCGCAGCCCGACGCCCTGGGTCGCCAGGCCGCATCCTAGACCGAGCCCTACGGCTCCCGCTCCGATCACCACCACGTTCAACTTGCGATCCACCTTTGGCTGAGCCTCAATCGTCCCGCGTCCGCACAAAGTGCGAATGTCGCGCAAGTCTCGCGTGAAAACTCGCCCCGCGGTCAGTTTCGCGTCATCTCGGTTGTTTGCTCTCGAAAAGCGATCGAGCCCCACGGGGGAAACTGATACTTTCACATGGGTGGCTAGGCGATTTTGGCTAGAATCGGGCGCGCAAAAAGACCTCCCAGCGGCGACTCTGGTGACGCACGATCAACCAAGCCCACTTGAAAGCCACGCTTGAGCCAGTCGAAACCCGACCCGGCCAAGATTCCGAGAGTCACAAAAAAAATCATCCAGCCCCGATCTTGACCGGCCCTCGTTACAGCGTGCTGCACCAGTTTGGAGCGCCGCCAACGAGGCCCGTAGGGCGAGAGAGTTCCGGTCGAGTCTCGGAACAGCGACACCGCCCCGCAAGCGATTCAAAAGCAACCTGACCCGAGATATTCGACACAACTGATTTCGAATTAACTTTGAACGACGAATGGGACCCATGACACAAGCGAGCCATATCCTCGAAAATCCTTTCGATACTCCGAAGGACACCGCCGCATCGAGTGCGGGCAAAGTGGGCGGCGCTTACGACGATGCCCTCGATCTCGGCACCGATCTGAAGCAGCGGCCTGTTGCCGGCGGCGGACCGGATCGCATCCGCGTCCAGCACATGAAGCAGCGCATGACGGTGTTCGAACGCATCAAAGTGCTGACGGACAAAGAGCCGAACTTCATGTGGGAAAACTGGGGCCCGAATCTAGACGGCGCCTCAATCGTAACCGGCATCTTGGACATTGGCGGACGCGACGTCGCGGTCTACGGACACGACTTTACGCTGCGCGCCGGTTCGATGGACGCCACCAACGGCGCCAAACTCGCACGCTTGATCTACATGGCCGGCGAACGCGGAATTCCGCTCATCGGCATGAACGACTCCGCGGGCGCGTTCGTACCGGCAGGCGTCGGCGGCCTCGATGGCTACAGCGAAGCCTTCACTGCCTTGCGCCGGATCAGCGGCATGGTGCCCAGCATCAGCTTGATGTTTGGCTTCAACGCCGGCGGCGGTTCGTACTTGCCGCGTCAGGGCTCGTTTATGATTCAGTCCGAAGAAACGTTTATCGGCATTACGGGCCCGGGTGTCGTGAAGAGTGTTCTTGGCGAGGACGTCACTGCCGATGATCTCGGCGGCCCCGGCGTGCACGGGATGAACGGCGTGTGCGATCTCATTACGCCGGACGAACTCGGTTCGCTCCGCACTGCGATTCGATTGCTCGGTTACTTGCCCGACAACAACCACACCGCCGCGCCGTTTTGGGAAACGTCGGATCCAATGGACCGCTTTATCCCAGAAGAAGACTTGCTCTTTCGCAAGACATTCAACTCCCCGGCCGGCATGAACGCACCGATGGATATTTCGTTGTTGATCCAATTGATTAGCGATCACGGTGAATACTTCGAACTGCAACCCCAACGGTCGCGCAACATGATCACGGCCTTTGCGCGCCTTGGTGGCCATGTGGTGGGTTACGTCGCAAACAACTCCGCGGTGGGTTCTGGGCAGATCGACATCGGCGCGGCCCGCAAAGCGGTGCGCTTCATTCGCTTCTGCAACCTCTACAACATCCCGATGATCTTCCTCGAAGACACGACAGGCTTTAAGCCAGGTGTCGAGCAGGAATCGGGCGGCATCTTGTTGGAAGGGCGGCGCTTACTCGACTCGATCATTGACCTCAGGACACCGAGCCTGACGATGATCATTCGCAACGCCTTCGGTGGCGCCTACGCGAGTTACAACTCGCACTTCGTCGGCGCCGACATGGTCTTTACGTTCCCGATGGCGCGCATTGCGGTCATGGGCACCGCGGGCAAAGACTTCGTCTACAAGGACGAAATGCGCGCCGCTGCTTCGACGTATCAAAAGGCTGTCGCAGGGGGGCAGTCTGAAGCCGAAGCGGCGAAGGTTCGTGACGCAGTTCTCGCTGAGCTTTCGAAGCGTTATGAAGATGAACTAATGAACCCGAAAGAAGCCCTCGCATTGGGCTCTGTTTCGAAGGTCGTAATGCCGGGCAATAGTCGCAAGGTGCTCGCCAAGAACCTCGACTTCCTGATGCGTACCTATACACCCAGCGCCATGAGTGGCGTTCAGAGGGAGTTCGAGTAGTGCTGGACGACAAGAGGCAATCCGGAAAGTTCCGCGACGCAACAAACGAGTGGCTCCAGTCGTTCGCCGTCGACGACGTCAAATGCCTTGTCGTCTGTCGTGGACCCGTGCGCAAAGAGGCGCTCGACATTTTTGAGAGCATGGGCATCGAGGCCGCAGGCATTTTGCTTTCGGAGAAGGATTCGATCGTTTACCCACGTAGTCTTGCACCTGAGCTTCGTAGCATCGAAGACGTGCACACCGTGCACCGCATCCGGGACTACATGGGCTCGGGGCAAGAAGAGAAGGTCGAGCGGATCGAAGAAATTATTCAGATTGCAATTTCGAACGGCTACACCCATGTCTTTGCGGGATACGGATTCATGGCCGAAGACGCGGACTTCATTGAAACCGTCGAAAATGCGGGGCTCTCATTCATTGGCCCCTCGTCGAGCGTGTGCCGCATTGCCGGCGCCAAAGACGAAGCGAAAAAGCTGGCGCGCGGTCTTGGCAATGCCGTGATTCCGGGTGTCGACGACATTTCGGCGCGGGCGTTGCTGAAGAAAGCCGCAGACCGAAAGGCCCTTGAAGCTTTGGCCAAGGCCAACAGCCTCGAATACAAGTACAACGACGCAGTCGCGTTGGCGGAGAACGCGGAGCAGCTCTTGCTCGCGGGTTACCGCGCCACAACCGAGCTCGTCACCATCGAAGAGCTGCAGGAAGCTGCAGGTGTGGTCGCCGGAGAAATGTGGGACGACTACCCGTCACATCGCATTCGCTTCAAGCACATCGCCGGCGGTGGCGGTAAGGGACAGCGTGTTGTCGAGAAGCCGGAGGACGTCGCCAGCGCGGTGATGGACGTCTTGGCCGAAGTCAAAATGACGGCGCCGGGTTCCAACCGCAACTTCCTCGTCGAGCTCAACATCGAAACATCGCGCCACAACGAGATTCAGTTGATCGGCAACGGCGACTGGAGCTTGTCTCTTGGCGGACGCGACTGTTCGGTGCAGATGCACGAACAGAAGCTTCTCGAAGTTTCGCTTACGAAGGAACTACTTGAAGACGCGCTTGTCGGCCTCCAGGGTGTGGCCGCTGAGACAGTGAAGGGTGACATCGAAACGCTTGCACGCATGGAAGCGGAGTCCGAGCGCTTCGGCGTCGCGACCGGGCTCAACAGTGTGTCGACGTTCGAGTGCATCGTGGACGGCACAAATCACTTTTTCATGGAAATGAACACGCGCATCCAAGTCGAGCACGGTGTGACTGAACTCGCCTATGCGCTCAAGTTCACAAACCCAGACAATTCGACTCAGTGTTTTTACGTGGAAGAGTTGATCGAGGCCATGGTGCTGTTGGCCGTGCATGGAAATCGATTGCCGAAGCCGGAACGCGTGCCGCGTTTTCGCTCGGGGATTGAAGTTCGCATCAACGCAACCAACGACGCGCTGCAGCCCCACGCGGGCGGCATCATCAAGGGCTGGTCGAGCCCGATCGAAGGCGAGATTCGTTTTGATCAAGGTATCGGGACGCGCAACCCGGATACTGGCGCGTTCGTTTTTTACAACTTGGCGGGGGCCTACGACTCGAATATCGCGTTGGTGCTTTCGAGCGGTGAGAACCGCGATGACAACTTGAAGTCGATGGCTGAGATCTTGCGCCGCACGGAACTGCGCGGTGAAGACCTCAAAACCAACATGGACCTCCACTACGGCCTTTGCAATTGGTTCGTAGGCAAGGCTCCGATGGGCAAGCCCGACACAGGCTTCATGCTTTCGTACTTGGCGGCGGTCGGCTCGTTGCAAAAGATTGTGAGCGATGTTGACTTGAACTTTGCCGCGACCGAAATATTGAAGGACCTCGACGACCCGTCAGCGCAGAAGGCGTTCCGCACAAAACAGACGCTTCTTCTTCGCCCGCTCGAAAAACTTCTCGAAAGTCCGCATGTCCTCGCAGGCTTTACCGGTCGCTACGACGGCGTCCTGTGGGAGAACACCCAAGAGGGACTTGAGTTCCGAGAAAACCCGATCCGCTTCCTTCGCGAGATCTATCACTATCTCAATATTGAAAACGCGCGTGACAAGGCGCCTTGTGATGTGATCTGGGATCACGACGAAGTCATCATGGAGCGAGCGATCACGTTCTACGATCGCGTACGCGAGCTCGCCGGTACGACAGATTGGAAAAAGGTTCAAGCGGTTCTCGAAGGCGATATGCACGACAAGGTTGCTTCGGGTGATGCAGAACTCTGGGCCGCATGCCAAGCCGCCCATCGCGGGTTTCAGGTTGGACTCGAGATTTTGCTGGTCATCCCGTCGATCGGAATTGAGTCGGGATTCAGTGGGATCGAAATTGGTGAAGACTTCACGGTTAAGTTTCCGGAGAAGTTTCTAGATACCGAAGCGGCCGGACGAATGGCCCGCGTGCTTGCGCCGGCGCCGAAGGCAAGTCCCGACGAAATCGTGGCGCCCACCGGCGGTTCGTTCTACGCGCGCGAAGCCCCGCACCTCGACTTGCTTGTCGAGGAGGGCGAGCACTTTGAAGCCGGACAGCCGTTGTTCATTATCGAAGTCATGAAGATGTTCAACAAGGTGTTGGCGCCGTGTTCCGGCACCGTGACCGAAAATCGAATGATAGACTCGGACGGCACGATCGTGGTCAAGGGACAGACGATCTTCAAGATCGAACCCGATGAGCGCATCGTTGAAGAGTCCGCGGCTGATATTGCAGCACGCAAAAAATCCACCACAAAGAAGCTGCTCGGCTGAGCAGTACAGGAGTCGTCATGGCCGGTCCCCTCAGCGGTGTCAAGGTTCTCGAAATTGCAGGTATCGGCCCCGGGCCGTTTGGCGCGATGATGCTCTCGGATATGGGCGCGGAAGTCGTGCGTATCGATCGCGCCGACCGCGTGCCCGAAGCATTCCCCGACCAACCTCATGGGGACTTGCTTAACCGAGGACGACGCAACATTGGTGTCAACCTCAAGAGCAGCGAAGGCGTCGAAACCGTCCTTCGCCTGGTTGAGCAAGCCGATGTTCTTATCGAAGGTTTTCGCCCCGGTGTAATGGAACGTCTCGGCCTTGGTCCGGACGAGTGTCTCGCACGCAACCCACGCTTGATCTACGGGCGCATGACGGGCTTCGGCCAAGAAGGGCCGCTGGCAAACGTGGCTGGGCATGACATCAATTACATTGCTGTTGCAGGTGCACTCGAAGCCATCGGACGTAAAGGCGAAGCGCCTTCACCCCCGCTGAACTTGGTGGGTGACTTCGGCGGCGGCGGCATGCTGCTCGCGTACGGTGTCGTGTGCGGCTTGGTGGAGCGAGGCTTCTCGGGCAAAGGCCAAGTGATAGACGCCGCGATGGTGGATGGCGCGGCTCTCCTGATGACCATGTTTCATGCTTTCAGGGGGATGGGCGCGTGGAATGACGAACGTGGCACCAACCTGCTCGACACCGGCGCTCACTTCTACGACGTCTACGAAACGAAGGATGGCAAGTACGTTTCGATCGGATCAATTGAGCCTCAATTTTATGCGCTGCTGCTTCAGCACTCGGGGCTCGGAGAAGGGCGCGAACTTCCACATCAAATGGATCGTGAGCAGTGGCCCGCTTTGAAAGAGGACGTCGCCGCGATATTTAAGGGGAAAACGCGTGACGAATGGTGCGACATCATGGAGGGGACTGACGTTTGTTTTGCGCCGGTGCTTTCTCTTGCTGAAGCGCCCGAGCACCCTCATAACCAGGTTCGCAATACTTTTTCGGTTCGCGATGGGGTCACCCAACCAGCTCCGGCGCCAAGGTTCAGCCGAACCGCGCCCGAAATTCAGCGATCTCCCGCCTACTCGGGCCAGCACACGAGCGAGGTGCTCGGCGAATGGGGCTTCGGTGACGAGGAGATCGCCAAATTGAAGGACGCCAACGCGATCGCTTGAGCCGTGCGTCGAGCAGTCGGAACGATGCGGTGGGCTAGCGGAGCAATCGCTCGATGGCCCTTGCGACGCCGTCCTGCGCGTTGCTCTCGGTCTCGTAGTCCGCCACGCGTTTGACTTCGTCGACCGCATTGCCCATCGCGATCCCCATGCCGGCGTTGGCGATCATTTCGATGTCGTTGGTGTCGTCACCAATTGCGGCGATTTCGGAGGGTGCAATGCCCAGGTCTTCGCAAAGTTTTGCGAGCGCAGTCCACTTGCTCACCCCGGCGCGAGTCACTTCAAGGATGTGGCCCCGATAGTTCGTGTTCATGATGTAGTTGGTCTGAACGCGATTTCCGAACTGGCCCTCGATCCGACCTTTTAGCGTCAGGAGCGAGTCGGAGTCGGCCATCGAGCTGATCATGACCACGGAGCCGGTGGGGAGCGCCGCCACCGACTCGACTTCGTGAACAACATTTGGATTGCTCTCTAGATACTCAGCTTGAAATTCGTGGCAGCGATCACTTGGTTCCGCGTACAGGTCGATGCCATCGAAGTAGCGATCGACGTAGACGAGCGGGGGGCCGAGGTCTCCCATGATTTCCATTACTGGGGCAAAGAACTCATCGGGTAGAAAGTGCTGTTCAGTGGTTTCGCCCGTTCGGGCGTCCTTTACCACGACACCGTTGTGGACCACAACGGGCCCATCGAGATCGAGTTCTTCGAGGATCGGACGCGCGGTGCGATAGCGACGACCTGTGCACACGACAACGAGCAGGCCTCGGTCCTGCGCCATTGCGACCGCTTCCTTGACGGCTGGTCTGACCACTCCGTCGGGGTCCGCGAGGGTTCCATCTGCATCGAGGGCGAGTAGGCGGATGCGGCCCCTCGCGGATGAATCAGCGCTCATGGTCGCGAAGCTCTTGTCACCCATGGTCGCGAAGCTCCTTTCACAACGAGTCCGTTCGTAGGTGCAAGCGAACCGGGCTTGCTCGAGTGAAACCATCGTTGCGAATCATGGTTAATCACTCGCAACCGGGGTGCTGTGCGACTAGAGTACAGCGAATTCAAAAAGAGGGGGGGATCCCATGTCCACCAATTCAATCGTCTCTATCGCAATCGTGTTATTTCTCGTCATGTTTGCGCCGCGTTTTGTGAAGATCGTGCCGCCCGGACATGTCTCGGTTTCTGATCTCTTCGGCGAAATCGATCCCGAGCCCGCTCAAGCCGGGCTGAATTACCCGGTGAACCCTCTGCGTAGCTGGCACGACTTCGATGTGCGAGAAAATACGCACAAGGAAGCAGCTCAGGTTCCGACGCGTGATCAGTTGCAGACCAAGGTCGACGTCAGCATTCAGTGGCGCATCAACCCCGCGATGGCGGCGCAAATTTTTGGAAAAGTCGGTACCCGCGAGCAAGCCGTGGCGGTTTACCTTGTGCCGAAGGTGCGCTCGCTCATTCGTGAAATCGGAACCAGTATCGCGAAGGCCGAGGATTTCTTTCAGGAAGAGACACGTAACCGACTCGAGACCACACTTAAGGAAGGGCTCGTTGCGTATCTGACGCCCCTTGGAATCGAAGTGAAAGCCGTGTTGATTCGCGACATCAACCTTCCTCCGGTTTTGACCAAGGCGATCGAACAGAAGAAGGAGCGCGAGCAGGCGGTCGAAAGGCAGAAGGCCGAGCTCGAACGTTTTCGAACTGAGCAGCAGCAGCAAGTCGCGGAAGCCGAGGCGAAGAGGCAGTCGGCTGAACAAGAAGCACTGCAGATTCGGGTGCTCGCGAAGGCACGCGCTGACGAGATTCGCTTGATCAACGACGCCATCGCGAAGAACCCGGCCTACATCCAGCTTCAGTCTCTCGAGGCGTTGAAGGCGATGTCAAAGGACCCGGCCGCGAAGCTCTACTTCATGGACTCGAATTCGGCGCAGCCGCTGCCGCTCATGCACTTGGGTGAACGAGCGAACTAGAGAGCGCGTCCGAGTATTGGGTGACACCGGAGCGCCGCCGCTGACTGCCTTGTCGCAGTTTAGTCGTGCGGCGCGTGCGGGAATTTACGTGTCCAGCGCCCGGTGGCGATCCATGCCGCAGTGACCGACGTGACCAGTGCGCTGCTCACGAGGCCTGAGATGAAGATGCCGGTGGGCCCGTAGTCGAGGTTGATTGCGAGGTAGGTGCCGAGTACGACGTTGAATAGCGAGTTGGCCACGGACGTCACCATCGCGAACATAACGTCGCCAGCGCCTTGGAGTGCGCGGAAAAAAACGAACTGAAACGCCAGTGCGACGAAAGTGAGCGACTGGTAGAAGAGCATTTCGTCGCCGAGTTTGACGACCGCAGCGTCGGTACTAAAGGCCTGCAAGAACGGTACGCGGTAAAAGAACAGCGCGATCGCCATCGTAATCATGAGCGACGCATGGACCGACAACCCGGACCACAGCGCCTTCCACGCTCTCGATACGTTGCGTGCCCCAAGATTCTGCGCGACCAACGTCGCAGTCGCGCCCGCGAGTGGAAACGCAAGCATCGGACCCACCATGCCCAGGCGCAGTCCGATCGAATAGGCGGCCTGGGCGGTGTCACCGAAGCTTCCCATCATGCGAATGAAATAGATTGTGACGACGAAGCCCGAGACCATCTGGATCGCAGGTGGCCACGATTGGGCAATAATCTTCTTCATGGCCGCGGGGTCAGGTGTGAGGTGTCGTATGCGCAAGTGAATACGGGTTGTGCCGCGCAGAATCGCAGAGGCGATGATGAGCGCCGACACGAACTGGGCAATGATGAAGCCCAACGCCGCGCCGCGAATGCCCATTTCTGGAAAGCCGAACTTCCCGAAGATCAATGCGTACTCGAGAAAGAGGCCCACGATCGCCTGTACGACCGAAACGATGAAGGGGGTCGTGGCATCTCCAGCGCCGGTGAGGATCGAGTTCGTCAGGAAGACGAAGATCATTCCGAAGTTCAATACCATGACGTAGCGGACGTAGGGCACGCCGATTTCGAGGACCTCGTCCGACACATGCATGGCGTTGAGCATCTCAGCTGGAAAAAGGAAGCCCAGAGCCGCCATGAAGAGCGAGAGCAGTGCACCAAGCAAGATGACCTGCCCGGCAACGTGGTCAGCACTCTCTTGGTCGCCGTTCCCGATTGCTCGGGCCACCATCCCTTGGGCGCCGAAGCTGGCCCCCATTACGAGCATGATGAAGACTTGGCGGATCGTCTGGTTGGTGATGATCACCGCGGTCATCGCGTCGGTGCCGAGACCGCTGATGAGCTTCAGGTCGCCGATCTGAAAGATGACGCCGCCAAACAAACTGGTAGCGAGCATGGGCACGGACAGCACAAGCAGCGAGCCATAGAGGCTGCCCTGCGTGTGGTCGCGACTGCGCATTCGTTCCAGCCACCCCCGTTGGGCTTGGCCGTTAGATTGAGCGATCTTCGGCCTCGGTGGGTTTCACGATACGCATGAGGCCTTCTTGCACTGCACTCGCGACCAGCTGGCCGTCGCGGCTATAGATGCTGCCGCGAGCGAAGCCGCGGGCCCCCCCGGTTACCGGGCTGTCTTGCACGTACAAAAGCCAGTCATCGATCCGAAGCGGCGCGTGAAACCAGATCGCGTGGTCGAGACTTGCTGTCATGAGCGATCCAAACGGACCGCGTTCTTTGTGTTGCCTGAGCATGGTATCGATCAAAGAAAAGTCGGTCGCGTAGGCGAGGATGCACTGGTGAAGAAACGGGTCGTCGCTTACCGGCCCGGGGGTTTTCAACCAGATCTTGTTGTTGCCGCCCGTTGCTTCGCCGCCCAGGTAGACGGGAACATCGATCTCGCGCATGTCGATTGGTCGAGCTCCCGGACGCCACACCTTCTTAATGCGGTCCGGCGTCTTTGCCCATAACGGAATAATGCGCTCCGCCCATTGCGGAACCGACTCTGGCGGCGGCGCGTCGGGCATGTCCATCTGGTGGCTGAGGCCCTCTTCAAATTTGTGAAACGAACAAGCCATGTTGAAGATCGCCTTGCCGCGCTGGGTGGCAACGACGCGGCGAGTTACGAAAGAGCGGCCATCTCGGATCCGGTCCACCGTGTAGATGACCGGGATGTCGGGGTCGCCCGCACGAAGGAAGTAGCCGTGAAGCGAGTGAGCGAGCAAGTCGCCGGCCGTACGCCCTGCTGCCATCAAGCTCTGTGCGGCAACCTGACCCCCAAAGATTCGCCCGGTGCGGTTGGGTTCGTTGTGTCCGCGGTAGAGATCTTGGTCGAGCTCTTCGAGCTCAAGCCGGTCGATCAGAGCAGCCTGTGCGGCGAGAGACATCTCCGGCGTAATGATGGGCAGTTCGTAGGTCGTCTTTTCGGATTTTTTGGATGTCATGAATTGACCTTGGTATCGATGCCGAGCGGGATACCTTCGTCAAGGCTTTCGTCTTCGCGGGTGGGGTCGAGTGCCTCTAATGATGCACGTGCGACGAAGGGCTCTGACCTTACAGGACATGACTCCAGCACGCAGCCGCTGCAGTGGCGGGGACGGCAGGGGTCGAAGTGAATGATGACGTCCCAGTTCGAATCACCCGTCGCGAAGGCGGATTCGGTGTAGGTCTCGTCGAGCTCGTGAAGTTGTTCGGCGTCGTGGTAGCGGGGCACCGTAAGATGGAAATCGACATGATGCAGAGCGCCCGAACTCCACACCCGTAACGAGTGAAGGTCGATGCAACTCGGGAGTCGGCTCTCTTCTAGGCGCGTGATGATCATGTCGAGCAGTGCGTCGTCGGCTTCGTCCATCAAGCCGCGCACGGCTTCGCGGGAGAGATGCCAACCCATTCGCAGGATGTTCAACGCGACGATCGTGGCCGCGAGCGGGTCAAGCCACAAGTAGCCCGTCAAGTGAACACCCAGCAAGCCAATCATGACCCCAACGGTGCTCAATACGTCGGTCAAAAGGTGAAGGCCGTCGGCGCGCAAGGCCACCGAATTCACTTGCCTCCCGACCCAAACAAGGCGCCAGCCAATGATCCCGTTGATGACCGTGAAGGCGATGAGCAATTGTATCCCGAGGTCAATCGAATGGACCTTTGACCCAAGAATAAAGGCTTGCAGGGCGGCAACGAGGATCAGCGCTCCCGCGACGACGATCAGAGTTCCCTCGACGCCCGCTGCGAAAAACTCGATCTTGCCATGACCGTAGGGGTGATTTCGATCAGCGGGCGTGGCGGCGAGACGAATGCTGTAAACGAGGAACGCGGCCGTGACCACGTTCACGATCGATTCGAGCGCATCGGACAAGATCGCAGTTGAATCGGTGGCCATGTAGGCGACCGCCTTGCCCGCGAAGACGAACACGCCGCCATAGAGAGCCAGCCACGCCGCGCGCTTGCGAGCGTTCTCTTCGGTGCGATTGAGGCTCCTGCTGATCGTGGTCACTCAGGCTTTTCCAAACAATTGAGTGTATGGTGGGATTGCCCGAGTCGAGGGTGGGCATCGCGGAGAGCGAGGTTAGTTTGCCCGGGTTCGGAAATCGAGGTCGAACCCGGGCGCAGATCGAGAAGTTGGAAGTCAACTTTCGCGCACATGAACAGGCGATTTGAGTCGCTTTCGGCACGTGACAATTGGGGGCTCTGGGTCGGCGATCACTGCGGCTGATTCTCATGCTCGAAGATCGGCATTTCGATGGAAGATGGAGTCTTTCTTATACCTTGCGCAGGGAAAACCCCGGTGACGAAGCCCTGAATTCTTTTCACCGTTCTTTCGGTGTGTGTCGCAATTCTGATTGCCGCAACGACGGTCAACGCAGAGCCGCATCAAGCGGAGAGCGCCGAAAAGCCTGGTTTCTAGCGGGCCATATACGCGGCGCCTTCGGGCTTGATCAGTCCACGCTGCTCAAGCTCGCGTGTGACGCCAAGGCGCAGAACACCCTGCTTATTGATCGGCGCGCGAGATGGGTCGTTCGGTCGCCCGACGCGCTTCGCCCGGGTGATCTCTATGCCAGCGTCGGCGAGTTTGATAAAGCACTCGAGCAGTAAGACGTCGTGCGCGAAACTAGAAAAGCAGGCGCGACGTTGCTCGTCGTCGAAGCCCGGGCCAGTAAGCCGACTGCCCATCGCGCGGATCGATACGCGTTGGGACGACCTTGTTTTATTCCCTCACTGGCACCGTTCCGGATGAGTCGGGTGATGTGACGTATCAACAGAGATTATGCGTCGATCTCCGGACCTCGTACTAGTGCTCGCGTTTAATGATTTTGCACTAGATCTGCCAAATTTTAGGCTTTCCGCGCTTCAATCGGCAGCCGGGTTGGTCGGGTATCGCTAACCTATTGCCGCTCGGCGCCAACGCGCTCGAGTTCCCAGATTTCGGATGCCGCGCTCTTTCGGTCCCGTACGCAGGGATCATGGCAGCGCTTTGCGCATTGGACCGGCCTTCGACATCCCCTTCGCACCCAGCCTCTTCTCAACGATGGAGCGGCACATAGGGCAGGCGAGGGAATCAGAAGCGGCCAAGCAGATAAGCGATCACTCAACAAGCGAACGCAGAAAAGAAAGGGAACGGAATGTCCTCGAATATCAAATTTAACCAGTTCACAGGGACCGACGGCTACGTGGTCAGTGGGCCCTTGGTCGACGCCGTCAACTGTTCGATCGCCCTCGAGCGCCCTTTGTTGATCAAGGGTGAGCCCGGCACAGGGAAAACGTTGCTCGCGCGACACGTTGCGGAAGGGCTTGGCCTGCCGATGGAGTCGTGGCACATCAAGTCGACGTCCAAGACGTCTGACGGCCTCTATGTCTATGACACGGTTCAGCGCTTGAATGACGCGCGCTTTGGCGACGGTGATGTCAACGATATCCGCAAGTACATCAAGCTCGGCCCGGTCGGACGTGTGTTTTCCTCGGGCAAGCGCCAGGTGCTCTTGATCGACGAGATCGACAAGGCCGACCTCGAGTTCCCAAACGATATCCTGCTTGAACTCGACGAAATGCGATTCAATGTGATGGAAACGGGCGACGAGATTAAAGCCAGTGAGCGCCCCGTCATCATCATTACTTCGAACAACGAAAAAGAACTCCCGGACGCATTCTTGCGACGTTGCGTGTTCCATTTCATCGACTTCCCCGAGCGCGATCTCATGAAGAAGATCATCGACGTGCATCACCCCAACCTCGACCACCAGTTGCTCGACCAGGTGCTGGTGAAGTTCTACTGGCTGCGCGAGCAGAGTGAGCTGCGCAAGAAGCCGTCGACATCAGAACTCGTCGATTGGATCTCGGCGCTGCTGCGCGCGGGGATTACCGAAGCGCAAATTTCCGAATCGATCCCGTTCCTCGGTGCGTTGCTCAAGAACGAGCAGGACACCGAAGCTCTGGTCCGGTACAAGGAAGAGGGCGGGGCGTTTCCGAAGGACTGGAAAGAACTGGGACCGAAATACAATCAGTAATCAGTAGGGAGGCGTAGAGATGTTCCTCGATCTCTTCTATGGACTGCGCGAGGCCGGTGTTCCGGTGGGGCTCCAAGAATGGCGAATGTTGATGGAGGCCCTCGAGAAAGGGATTCACGGCTCAAGCCTCTTGCGCTTCTATAATCTTTCGCGCGCGTGCCTCATCAAGAGCGAAACGTACTTCGATCAGTTTGACCAAGTCTTCGCCAAGGTATTCAAGGGCGTTGAGGGCTCACTTTCGATCGAAGACGAAGTTCTCGACTGGTTGAACGATCCGAAGAACTTCGAAGAGCTGACTGATGAACAGCGCGAGATGCTCGAGCATCTCGACGCTGACGAGTTGATGCAGCGCTTTCTCGACACGCTCGCGGAGCAAGACGAGCGCCACGATGGCGGCGGCAAATGGGTTGGCACGGGGGGCCGTTCTCCATTCGGTCACGGTGGTGAACACCCCACCGGCATTCGTGTCGGCGGGCCTTCGAAAAATCGCTCCGCGATGAAGGTGGCCGAAGACCGCAAGTTTCAGGAATACCGCAGCGACCAAACACTCGACCTTCGCAACATGAAGTTGGCGCTCAAGCGCTTGCGACAGCTCACGCGAACCGGACCCATCAGCGAACTCGATCTCGACGAAACCATCGACGAAACTTGCAAGAACGCGGGCGAAATCGAACTCGTATTCCGGCCCGAGCGCAAGAACAACGTGCGCTTGCTCTTGCTGATGGACGTCGGCGGTACGATGGATCCGTACTACGAACCCATGAGCCGCTTGCTCACGGCACTTCACGAGGAGCGGGGACTTCGCGAGTTCAAGGCATACTACTTTCACAACTGCCCGTACGAGCTGCTTTGCAAGAATGCCACCCTCGCGCGTAAGGACTCCATCCCCACCGGCGACATGCTGCGCAAACTCGACGAACGTTGGAAGGTGGTGATCGTGGGCGACGCATCGATGCACCCGGCCGAACTGCTTTCGCCCCGCGGCAACATCAACCCGCGGCTCGAATCCAAGACGCCCGGCATCGAATGGTTGAAACGGATCGATGATCACTTTCAACGCGTGGTTTGGGTGAACCCCGACCCGGAGAAGATCTGGCGCAGTACACGCACGGCTCGCGTCGTGGCCGACATGTTCCCGATGTACCCGCTCAGTGTCGACGGCATTTCGGACGCAGTGGGTGCACTTATTGGTGCACGCCAGGCTGGATCTTCAACGGCTGCCTGAGCGGCGGCTCTAAAAGCGCCACCGGCAAACAAGGCGAAGCCAGCCCCTGGAAAATGCAAAGGCTTGCTAAGGGATGACGCCTTCCGAAACCAACGCGCGATACACCTCAAGGCACGCGAGGGTATCCGCAAGCGCATCATGGGCGCCTTCGACTTCCTTGCCTGTGTAGTGGCGATAGGCTTCGGCAAGGGTGGGCCATTTGTAGTTGCCGTATTTGCCCGGAAGCTTCAGCACGTCGGTCGTGGCCTCCTTGGTACATACGAGCGACTTGCCTTCCATTCGGTTCGGTTTGTTCCCGAGCCGATGAAGAGCGGTCAGCATGATAGACTGATCGAAGCTGATGTTGTGGGCGACGATGGTGTCAGCTTGCATGCAAAGTTGGTTGAAGAGTGAAACGGCGACAATCGGTGCAACGCCATACGTCTCGCAATTCTTTTCCGAGATCCCGTGCGTGGCTTCGGCTTCGGGCTCAATTTTTACACCGTCGGCGAGCTGCAGAATGAACGACGCGCGGGTCATCACGGTCCACGTGTCGCGTTCGACAAGCAGCATGGCGAGCTGCACGAGGTCGGGCTGACCCGAATGTTCGGGTGGCTGCTTCCATTTTACCATGCCCGTGGTTTCAGTATCGAAGATCAGTGCCTTCAACTATTGCTCTCCCGCCGAAGCGTTTTAGGGTGCTGGGGCTCGGGGATGGTCACGCGCAACCTTAGCAATAACCAGCGTGAGACAAAGCCCGCACGGTCGATCGAAAGGCCCGCACGATCATATAGCGCGAACCGAGGAGCCCGCTCGGATGGGACGCGATAGCGTTACGCGGCAGCCGGTTGCGCACCGGAAATGAAAGTACGCCGCGCGACCTTCACTAAATGGGTGATGAACGTGGAAGAAAAAGGGTCACAGAGCGAGGCGGACTTTCGCAAGACTGTGCAGAAATACATCGTGCTTCAGATCCCCGGCGCGTTCATGGTGGCAGTGCTCCTGGTCGTCTTCCACTATTCGGGCTACATCACCCCGAGCATGGGGCTGCTGCTCTTTGTCGGTTGGTTGGTCAAGGACGCGGTGATGTTTCGTGTCCTGCGCAAGGCGTACGAGCCGGGGCCGTCTCATGGCACCGACGCGCTCGTTGGCTTACGCGCAGTCGTGGTGGATGAACTCGCACCGAAGGGTTCGGTGCGAATCGGGTCCGAACACTGGTCCGCCATCGCCGCAGATTCCGCAACGTCTCTCGGCCGCGGAACCGAGGTTCGCGTTGTTTCGGTTGACGGCTACACCGTCACCGTCGCTGCTGAAGACTCGTCTGCTTAGCTGCTTTCTTTAAGCAACATCCCGATGAACATTTCGGTGAGTTTGCCGCCGAGAGATTCGTCATAGAGACGCGTCGCGTCCTGGTCGACGAGACCACTCAAAGACGCCGTCATGCCGTGTGCCATGGTGACAGCGGCAAGATTGGGGTCGGTCACGCGCAACTCATTAACGTGGCCCGAAAAGACATCCCGGAGCCATGCGACTGCATGAGGTTCGCCATCGTCGGTGACGTCGTCCTTGCTGTTGCGGAGTCCGATGTGGAGTTCGCGATGATGGTTCTGGTAGAAATCCGGATGGAATGAATGAAATTCGCGATGTCGTCGCACCGTTCCCTCGACGAGCAATCGGATGACGTCACGCACAGGGAGGTCTTTTACCCAGCCCGCCCATTGGTGCGAATCTTTAAGCGATTGGTCGGCCTGCTCGCGAAATACCTCTTCCAGAATCTCTTCTTTGTTTGCGAAGTATTGGTAGAGGGAGCCGATGCTGACCCCGGCGCGCGCCGCGATGTTGTTCGTGGTGAGGGCCTTGGGCCCTTTCTTCTGCAAGATGTCCCGGGGCGCGATGCGGATGCATTCCACGAGGACCTTCGACCGTTCTTGACGAGGCACGCGCCGCATGCTGGCAGTGCCCTTCTTCGGCACCGCTTTGACTGCGGACTTCGTTTTCCGGATGCGCCGGTTCGTAGAACTTGCCGCATCGGTCGGACTTGCGGAAACGGATGTGGGCGAGGTGTTGACGTTCGCTTCGGAGTCGGTCGCCGTGCCAATAGTTGCGGCATGCGCGTGGGGAGTGGACATCTCGTTGCATTCCTTCCCTTTCTGGCAGTAGGCGTCACATGAACCCGCTCGACGCATCACGATCAGAAAGTCTGTTGCACGGTGCCCAAACCGCGGAGCAAGAATAGAAGATTTTTCGTGCTTCGCTCGGAGTCGTAGAAATAAGTACGCCGGCAGACGCAGAAAATACTGCAGCGCGCTGAATTCGCGCTCAAAGTGATGCCCCTCCCCTCAGGGGGGGGGGCACCCGCAATCTCGTGGTCGAGTTCGGATCGACTCTCTGCGTGATGTTGTTGTTGAGGGCTCGGGATTACCGCGTTCGGCGCAGCAGTAGGTACGACGCGCCGCTGGCCCCATCCTTTGGTTGGGCGAGCGTGCAGCCCGCGACGAGTTGCGCGAGTGGCGGTTGCTTGAGCCAATCGCGGAGTGAATCTCTGATCGTCACTGCGCCGATATCCGAGTGCTGACCCTTGCCATGAATCACAAGGAGACAACGAAAGTCGGCAGTGGCGGCGCGCGCGACTTCATGGCACAGGCGTCGGTAAGCGTTGTCTCTCGTGAATCCGTGCAAGTCGATCGTTTGTTGAGGTCGGATTTTTCCTGCGCGCAGTTTTTTTAATTCGGCTCGGGATGCCAAAGCCAAAGTGGCACCTGGATTCCGGTTTGGTCCCGCTGCATTCGGCGCCGCAACTTGCGATTTTGTTGGTGATGTCGCTTGTGGGCCTGTTGATGTGGCTCGCGAAGAGGATGATGCCTCGCGTTGAGGTCCGGCGGGCGGTGCGTGCTTTGCAAGTTTATCACGATCAAGTTTTTTAAGATCGTCTTGCCTCGACATCGCGTCGGCAAAGCTTTGCGGATCGTCTGGCGCTTTTGGTTTCGGCATCGATTCACATTCGTATGGTTCGAACCATCATAACTTAATGGGGTCGGCGCCGTGACCAACGTCGCAACGTGGAGCGTACAAAATGCAGGTTGAACCCATTTGTTCTTAAAGGACGCGTCGTGTGTCTCGAGCCGCTAGAAGTGCGCCATGCGGCAGACTTGGCGTCCGCCGCGACACGGAAGTTGTTCGACGACCACTTCACCCCAGCAGAACTCACTGAAGAAGGGTTTCGTGCCCAAACCCCAGGACTCTCAGCGATGCCGGGTTGGTGCGCGTTCGCCATCGAGTTCGTCTCGATCGAATTGATCTCGAAATGCGCGGTACTAAATGCTCCCCGGGTCGTCCGGATGGAGAAAACCCGCGGTCGAGTTGTCGCGTACCCGCTGCGGCAAAGCCGACATACAGAATATGGTGACGACTGCAGACACAATGACGACCGCCCAACGGTTGCGGACGATGAATCGTCCTCATGCTGAGAGATGGACGCTTCGCTGCGACTGTGAGTTGTCAGCTCGGGGGCATTCTCAACACCCAAGCTCGGTGGGGTACGCTGACGATGACCCTAGCCAGATGCCCGTGTTCGGCGCGCGCATGGTAGTGATGCGCAGCGAATCGTCATATGTGCAACCGAAGTGCGTATCGCTTGATCGGAACAGGAGAAAGTCCGCTGGAGTTGGTTCGGCGGTGCAGCTCGGCTGCAAATGAATGTTCAGAATCGTTGGCGTCGGTCGATGGAAGGTTGCGTTTGAACCATTGCACACCACAACTCTTTGGCAGTTTCCATTGGCTGCGGACTTTTCCAAGAAATCCGTTCCGCTTTATTACCGTTGGCGAAAGCACTCGGAAAATCAGAGGGGTGGCGTGCGATAGCCAAACGGGC
>Ga0115003_10000795_pt1 | contig 27987 bp, 27 predicted proteins | sample ArcticOcean_MG_C_7_FD_88736 | JGI IMG/M metagenome (GOLD analysis project Ga0115003, IMG submission 88736) | Marine microbial communities from western Arctic Ocean - ArcticOcean_MG_CB11_88 | ecosystem: Environmental > Aquatic > Marine > Oceanic | place: Arctic Ocean: Canada Basin | collected... | reverse complement strand
CTTCCGCCAAGAAAAGAATGTGCCCCCCTTTGGCATGACTTAATCCTTGAACACATGAAAGAGGTACAATTAATTTTACTTATAGGAGGCTATGCCCAGGGTTACTACCTTCCAGAAAGCAAAGAAAAAACCCTCACAGAAACAGTAAGAAAATACAAGAACTATCTTCCAAAATATTTTGTATTGCCTCATCCTTCGCCACGAAATAATATTTGGATCGCAAAAAACGAGTGGTTTAAAACGGATGTACTTCCGCAATTAAAAATGCAAGTTAAAAAAGCACTCGCGTAAACTTTGAGTTGATCGACTCGTTTTTTCATAGTACCTTAGGGTTACATTAACGCTTTCTATGTAAAGCAATAATTCAATACTTAATGATTCGCGTACCGACCCTCTTTTTAGACCCTATTCGATGTAAAAAAAACATTGCAAAAATGGCTGCTAAAGCCCGAAGAAATAATGTGGCTTTTCGACCGCATGTCAAAACCCACCAATCGCTAGCAGTTGCTCGATGGCTTAAAGACGAAGGGGTTTCCAAAATAACGGTTTCTTCTCTTAAAATGGCGGCCTATTTTGCTCAAGAGTGGAACGATATCACCGTTGCTTTTCCTACCAATATTTTAGAAATCGAAGCCATCAATAGCCTTGCGTCAAAAATTCAACTGAATCTCTGTGTCGAAAATGTTGAGGTGCTCGAATTTTTAGAAAAACATCTGAAATCACCCGTTGGTATTTTCTTGAAAATGGATATTGGTTACAACAGAACAGGAATTGCAGTAGATCGCTTCTCTATAATCGATCAACTTTTGAACCAGATGGAACAAACTCCTTTGCTACAGTTCAAAGGGTTTTTAGGGCATGCAGGTCATTCGTATCAATGTCGATCCAAAGAAGCAATCGAAGCTGTACACCAAGAGAGTAAAGAGAAAATTTTGATGCTCAAAGATCGTTATCAAAAGCAATATCCTGAGCTTATACTTTCGTATGGAGACACACCCAGTTGTAGTGTCACCGAAGATTTTGCTGGAATTGATGAAATTCGGCCGGGCAATTTTACCTTTTACGATCTGACGCAAAACATCATTGGATCGAACGAATTAAATGAGATTGCGGTTGCTATGGCCTGCCCTGTTGTTGCCAAACATCCTGATCGGAATGAAATTGTAGTTTACGGTGGCGGTGTTCATCTTTCAAAAGATCGAGTTGAAGACCCAGAAGATGGCGTCATCTTTGGACGTGTTGCCGAACAAAAAGGAGCCAGTTGGGGTGCTTGTATCCCGAAGATGCACCTCAAAAGTCTTTCTCAAGAACACGGGATTGTTTCTGTGCCGAAAGAAAAAATGCAGGATTATGCCATTGGCGACCTGCTGTGGGTGCTTCCAGTTCATTCGTGTATGGCTGCTGACTTAATGAAGGAGTTTCATACCACAGACGGAGCTATTCTTTCTGCAATGTAAACGAGTTTTACTTTTATATCTTTATAACAAAAACTAGCGTATATGATCATCATAATGGGGGTAAGTGGTACCGGAAAAACCAGTCTTGGGAAATATCTTTCTCAAGAAACGGGATGGCCCTTTTATGATGCAGATGATTTTCATCCTGAAACCAACAAGAAAAAAATGAGCTCTGGCTTACAGTTGAATGATGCAGATCGTGCGCCTTGGCTAGCCGAATTAGCTGAAAAAATAAGTCTTTGGTCAGAAGAAGGTCAGGCAATTTTAGCTTGCTCAGCATTGAAAGAACGTTATCGAGATAGCCTTACTGCCCAAAACAGTTCCATTACTTGGGTCGTATTAAACGGTTCTTTTGATCGCATTAAAAGCCGCTTGGAAGAGCGCGAAAACCACTTCTTTAACGCCAAATTACTTCAGTCTCAATTTGATGTTTTAGAGCTTCCAAACTATGGAATTCACCTCAACATAGAAGAAACAATTCCACAATTGACTTTTTCTGTTTTAAATAAAGTTCAACCCTTAGGTTTGGCAACCATTGGGGTAATCGGCATGGGCGTTATGGGGCAAGGAATTGCTTTAAACTGTGCTGAAAACAACATCTCAACTGCCGTTTATAATCGGTCTTTTCCTGGAGAAGAAAAGGTCATTGAGTCCTTTTTGTCAAAAAACAAAGCCTTTAAAAACCTCTCGGGTTTCACAGAGCTAAACGCGTTTGTATCTTCTTTGGAGCGGCCTCGAAAAATTTGGTTGATGATCAAAAGTGGCCCAGCCATTGACGGCTTAATCGAAGAACTTCTTCCATTACTTAGCGAGGATGATATTATTGTTGACGGTGGTAATTCTCATTATCCCGACACCCAAAGAAGAGCTCAAGAGCTTCAAAAAAAGAAGATTGACTTTGTGGGCTGTGGCGTTTCTGGAGGAGAAGTTGGAGCCCGTAATGGAGCTTCAATAATGTTTGGTGGAAGTACTGATGCATACACGGCTTTTAATCCTATCCTGAATAAAATTACGGCTAAAGACAAGGCCGATGTCCCCTGTCAAAGTTATATGGGGAAAGATGGCGCTGGGCATTTTGTAAAGATGGTTCACAATGGAATCGAATATGCCGAAATGCAACTTCTTGCAGAAACCTTCGCAGTACTGGCAAATCAAATGAGTTACCCAGAAATTGTTGCTGTTCTTCAGGAAATGAATCAAGGTTCTGAAGCCAGTTACCTTTTAGAAATTACAGCAGAAATCCTTGAGAAAAAAGAAGGAAAGCATTTTTTAGTCGATTTGATTTTGGATCAAGCAAGTAGTAAAGGAACGGGTATGTGGTCCAGTTCGGCTGCCTTAGCTTTAGGGTCGGTCAACACGATGATGTCCGCTTCCGTTTTTGCTCGCTACCTCTCTTCTTTTAAAACAGAACGGGTAGCATTATCCGCAAGAAAACCCAAAGCAAAAAAGCAAGTTGACCTTGATGTAAAATCGCTAATTAAAGCCTATCGCTTTGCTCGGATCGTGAATCATATACAGGGTTTTAATCTGATTGAAAATGCTTCTCAACAATACGGCTGGGAATATAACCCCTCTGAAACTGCTCGTATTTGGACCCAAGGGTGTATTATTCGTTCGCGTTTAATGGAAGCGCTCGTTCAAGCCTTTAAAATAGAAAAATCGTTGTTTAATAATACTGCTATTTTAGATTTACTAAAAGGAAATGAAGCTGGTGCTGCTTCTTTAATTCATCATGGGGTAGATCAGAAAATTGCTTTGGACTGTTATTCTTCTGCCTATAATTACTGGATTGCTATGTGCAGTGAAAGCCTCCCTGCAAATCTCATTCAAGCCCAACGTGACTTTTTTGGAGCCCATACCTACCGTCGAGTAGACAAACCCTTTGAACAAACTTTTCACACCCAATGGCAATAATATGATCGATTATTCACTTCTTTTTTCGGTTCTTATAGGGGTTGGTCTCTTGGTTTTTTTAATCTTAAAGTTTAAGTTTCAACCTTTTCTAGCCTTGCTTATTTCGAGTATTTTGGTCGGAATTCTAGCAGGAGTAGCACCTGCAGAAATAATGGTAACGGTAAAAGACGGAATGGGCTCAACCCTCGGTTTTGTCGCTGTTGTAGTTGGACTCGGGGCTATGTTTGGGGCTATTCTGGAACACTCTGGTGGTGCAGAGGCTTTGGCGCAATATTTACTACAAAAGTTTGGTGAAAAAAATGCCTCTTGGGCGCTTATGATAACCGGTTTCTTTATTGCAATTCCAGTCTTTTTTGATGTGGCCTTTATCATCTTAATTCCATTGGTGTATTCCCTACAGCGGAAAACAAAGAAGTCCATGCTCTTGTATGCTATTCCACTACTCGCAGGATTAGCAATCACACATGCTTTTATTCCTCCTACTCCCGGTCCTGTTGCAGTAGCCGATATTCTAAATGCTGATCTCGGGTGGGTAATTCTAGTTGGGTTTATAGTCGGAATCCCTACAGCTATTGTTAGCGGTCCGCTCTTCGGAAAATTCATCGCTTCAAAAATATTTGTTGCTGCTCCAGAAAGTTTCCAAAAGAAAAGTGAGCAACAATTTCCGCCTATTGGATTAATCCTTTTAATTATCGGAACGCCCATTTTTCTGATTGTATGCAATACCTTGTTGAGTAGCCCCATAAGCTCGGGTATGCACTTGTCTGAAAAAACAATTGGTTGGATTCAAATGATTGGTCATCCTTTTTCGGCTTTAATTTTAGCAAATTTAATGGCTTGGTATTTTCTAGGAATCAAGCGAGGGGTTTCCAAAACAGCTCTATCCAAAATCACCTCAGCCTCTTTGGCTCCAGCCGGAATAATCATTTTGTTGACTGGTGCTGGGGGTGTTTTTAAGCAAATGCTCATTACAACGGGAACCGGAACTATGCTCGCAAATTACTTTTCAAGTATTGGTTTGGGCTTACTCCCTTTTGCCTTTTTAGCAGCGGTTTGTGTTCGCGTCTTACAGGGCTCTTCGACCGTTGCCATGATAACTGCAGCAGGAATTACCTCAGCCCTCATTACAAGCCCTTTGGGGGGTTTCCACACGGCACTCTTAGTGATCGCAATCGCTTCGGGAGCATCTATTCTGTCTCACGTAAACGACAGTGGTTTTTGGTTGGTCAGTAATTATCTTGGCCTATCTGAAAAAGACACCTTTAGAAGTTGGTCGGTAATGACTACCCTTTTAGCGCTAACGGGTTTCTCCATGGTCCTCATACTTTCTTTATTTGTTTAAAAAAACTAATGAAAAAAATAGTCCTTATTTGCCTTATTATACTCTCTTCTTGTGAAGAGAGCAAAGAAAAAACCTACTCCATTGGTCATATAGAAACTCCAATGGGAGAACTCTACTTTTGGCTCTATGAAGAAACTCCTTTGCATCGAGCTAGTTTTATTGAATTGGCACAAGCACAGTATTGGGATGATTTAAGTTTTAATCGAGTCATCGAAAACTTTGTAGTTCAAGGTGGCTGCCCAGACACTCCAGAAGGCTTTGGCCCTTCAGATTATTTAATCGAACCTGAGTTTGTGCCAGAAATTAAGCATCTTTATGGCGCAGTTGGAATGGGGCGTGATGATAATCCTAGAAAGCTTTCGGCTGCCTGTCAGTTTTACCTTGTTCATGATGCGCTTGGGATAGCCCGTTTGGATCAAAAATATACTGTCTTCGGTCAGGTGTTTAAAGGATTGGATGTTTTGAATAGCATTGCTACACTCCAAACGGACTCTCTTGACACTCCTCTGGAGCGTGTACCTTTGAAAGTAAGCGTTCTTGAATTAAACAAAAAAGAACTAGAAGCCTTGGGAGGAGCTGAATTCCTTAATACGGTCAGTCAATAATATCACTAAACCACTATAAAAATACTTATGAAAAAAACGATTTACCTTCTCGCCTTACTGCTTTTTGCTCCTTTCTTTTCAGAAGCTCAGGACATAAAAACATTGGATCGTATTGCAGAACAATACGCTCAAAAAACATTCCCTCTTTTACAGTCTTTTTTGAGGCTTCCAAACGATGCCAATAAGCCTTTAGCTTATGAAGCCAATATGCTTTGGAGCGAAGAAGTCTTTCAAGATCGCGGATTTAAAACAACACGAATCAATACAGCAGCTGCTCCATTATTGCTTGCCGAGAAGGTTCTTGATCCTGATCTAAAAACAGTATTGTTTTATGTCCACGTAGACGGCCAACCGGTTGATCCTAGTCAGTGGGAACAAGAAAACCCATACGAACCTGTAGTTAAAAAACAGAATACCGATGGACAATGGGAGGCTCTTCCATGGGATAGTTTACTAAATTATAAAGACGACTGGCGCATTTATGCACGATCTGCAAGCGATGCAAAAGGTCCTGTAATCATGTTTATTGCGGCACTTGATGCGATCAAAGAATTGGGTAAAAACCCCAACTTTAATCTAAAAATAATTGTCGATTTTGAAGAAGAGTTAGGTTCACCTAACTTGCCTTTGGCAGTTCTCAAAAATAAGGAACTTTTGAAAGCGGACAATCTGGTTATTTTTGATGGTCCACAACACCGCTCCAATCAGCCAACCCTTTCGTTTGGCGCAAGAGGAATTGCTACTGCTCAACTCACAACCTATGGCCCTATTGTTCCTCAACACAGTGGTCACTTCGGAAACTACGTTCCAAACCCTGCGCTCCGTTTATCGCGCTTGTTGGCTTCAATGAAAAGTGAGGATGGAAAGGTTATTATCCCTGGGTTTTACGATGGAATTGTTATCGACTCAGAAACTGAAGAAACATTGAAGAGTACACCTTTCGACAAAGCGGGTTTCATGGATGCAGTTCAAATTGCAGCTGCAGACCAAGTGGGTTCTTACTATCACGAATCCATACAATTTCCATCACTCAATATTCGAGGCATGCAATCTGGAGAAATTAATGAAAAAGCTCGGACGATTATTCCTGCATGGGCAAAGGCAGAAATTGATGTACGCTTGGTTTTAGAATCAAATCCTGAGCGCCTTTTAAGGCTCGTAAAAGAACACATTGAAAAACAAGGATACTATGTTATTGATCGAGTTCCAACCAAAGAGGAGCGCCTTACTTACCCCAAAATAGCAACTTATAAATCTAAGGTTTCTTACCAATCGTTTAGAACGCCTTTTGATTCTAAAATTGGTGTTTGGCTAACCAAGTCCATGAAAAGAGCTTTTGATCAGGAGCCTATTCGAATTCGAATGAGCGGCGGTTCGATTCCAATTTCTCCTTTTGTTCTAACATTAGGAATTCCTGCTGTTGCAGTTCCAACAGTAAACCCAGACAACAACCAACACAGTCCAAACGAAAATATTCGCCTTGGAAATTATCGTGATGGTATCAAAACCATGATTGCTCTTTTAACCGAAAAACTTTAAAAAAAGCAAATGAAAAAAATTTATTCTGTCCTGCTGTTTCTAACCGTCTTAATGAATACTTCCGAAATATTTGCTCAGGAATATCGTTATGCGACTTATGAACAAGAGGGGGAATCTCTTCCTTATCGAATTTTATTACCTGAGAACTATGATGTAAAAAAGAACTACCCCTTGCTTCTTTTCCTTCATGGGTCCGGAGAGCGAGGAAACGACAATGAACTTCAATTAGTTCACGGAAGTACTCTTTTTTTGGATTCAGAATTCCGTAAAAACAATCCTGCCATTATTGTTTTTCCACAGTGTGCCAAGGACGCTTATTGGGCAACAACAAATCAAACTGATACAGGATTTACGTATATAAAAAAGCCTAAAAATAATCCTACACTCGATTTGGTTGAGGGCATGTTGGATGATGTCATCCAGAACTACGGTGTCGATAAAAAACGCATCTATGTCGGTGGTTTGTCAATGGGAGGGATGGGAACCTTTGAGTTGGTTTATAGAAACCCACGAATGTTTGCAGCAGCTTTTGCAATTTGTGGTGGTGCAAACCCCAAAATTGCCAGGAAAATTCGTCGCCCCGTTTGGCGTATCGATCACGGAGAAGCAGACCAAGTTGTAGCGGTCGATCTTTCAAAAAAAATGGTGGATGCCCTGCTTAAAAAAAGAGCTTCAGTAGTGTATAATTGGTATGCTGGAGTAAACCATAACAGTTGGGATGCTGTTTTTGCTGACCCCGAATTTCTTCCTTGGCTTTTTGCTCAAAAAAAATAATATGAAACTACTTAGAACCGATCACAATCATCCTGATTTTAAAGCTTTAGTTGAAACGCTAAACCAAGAGTTGTCTGTTCGCGATGGAGAAGATCATGCCTTTTACAGTCAGTTTAATGGTTTAGAAAATCTAGGGCAAGTTGTACTTGCTTATGAAGGTAATGTCGCTATTGGCTGTGGCGCCTTTAAGTTTTTCGATGCGGAAAAGGTAGAAATCAAACGCATGTATACACCTCCCGTTGGTCGTCAAAAAGGAACAGCGACTCAGGTATTAAAAGAATTAGAAGTATGGGCGAAAGAACTTGGAAACCAAAGTTGTGTTTTAGAAACCGGTAAAAACCTCCCAGAGGCAGTCGCTCTGTATAGCAAATCTGGATACCTACGCATTCCAAATTATGAACCCTATTTGACTACCGATAATAGCATTTGCTTTGAAAAAACATTAAATTGAAACTTTGTATCACCACGATATTAAACCTTTATACTAACGTATAGTCCAAAACAAATACATCTCTTATGAAAAAGCATCCCCATGTTTTAGCTCTTTTTTTACTTTTTTTAACCTCCTGCGGAATTTCCGATCCTGATCCAATAATGATCGATGAAGTAACCGAAGGAAATGACGTCCCTGAAATCTATCAAAAAATTTACAGCGCATCTGACATGTATCTTGAAGACGGGTTTGTTGTCATTCAAGTAAACGGAGTGCCCGACCACAACAGCCCTTACTTTGATGCAAGCGATGACCGAAATGTGGCCTACAGTGGTACTAACGAAAATTTCAACCTCAACCCTAATCGTATTGATCTAAATGCAAATTATACCTATAAAATTCCGCTCAATCCTACTGCTGCTTCAAACCCAAGACCTACGCAACTTGGAAGTATTGGTGTGGCACTGAATGGCGTTTCGTTTTATAACCAATACGCAGGGCCAAACAATCAACCACTAACAGACGAGATCGATTCTTTTGATCAATACAACGGACACCCACAACGGGTTGGAGAATATCATTACCATGTAGAACCAACCTATTTGACTCAAAGCCAAGGAAATAATGTCCTACTCGGCTTTCTGTTGGATGGCTTCCCCGTTTATGGCCCCTTTGAAAATGGCGAACGGGTAGTAAATAGTATCTTGGACGAATACCACGGTCATGAGCACGTTACGGCAGATTATCCCGAAGGAATTTATCATTATCATATTACGGATGCGGATCCTTATATAAACGGAAGTGGGTATTATGGAACAGCTGGTACAGTTACGCGATAGTTTAATCGGCTTTATATTTCTTCTTTTTGTTGGATGTGAAAACGCACCTTTAGATGTCTATAAAGCAAGTGCTGTATCGCTAGAAACCAAAAGAGGGATTACTTCAAATGATGGTGTTCCTTTTAGTGGCATTGTTCTAGAACGCTTTTCAAATTCACAAGACACACTCCTTATTCAAGAATATCGTGAAGGCAAACCCGAAGGCGTTTGGAAACGGTTTTATGCCTCAGGGAAAACACAAGAAATTCGACTTTTTAACAAGGGAAAGAAAATAGGAGCTCATAAATACTTTTATCCAACGGGACAAATTCGGTTTTACTACCAATTGAAAAATGATGTATATCATGGATTCAAAAAAGAATGGAACGCCCAAGGATTGCTTGTTGCGCATCAAAACTATGCCCATGGTCAAGAAGCGGGAAGTCAACAAGTATGGTACGACAACGGGAGTCTAAAAAGTAATTATATCATTAAAAACGGTCGTCGTTATGGCCTATTGGGAACTAAAAATTGCATCAATGTCAAAGACAGTCTTTTTTAAATCTGTACTTCTAAGCGTCTTGTTTTTCGGTTGTTCCCAGCCCGAAAGTTTACCGTTTTATAACAGTCCCGATTTTAAGCCCCTTTTTCTAAACGCCCGAGACGCCCAAAAAGAAGTAACCCATACGATCGCGTCTTTTGCTTTTAAAAATCAGTTGGATCAGATTATCGAAACAAAGGATGTACTGGGCAAGGTTCATATTGCCAACTTTATGTTTACCCAATGCGGAAGTATTTGCCCTATTATGACCAATAACCTAAAACGTTTAGAAGAACGGTTTATGGATCAAAAAGATGTTGTGATGCTTTCGTATAGTGTAACCCCTTGGATCGATTCAGTTCCTAAGTTAAAATCCTATTCCCAAGATTATGAGATTACTAAAAAAGAATGGCATTTTTTAACAGGTAAAACTTCAGACATATACACCCTTGCTCGGAAATCTTATTTTGCTGAAGAAGACCTGGGCTTTACTAAAGACAGTACCGATTTCTTACATACCGAACGTGTGCTACTCATCGATCAAGCATTAAAAATTAGAGGAGTATACAACGGAACACTACCTCTAGAAATAACACAATTAGCAAAAGACATAGAACTTTTGTTAGAAAAAAAGTAGCTTGTAATTTGGTTTATAATATAAACCAGTTTATGTTTGTAGAATAATCTTAATATCTTATTCTATGAAAACAGAACAAACTACAGCTCAAGAACAGCTCGATTTAATTGAGCAGACCATAGCTCAAGCAAAAGAAAATATAAGCAGTCATAGCTTTGCCTTCATCTTCTGGGGTTGGTTGGTAAGCCTTACAGCCCTTGTAAATTATGTCTTATTAATCTTTAGCCCTTTGGGCAACAATAGCTATTTAATTTGGCCCATTACGTCGATTTTGGGTATTGTTTTTATTGTAGGGTACTATAAAAAAGCAGAAAAAAAAGAAAGCCATCATACGCATTTGGAGTATTTCCTTTCTCGTATGTGGATCGTTATAGGTCTTGTTCTTGTTCTCTTTTCAGTCTTAAGTCCTTTTATCGAACTAAACCCTTGGTTTTTCTTTCCCCTTGTTGCTGGGATTGGAACCATCGTAAGTGGCGTCGTTTTGAAATTCAACCCTTTGATTTTTGGTGGGATGGTACTCATTGGCTTTCCATTTTATAGTGTGCTTGTAAACGGGTCATCGCTTTTACTTTTATATGCAGCTGTCATTATGGTTTCCTATTTAGTCCCTGGTTATGCACTTAAACGATATCGCGCTTGAAACCTCTAGATCCTTTACTTACAACACCACTTCGCTTAGGCGCCATGTCTCTATTGATTAAACTCAAGTCGGCTTCTTTTGTTTATCTCAAAGAGCAGCTCAATGCTACGCAAGGAAACCTCAGCGTGCAATTAAACAAGCTAAAAGATGCCGATTACATCAGTATCGAAAAACGCTTTGAGGGCAATTACCCTTTAACCGAAGTCAAAATAACACCTACTGGTGTCCAGGCTTTTGAAGCCCATGTTAATAATCTAAAAGATTATTTACACTTATGACCTAGCATGTTAAGTAACCCCTAAATCTTATGAAAAACCTAACCTACAAATTAATCTTACTTTTATTTATTGCCTTTGGAAAAGCCTATGGCTTCAACAAACTGCAGGCCAATTATACCCTTACCGCTTCACAAAAAGATTCCATTGGTTCGATACAAATGGAAATAGACAATTCGTTATCAAAGTCTTTGGAACTTAACTCTTTAAAGCCACTTGAACAATACAGTAAACATCTCACAGCAAATGAGATGGTCTATTCGGAAAATAGCATTCGGTATTGGCAAGCCTATATCTCCTATCAAAAAGCTGTTTATTATTTAATTCAAGGGGATCAATCTGCATCAGAAGCGTCTTGTGATTTTGGAATTGGTCTGTTAAATCATAACGATAACAAAAACTCAGAGGACTATGCTTTACTTGCTAATTTAGAAGCTTTTTCCATACAATTTAAAGGCGCAAAGGTTCTTGTAATCGCTCCAAGATTAAGAAAGAATGCAAGGAAGGCCATTGCTTTAGATTCCTTGAATTTGAGAGCCTTTTATGTCCTGGGTAGTAACGATTTTTATACTCCCAAGCAGTACGGTGGGGGTAAAAAAACTGAATTATATTTAAAAAAAGCACTGTCTATTCCATCAAAAAAGAACACTAATTCGTTTAGTCCGAGTTGGGGAAGAGAGGAATCTTATGCTCTTTTAGCTCAATTCTATTTAGAAGAAAATTTCCCGACAAAAGCTCAGGATATAATTAACGAAGGTCTTTTGATTTTTCCAGAAAATTATCAGTTAAAGATTCTTTTGAAAAAACTTTAGGCTGTATTATGGAACTAGTAAACTCCCTTATATCCAGTATACATGTCGTTTCTGCCTCCCTCTCAATTCTTTTTGGAGGCTGGGTTCTTATCAAAGCGAAAGGAACGCTAAGGCATAAAAAAAATAGGCTTGTATTATTTTGTAGCGATGCTCGTGAACAACAGTACCGCCCTAATGATTTATAATGCTTTTGGAGAATGGTTTTTTCCTCATTGGCTCGCATTAGCTGCTTTGGCAATTATAATTCCGGGCTATTACATTTCGAGGCTAAAAAACAAATCCTATGCTTTAAAGATCTATATCATAGCGATGGTCTTGAGCTATTATCTTTTAATTGGTGGAGCAATTAATGAAGCTTTTCTGCATATTCCTTACTTAAGTCAGTTTTTTCTGGTAGAAAATCCATCTCCCCTAGACGTTAGTCATCTAATTGCACTGGTGTTTTTTGTTTTGCTTATTCTAAAATATCTTATGAAGTATTGGTCTAATATTTTTCCCAATAAATAGAGCTAAAAAAAGGATTCAAATCCTTTTTAGATTAGGATCGTGTCTTTGAAAAGTGCCTGTATCTCTAATTTTTATATCTTTCTAAAAAGAATTAGATCATGACACAAATACAATTTCTTGGCCACGCTTGTTTTCTTATTGAATTTGGTGGTGCAAAGCTTCTTTTCGATCCCTTTATAACAGGGAATTCTATGGCAAATCAGATTGATATTGATACCCTCGAGGTGGACTATGTTTTTATTACCCACGGGCATCAAGATCATGTTTTAGACGCAGAAGCTATTGCTAAGAGAACTGGAGCAAAAATCATTTCCAACTACGAAATAGTGAGTTGGTATGAAGCTAAGGGTCTTTCAGGTCACCCTATGAATCACGGGGGAAAATATACGTTTGACTTCGGAACAGTAAAATACGTTTCTGCGATTCACTCCTCAGTTTTACCCGACGGTACTTATGGAGGAAATCCGGGTGGTTTTGTGGTTTGGAACGACTCCAATTGTTTTTATATGGCCGGAGACACTGCTCTTACTTACGACATGAAATTAATTCCAGTGCTATGTCCAAAACTCAACTGGGCAGTGCTTCCAATTGGGGACAATTTTACCATGGGAATGGAAGAGGCCGTTATGGCGGCTGATTTTATTCAATGCAATCAAATTATAGGCTGTCATTACAACACCTTTACTCCCATTGAAATAGAAGTGTCAAAAGCTCAGCAACTTTTCGAAGCTCAAAAAAGAACGCTTCATCTCCCTAAAATTGGGGCAAGCCTTTCGCTTTAGTGTCTTGCTTTCTTCCGGTAAAATTCCTTTTGCTTCTTTATCATTATCCCTTATCTTTATCAAAAAAGAGCCCTATGGAAGTAAAAGATGCTAACGGAAATATTTTAAATGACGGAGATACTGTAAAACTAACCAAAGACTTAAGGCTCAAAGGAACCTCAACAACCATCAAAAGAGGAACAACAGTAAAAAACATTCGTTTAACCGATAGTGCAGATGAAATTGATTGTAGAATCAATAAAATGAGCATTGTTTTACGAACTGAATTTGTGAAAAAATAAATTTTCAAAAAACTATATATTTAAAAAAAGAACTAAAGTGAACAGCACTCCTTTCAATAGAATTTTAATTGGTTTTGCCTTTTCGCCCAACCTAAAAGCGAATGTCTTTGAGGCGATGCGGTTGGCTGAATTTTTGGGAGCCCATCTTTATTTTCTTCACGTTGGGTCAAAATCTCCTGCCAAGGCAAAAGCTTTTACTGAAATTTTAGAAGAATCTCCCGTTCAACCAAAAGACTTTACAGTGCTTTGGGATGAAGGAACGCCTATAGAAACTATTAGTGAGCAATGTGAAAAAAATCAAATTGATCTGTTGTTACTTGGAGCCATGCAACGTGAAAATATGGTAAAGTTTTATATGGGTTCTATCGCGCGAAAACTAACCCGTAACGCTCCCTGTTCGGTCTTGTTAATGATCAAGCCTTCTGTGGTTCGAAAACCTTCGCAGCATGTTGTAGTAAACGCTTTTGAAAGCCCAGGAACAGAAAACACCATTCGAGCTGCCTTCCATTTTGCTCAAGCCTTGAGTGCCTCTAAACTTACTTTAGTGGAAGAAATAGACCGGTCAGAAGTTGCCGAAGAAGCCGATGATGATCGTGGTTTGAGAAAGGTTACCCTTAAAAAAGAAAAATTAAAACGCCGAGAACTTTCTCGTGTTCGTGAAATTTTAACTCATATCCCCGATACGCTTAAAGAAAATATAAAAATACATTCCCAAAGCATTTTTGGGACTCGTGGGTATTCTATTGGTCATTACGCCAAAGTTGTTCGAGCGGATTTACTCATTATGAATTCAGACGAAAAAAGAAAGCGTTTTCTAGAGCGTATTTTCCCAAAAGATCTCGAGCATATTTTATCCGAATTACCCACCGATGTTCTCATCATCAAAAGCAAACAAAATGGGTAAAACAAAAACTTTTAGGAGCTTTTTAGGAGCACTCCCTGGGAATATCTTTGCAGGCTTTGTTGTCTCTTTAGTGGCCTTGCCGCTTGGACTTGGCTTAGCTATTGCTTCCGAAGCGCCTCCAATTGCAGGGATTCTGTCGGCAGTTGTTGGTGGAGTTGTTGTTGCTCTTTTAGGCGGATCTCAACTAACAATTGCAGGGCCTGGAAACGGTTTAGTAATTGTATTACTTTCATCCATTACCCTCTTGGGGGGAGGCGATCTTTATCAAGGGTATCTGTTTACCCTAGCTGCTGTTGTTCTCTCGGGAATTCTCATTTTCCTTTTTGGTCTCTTTCGTTTTGGTGCACTGAGTGAGTTTTTTCCAGCTTCTGCACTCCAAGGCATGCTCGCTGCTATTGGAATTGGAATTCTAGCCAAACAAGTACATATCATGCTTGGGGTAACTACGGCAAGCGGAAGTCCGTTTGACCTTCTTGCTCAAATCCCAGATAGTATACTGTATGTTTTTCAAAATCCAACGATAGAAGTGCTTCTCGCAGCTGCGTTAGGAGTTGGGAGTTTTCTTATTTTGATTTTATATTCGCGTATTCGAAACCCAATTTTTCATCTAGTTCCAGCACCTATGTGGGTGGTTATATTGGCTATTGGGCTAACATATTATTATGAATTCGTTGCTGCCGCTCCCTATCCCATGGGCAAAAACTTACTCATCACTCTCCCCGAAAACCTGTTGGGAAATCTTCCTTTTCCAGATTTTGGAAAGCTTGGAAGTCTCGAATTCATTGGAATCGTAATTTCCCTTACTTTAATTTCCTGTATTGAATCCTTGCTGAGCATCAAGGCTGTTGATAAGCTGGATCCTTTGAAAAGAAGGTCCAACGTAAACAAAGACCTTAGAGCGTTAGGAATCGCAACAACCATCAGTGGTTTTGTTGGAGGGTTGAATGTCGTTACGGTCATCGCACGTAGTTCTGTAAACGTAAATAATGGGGGATCTAACCGGTCTGCAAACTTATTTCACGCACTTTTTCTCTTGCTTTTTATTGTGCTTTTTCAAGATCAAATCCAACGTATTGCGCTTCCCGCTTTGGCAGCCATATTGGTATATACAGGCTATCGTTTGGCCGCTCCTGAAAATCTAATCATGCTCTTTAGAGTTGGAAAAGAACAAGGTGCTATTTATATCGTTACCCTTGGTATGACACTTGCTTATGGGCTTATCACAGGAATTACTTTTGGTGTATTGGCGACTTTCATCATGCATGTATTAATCAATAAAAGTGTCTTTTTTTTCACCCGAAATTGGTTAAAACCCAATGTCTTAATGTTTCAAGAAGAAGACAGTGGCAACTATTTTGTTAGTGTAAAGAACTTCTGTAGTTTTTTGAACTTTTATAAACTAAAAGCATTGCTTGACGAAATTCCAGAGCACGAACATGTTATTGTAGACTTCTCCCTTTGTGAGTTTGTAGATCATACCGTTATGGAAGGGCTTAGCAACTATAGAAGGAGTTTTTCAAGTAAAAATGGGGTCTTCGAAATCATCGGCTTAGATGTTCATTTTTCAGACACTCAGCATCCTTTTGCGATTCGAAAAGTGCTTCCAATGAAAGACTTTCTGAACCTTGGAAAACACCTAACCAAAAGACAAAAAACATTAGAAATTCTGGCTAAAAAACTGAATTGGTCCTACCGCCCTGAACTCTCTTCTGAGGCAAATAACCTAGAGCAATTCGAATATTTTAAATCCAAGCAAATCAATTATCAGTACAACGTTTTATTCGACGAAACAGAACAATTCACCTTATTTGACCTTTCGTACAGCGAAGGAGCTTTTATTGCTAAAGAAGATCTGAAGTCGTCCTTTTTAATGATTCGATTAGAAGAAAAAGTTCCTCAGTTTATTTTAGACAAAGAGCATTTATTAGCAAACCTATACGAACCTTTGGGCTACCGAGATATTGACTTTGTTGAAGCACCTGACTTTTCAAGACGTTTTTTTCTTGGTGGGAAAAACAGAAAAGAAATACGAAAATGGTTTACTCCTGAATTGATTTTCTTTTTTGAAAGCCACTCTTATTTCCATGTGGAAACAAACGAAAACACCCTACTAATCAAAGGTCGAAATCGTCTTTCGAGTATTGATGAGATTAAAAAAATGTTGGCTTTTGGAACAGAATTAACCCAAATCTTAAAAAAACAATAACCTCATGAAAAAAACACTTACACTTGTACTTACTCTTGGCGTGCTGTTTGGCATTACAGCACAGAAAACCTTGGGATCGGTTGAACGTCTTGATCCAGAAATAAACAACCTAATTGCTGCTGATGCAGTCATCGAAATTTTAGCCGATGGCTTTAGCTGGGCTGAAGGGCCGGTTTGGGTTCCAGAACTAAACGCAGTTCTTTTCACTGATGTTCCTAAAAACAAAATGTATCAATGGGATAACGCCAATGGCCTTTCCGTTTATTTAGATCCAAGCGGCTATACGGGTATTGCTCCTAACGACATAAAGAGTGGCGCTAACGGCTTAATTCTTGACCCTAAAGGCAATTTGCTGATCGCGCAACACGGCGATCGTAGGGTTGCAATGGTCGAAAAACCGCTCACAAAACCCGGTTCGTTCAAAACGATAATTGCTGAATATGACGGAAAAAGATTCAGCAGTCCTAATGATTTAATTCTCACCAAAAACGGGGATTTATATTTTACCGACCCTCCCTATGGACTTAAGGGCAATGGTGATCCATTAAAAGAAATTGCTGAAAACGGTGTTTACCGTTTAGACACTAAAGGGAAAGTAACTCAAATTTACAGTAGTTTGAATCGCCCAAACGGATTGGCTTTTTCTCCTGACGAATCGGTTTTGTATGTCGCCAATTCGGATCCTAGAAGAAACTTATGGCTGTCTTTTTCTCTTGAAAATGGTGTGTTGAAAAACGAAAAAACATTTTATGATGCAACAGGAAAAAAAGGGAAAGGCTTAGCAGATGGACTAAAAGTCCACAGCAAAGGCTATGTCTTTGCAACGGGCCCAGGTGGCGTTCTGATATTTACACCAAAAGGCAAACACATAGGAACAATAAAAACAGAAGTTGCTTCGGCAAATTGTGCTTTTAATGCCGATGAAAGCGCCTTGTATATTACTTCAGACAACTACCTTACGCGCATTCAACTGATAAACTAATTTTTATGAAATTACACCGCATTGAAACTGGTAACTTTATGCTTGACGGCGGCGCAATGTTTGGTGTGGTTCCAAAAGCACTTTGGGAGCGAACTAATCCTTCGGACACAAAAAACAGAATTAAAATGGCAGCTCGATCTTTGCTTATTGAGGACGGGGACAGGCTTATTTTAATTGATACTGGAATGGGAAACAAGCAGTCAGATAAATTCTATGGGCACTATGCCCTCTGGGGAGATCATACTTTGGACGGATCGCTTCAAAAAGCTGGCTTTCATCGGGACGATATTACCGATGTTTTTTTAACCCACTTGCATTTCGATCATTGTGGCGGAGCAATTCATTATAACGCCCATGGAATTCTTGAACCGGCCTTTAAAAATGCGCGCTTTTGGTCGCATCAAAATCATTGGGACTGGGCTATGAAACCTAATCCAAGAGAAAAGGCTTCTTTTCTCTCCGAGAACATTCTTCCCATTCACGAAAGTGGCCAACTGGAATTATTGACTGAAACAGAAAAACAACTCGAAAAAATAACTTTGGGTTTTGATATTCTTTTGATGGATGGTCATACCGAAAAGCAAATGCTCCCTATGATTCGATATCAAGGAAAAACAATCGTTTTTGCCGCAGATTTAATTCCGACAGTTGGGCATTTACCTATTCCCTATGTAATGGGCTATGACACAAGGCCCCTTCTAACGCTAGAAGAAAAAGCTTCTTTCCTTGATCGTGCAATAAAAGAAGATTTTTTGTTGTTTTTAGAACACGACGCAGAAAATGAACTCATTTCACTTGAACAAACTGCAAAAGGAGTTCGTTGTAAAGAAAGTTTTCTTTTTGATGACTATTTTCAATCTTAGTTTCTTACATTTATTACGTTATTTTTTATTAAAACACAGCAATGAAACAACTTACTTTAGCCCTAGCATTTCTTTTTTCACTTAGCCTTTCTGCTCAGTATTGGCAGCAAAAAGTGGACTATACCATGACTGTTGAACTCGACGCAAAAACAGCAGATTATACGGGAACCCAACAATTGGTTTACACCAATAACTCTCCCGAGACGTTGACCAAGGTTTTCTATCATTTATATTTTAATGCTTTTCGTCCAGAAAGTGATATGGCTATCCGCCTTAAAAACGGGGGAGATAAAAACCGCCGTTTCAAGGTGAGCATCGATTCATTAACGGCTTTTCAACAGGGCTATCTCAAAGTTTCTTCTTTGAAACAAGATGGTGTTCCTGTTCAAACAGTAGAGTCAGGGACAATTTTAGAGGTAACATTAAACACACCTCTTGTCTCTGGAGCTTCAACGGTATTGGATTTGGAGTTTAATGGTCATGTGCCGGATATGATTCGTCGAGGTGGTAAAAACACAAAAGAAGGTGTCGCTTTTTCTATGGCGCAATGGTATCCAAAACTTTCAGAATATGATGTAGACGGATGGAATACTGACCCCTATACTGGGCGAGAGTTTCATGGTGTTTGGGGAGATTTTGATGTAAAAATCACTCTTGATAAAGACTTTACAGTAGGTGGAAGTGGTTACCTTCAGAACGCGGATAAAATTGGAAAAGGATATAGTGATCGGAAGAAAGCTAAATCCAAAAAAGGAAAAATTACTTGGCATTTTATTGCTCCGAACGTACACGATTTTACTTTTGCAGCTGACACCGATTATATTCATGATGTATATCCTGGACCGAATAATGTGGATCTGCATTTCTTTTATAAGAACAATCCCGACATCATTGAAAATTGGAAAAAATTACAGCCTTTAACAGCTGAATTAATGGTCTATTTCAATGAAAAGATTGGAGAATACCCTTATAGACAATACTCGGTGATTCAGGGTGGAGACGGCGGAATGGAGTACGCCATGTGTACCTTGATTACAGGGGAGCGTAAATTTGGTTCTTTGGTAGGGGTAACTGCCCACGAACTGGCACATTCTTGGTTTCAGCACATTCTAGCAACAAACGAAACCAAACACGAATGGATGGACGAAGGCTTTACCACTTTTATATCGACACTTGCTGAAGATAAAGTGCTCAAAGAAAATAAGGATTTCCCTTTGGAGGGGTCTTATAATGGATATTTACGCCTCGCTGGTTCTGGAGTTGAACAAGCCCAAAGCACCAATGCAAATCGCTACCATTATAACTATGCCTATGAAAGCACGGCATACAATAAAGGCGCTGTGTTCTTAGGACAACTGGGTTATATTATAGGGAATGAAAACCTATTCAAAACACTACAGGCGTATTACAATGAGTTTAAATTCAAGCATCCTGTTCCGAATGATATTCGTAGAATTGCTGAGCGTGTTTCAGGAATACAGTTGCGCTGGTATTTGACCGATTGGACACAAACCACCAATACTATTGATTATGCTATCTCGGATGTTATTAGTCTGGAAAACACAACTCAAATAAATTTAGAGCGCAAAGGGTTAATGCCAATGCCCCTAGACATCTTGGTTCGATATAAAGATGGAACTCAAGAAATGCATTACATTCCAATTACACTAATGCGTGGTGAAAAGGAAAACCCATATTCACTTCCTTGGAACATTGAACAAGACTGGTCTTGGGCAAATCCAAAATACAGTTTTTCGGTAGCTCACAAGGCAGAAGAAATAGAATTGATAATCATAGATCCTACCTACTATATGGCTGATCTGGATCGCGAAAACAACACCTATCAAAATGAGTAAACTGATTACCCTAAATCGTTTAAAAGGAAAAGAGTTAATCGATGCACTGTTTCGTAAAGGAACAGTGCGTCGTTCTAAACACCTACTTCTAAAAGTTCTTGAAGCAAAGGAATCTGAAACCGTTCTTTATGTTGGCGTTTCAGTTCCCAAGCGCAATTTTAAAAGGGCCGTTGACCGTAATAAAATTAAAAGACAGCTGCGGATTGCACTAAAAAATGCTGAGGAAAATATTCCTTTTAGTGGAGCTTGTATGTTAATTTATACCGGAAGAAAGCATCCTCTAACCAGCGAACTTGTTGAAGGTGTAAAGGAATTATTTGGCCAATCAAACAGTGTAAATCAGGAAGAAAGCATCCTTTAATCTAAGCTTCTAAAAGCATACCAATATGCGGTATACCGTCTTCTAGATAGGCTTCTCCTGTTGCTTTAAATTGATGAACTTCGTAAAATTTTTCTAAATGTGCTTGAGCCGAAATTTTAATAGGCGAATTTGCATATTCTTTTTGGGTAGTCTTTATAGCAAAATAGACCAGTTCATGCCCTAGTTTTTGCGCTCTATATGCTGGCGAAACAACAATTCTTCCAATAGAACTGTAGTCTGTATAAGAAAGACCTTGGTCTAAAATCCGTGCATAAGCAACTAAGTTCCCATTAATACTTCCCAATACGTGGATGGATTTTGGATCGTTTCCATCAATATCTTGATAAACGCAATCTTGTTCGACCACAAATACTTCAGATCGTAAAGCATACATATCATGCAATTCGATTGATGTCAATTCGTCAAACGTTTTATAAATAAAATGAATCATTACATACAAGGAATTTTATCAATTCTATTTTGGTGCCTTCCTCCTTCAAAATCAGTATTGATATACACCTCAACCATAGCAATTGCTTGAGGAATTGAAATAAAACGTGCAGGAAGGCTCAAAATATTAGCATTATTATGCTGACGAGCCAAAGCAACTATTTCTTTAGACCAACAAAGCGCTGATCGAATGTCTTGATACTTATTTGCAGTCATTGATGCGCCATTACCACTTCCACATATAATAATACCTAAGCCTGCTTTCTTTGAAGAGACATCTTGGGCAACAGGATGGATAAAGTCAGGATAATCTACACTATCCTCACTATCTGTACCATGATTCAACACCTCGTGTCCCTTACTAGTAAGGTAAGAAACTATTGCTTCTTTATAGTCTACTCCTGCGTGGTCGTTACCAATTGAAAACTGCATATTTTTAATTTTTTATAAATGTAAACAAACCCCTCCTTCTTGTTTATAAACACATACAATAAATTGGATACTTTGTTAATAAGTTCTAATAGCAAAAGCTGTTAAATTCTTTTCTCTTTCTGGTTGTTAATTTTTTCCTTTTTTCAAAATAAACTTTATATAATTTATGCAATCTACTGTTCAAAACAAGGTGGGTTTGTTAACACTAAAAAAGGCTGTTTATGTGTTTATTTATTATCAATCCTAGATATGAACCATTGTTTATATCCTTGTTAATTTTCTTTATATGAGAGGTTTAAATTTAGAAAAGCTTTTTATTAAATGTTGATAATCTCTTATCTTTAACCATTCCTAAAAATTATAAAGAAAGAAATACCGCTATTAACACGCTATAATAAGCACCATTTTTCTTAAAATTAAATAAAAACAAATTATTTATATTGTTAAGTCTGTTCATAATAAAAACTAGAGTTCAAATTTATTAGAGTAATTTTGTTTCTATGTTTAAAAAGAAGAAAAATAACTCTTTAGAACGAAGAGTAACGCAACATTTTCGAGACAATACAGGAAAACAATACAATTACAAAGAAGTTTTAGGAGCATTTGATATAAAAGATACCAAAACACGCGACGAAATTATTATAATTTTAAATCGTCTGACAGCTGAAAAAATACTTTCTAGTCCCTCAAAAGGAAAATATACACTAGTAAAAGCAAGTAATGATTATTATCAAGGAACTTTAGATGTAACTTCTACTGGGAGAGGATTTGTTATCTGTGAAGGTTTGGAACATGATATCATGATCCCAAAAAATCATATTAATCGAGCTTTTCAAGGTGATTTAGTTGAAGTATACGTTTATAAACGCAAGCAAAAATCCGGAGCCTTTGAAGGTGAAATAGTAACCATACTTGAAAGAAAGAAAACGCAATTCGTCGGTGTTTTACAAATTGAAAAAAACTATGCTTTTGTCTTGACACGTGGGCCAAGAATGTATACCGACTTTTTTATTTATAAGAAACAGTTGGATGGTTATACTAATGGTGACAAGGTATTAGTAGAGTATACCGATTGGCCAAAAAGAGCAGATTCTCCTTATGGAACTTTAATTGAATCATTTGGACCTCCAGGTGAAACCAATACAGAGATGCATGCTATTTTATCTGATTATGGTTTACCTCTATATTTTCCTGACGAAGTTGAAGCTGCAGCAAATGCAATAGATCAATCCATTCGGCAAGAAGAAATTAAGAAAAGAAGAGATTTTAGAGATACACTTACTTTTACAATAGATCCAAAAACAGCCAAAGATTTTGATGATGCTTTATCATTCAAAATATTAGGCAATGATCGCTTTGAAATTGGAATTCATATTGCTGATGTATCACATTATGTTCAACCCAATAGTGTTTTAGATCAAGAGGCATATGACCGAGCAACATCAGTATATTTAGTTGATCGTGTTGTTCCGATGTTACCAGAAGTACTTTCCAATGGCGTTTGTTCTTTACGTCCTCATGAAGAAAAATACACATTTTCTGCAGTTTTTACTATGAATTCTAAAGGTGAAGTATTAGAAGAATGGTTCGGTAAAACAGTTATTTATTCTGATCATCGTTTTGCTTATGAAGAAGCACAAGAACTTATAGAAACTCAGGAAGCACATGTTTCTAAAGAAATTTCGCTTACCGGTGCTGCATATACGGTTTCTGATGACCTTTTAAAAGGTGTATTAACACTGGACGAAATTGCAAAGAAACTGCGTATTCAACGAATGAAGAATGGCGCACTTTCGTTCGATCGTGTAGAGGTTAATTTTATTTTAAAAGAAGATGATACCCCTGAAAGTGTTTATTTTAAAACATCTAAAGATGCCAATAAGTTAGTAGAAGAGTTTATGTTACTTGCTAACAAACAAGTGGCTTCTTTTGCTGGAAATAGAAAAACTCCCTTGCCTTTTGTTTATAGAATTCACGATGAACCAGACTCGGATAAATTAAATAATTTACAAATGGTAGTTTCTAATTTTGGATATAAATTAGATTTAAAAACAAAGGATGTTAGTAAGTCATTGAATGTACTATTGTCTGACATTCAAGGAAAACAAGAGCAAAATTTAATTGATACGCTTACCATTCGTTGCATGAGTAAGGCAGAGTACAATATTGATAATATTGGTCACTACGGATTAGCATTTAATTTTTATTCGCATTTTACCTCTCCTATTCGAAGATACCCAGATGTTATGGTTCATCGCTTATTAGAGCAGCACCTAGCGAAACAAAAAGTAAAAGACCCTGATGGTATTCAAGCTGCTTGTGTTCATTCCTCTCAGCGCGAATTAATTGCAACTAAAGCGGAACGCGATTCTATTAAGTTTATGCAAATTAAATTTATGGAGGACAAGGTTGGAAAAACATTTGAAGGGGTAATTTCTGGTGTTACCGATCGAGGTATTTATGTAGAGTTAGTTGAAAATAAATGCGAAGGAATGATTCGAATCAAAGAGATTACTGGCGACTACTTTAATTTTGATGATAAAGCCCATGCTTTGGTCGGCGAACGCACGAAAAAACGATATCAACTGGGAGATTCAATTGATGTAAGTGTTTTGAAAGCAGATTTAATCAAAAGACATTTAGATTTTAAATTAGAAGAAAAATAATATCATTTAGAATCACTAAGTTTATACTAGCTAAAAACATTTATATGAAAGCGCTTTTCACGTTCTTTTTACTTTTTACAATCACATTAATTTCAGCTCAAGAAGTTGTTCAAGACTCTATTTCTATTCAAGAAACGAAGAGACCAGAACGTACCAAAACGATTACGGTGGGACCTTTTACGGGAATCAAATTATTTTCAGGCATTCAAGTAAAGCTAATTCCGTCTAATGAAAATAAATTGGTGTTGTCTGGAGAAAATTTTGAGACTGTAGTTACAACACTCAAAAAAGATGTGTTGCGAATCAAGCACTCCTTAGACCAAATTTTCAATCCAAAGAACACCTATATCGAAATTTATTTCTCAACACCTCTGGATCTTATTCATACGTATCAAGGATCAATTGTTGAATCACAAGCTGTGCTCAAGGCAACAAAGATTGAATTGAAAGCACGAGAAGGCTCGGCTATTGATCTGCATATAGAATCAGAAAAAATAAGCTCTAGTGTAAACTCTGGCGCCACACTCTCTTTGCGAGGCGTTGCAGTAAACCATGAACTCAAAATACTTGGTGGTGGAATTTGTGAATCGGAAACCCTTCTCACAGAACAAACCACAGTTAAAGTTACTGCTGGAGGAGTAGCCTATATTCACGCTTCAGATTTACTAGAAGCAACAGTAAATGTTGGGGGAACGGTTCGTATCCATGGAAGACCGACAAAATTGATTAAACGCAAACGCATTGGTGGGACGATTACGGAGATGAATTAAAAGGATCATTTTGTCTTATAAATACAAAAAACCCGTGATATTCACGGGTTTTTTTTGTTGAGGCATCGAGCGGATTCGAACCGCTGTACAAGCTTTTGCAGAGCTCTGCCTAGCCACTCGGCCACGATGCCAGTCCGGCAAAAGTAGTAAATAAAATGTTTTTTATCCCTTTTTTCTTTTCCCTTTTCTTTCTACACTTACTTCTTCTACTTCTCCACCAATTGGTGGATTTTTTTTAGCAACCCGAACCCGAACCATTTGCACTGTCGGATGTTCTTCCAAAACACGTTCAATAATTTTATGTACAACTACTTCTAACAATTTTGCCCGTACACTCATTTCTGCTTTCACGATATTGTAAACTGCAACATAGTCAACTGTATCTTCCAAATTATCAGATAGAATTGATGCATCTAAGTTTGTTTTCAACTTAACATTCACGATATAGTCGCTTCCAATTTTACCTTCCTCGACCATGCAACCGTGGTTAGCATACAACTTGATATTTTTAACTCGAATAACTCCCATAATTATACTTTGGGCAAATATAAAAAAGAGGCGCTAATAATAGTTCCATCCCTTTTTCTTTTTCGATATCTTTGTTAAAATTTTTTTCATGTCCGAACATACTGAATCCTTACACTTTATAGAACAAATCGTAGAAGCTGACTTAGAAGCTGGCTTTTCTTCAGATAAATTGCGTTTTCGCTTTCCTCCTGAACCGAATGGATATTTGCATATTGGTCATGTTAAGGCTATTGCATTGAATTTTAATTTAGGTAAACGTTTCAACGCTCCAGTTAATCTTCGCTTTGATGATACCAATCCTGCGAAAGAAAGTCTTGAATTTGTAAATGCCATTAAAACCGATATTCAGTGGTTGGGTTATGAATGGGCAGAAGAGCGTTATGCCTCGGATTATTTTGACCAACTTTTTGCTTGGGCACAAGAATTAATATCTAAAGGCTTGGCTTATGTTGATAGCCAAAGTTCTGAAGTCATGGCAACTCAAAAAGGAACGCCAACACAAACGGGAACTAACAGTCCTTTTCGAGATACAGACTTGGAGACTAACATGAACTTGTTTCAGGAAATGGCTGACGGTAAACATGAGGAGGGTACACTAGTCCTCCGAGCAAAAATCGACATGGCTTCGCCTAATATGTTACTCCGTGATCCAGTAATTTATAGAATACTAAAGAAAGACCATCACCGTACCGGCTCCACCTGGTGTATTTATCCTATGTATGATTGGACACATGGTGAATCTGATTATATTGAAGGGATATCACACTCTTTGTGCACACTCGAGTTTAAACCTCACAGAGACCTTTACGAGTGGTTTTTAACCAACCTGAACCCGCTTGACCACCACTATCCAAAACAAAGAGAGTTTGCGCGCCTGAACCTTTCGTATACGGTTACTAGTAAAAGAAAATTAGCCAAGCTAATCGAAATGGATGTTGTCTCGGGATGGGATGATCCTAGAATGCCTACAATCTCTGGCTTAAGAAGAAGAGGTTATACGCCACTGTCGCTTCGAAATTTTGTAGAAACAGCTGGAATTTCTAAGCGTGAAAATGTAATAGATGCTTCTTTACTTGAGTTTTGTGTTCGTGAAGATTTAAATACTAAAGCATCACGTGTAATGGCAGTTCTTGATCCTGTTAAATTGGTGATTACAAATTATCCAGAGGGTGCAACCGAAATGCTTGAAGCAGAAAACAACCCCGAAGACCCGTCTAAAGGATCTCGTTTAATGCCTTTTTCTAAAAACCTTTTTATTGAGCGTGACGACTTCAAAGAAGACGCTAATCGTAAATACTTTAGACTGACACTTGGGAAAGAAGTTCGTCTAAAGAACGGCTATATTATCGAAGGTCAATCCGTAATCAAAGATGCAGATGGAACCATTACAGAAATACATTGCACCTATGATCCAGATAGTAAAAGTGGATCGGGCTCAGAGGCAAGTCAACGCAAAGTAAAAGGAACGATTCATTGGGTAAATCAAGAAACGGCTATTGCTGCTCAAGTCAATCTTTATGATCGTTTATTTAGTGACGAATGTCCAGATCAGCACAAGGAACAAGAGTTCACAGAATTCATCAACCAAGATTCTTTAAAGCAGATTACCGCACAAGTAGAACCCTCTTTGGTTAACCTAACTCCAGGAACCAATGTTCAGTTTCAACGCTTAGGTTATTTTGTTACGGATACGGATTCAACTGCAGAGCATCTTATATTTAATAAAACAGTTGGTCTGCGTGACACTTGGGCAAAAAATGCAAACAACTAGAAACAAAAAAGGCGCAACATTGTTGCGCCTTTCTATCTTTATAAAGTAGAACCTACTCTTTCTTCTTCTTCTCATTCTGTTCTTTCATTGCTTCACCAATTTGGTTACTTGCCGAAAAGGATGCAACCATATTGTTTAACATATCACTCCCTGCTTGGGGTGAATTAGGCAATAAAATTAAGTTCGAATTTGTATGCTCTCCAATGGATTGAAGTGTGTCGTAATGTTGCGTAACAACAATCAAAGCCGAGGCTTCTTGAGAGTTTATTCCCACACCATTTAATACATCAACAGACTCCTCCAGACCTCGTGCAATCTCTCTTCTCTGATCCGCGATACCTTGCCCTTGAAGGCGTTTACTTTCTGCTTCTGCTTTTGCTTTTTCAACAATTAAAATACGTGCAGCATCTCCTTCATATTGTGCAGCAACCTTTTCACGCTCTGCAGCATTAATTCGGTTCATTGCTTCTTTTACTTGTCCATCAGGATCGATATCCGTAACCAAGGCTTTGATGATATCATAACCATAATTGGTCATTGCTTCATTCAGTTCTCCTTTTACAGCATTTGCAATATCATTTTTCTTTTCAAAAACATCATCCAGTTTCATCTTTGGTACTTCTGCTCGAATCACATCAAAAACATAAGACGTGATTTGATCTTGCGGGTAGTCCAATTTATAGAAGGCATCGTATACACTAGAAGTTACCACCTTGTATTGAACGGAAACCTTCAGTTTTACAAAAACATCATCTTTAGTTTTTGTTTCTACAATCACATCCAATTGAAGGATTTTAAGACTCATGCGTCCTGCAATTTTATCCACCAACGGGATTTTTAG
>Ga0115003_10000783_pt1 | contig 28202 bp, 24 predicted proteins | sample ArcticOcean_MG_C_7_FD_88736 | JGI IMG/M metagenome (GOLD analysis project Ga0115003, IMG submission 88736) | Marine microbial communities from western Arctic Ocean - ArcticOcean_MG_CB11_88 | ecosystem: Environmental > Aquatic > Marine > Oceanic | place: Arctic Ocean: Canada Basin | collected... | reverse complement strand
TTTAAATTTTTTTTGAAAAAATAATTTTTTTTTAAAAGCATTGAATTTCGTCTCAAATACTCTGTAAATAATTGAAAAAATGAAAAATTTTGTGTTGAGAATTTTGTTAAAAACTTATATAGTCACCATTTAAAACAGGTGAAATAAATTAGATATTTACTAGAACGCAATAGAATTAAAATAATTTTGAACCTTATGAAGATAGACCAAATAATTAAGAGAGATTTTACCACCAAAGATTTTCACTTAGATAAAATTACAGAGGCTATTCATAGAGCAATGGTTGCAGTTGAGGTGGGCACTAACCAAAATGCACAAGATGTAGCATTATCAGTTTATAAAAAATTGATAAATCGAAAAAATGAGCATCAAGAATACATCCCAACAATAGAAGAGGTTCAAGATATTGTAGAGACACAACTAATGGAAAGTAAGTTTCCAGAAGCGGCAAAAGCTTATATTTTATATCGTAACAAAAGAAGTCAAAAAAGAGAGTCTGATATTTTTGAAAAACGAATTAATTTAAAACCTTACGAATATCCTCATCTTTATGAATATGTTCCGGCTATAAGACATTCTTATTGGATTCATTCTGAATTTAATTTCACAAGTGATATTCAAGATTTTAAATCCCGTTTGTCTGATTCTGAAAGAAGTGCAATTAAAAATACCATGTTGGCAATTTCCCAAATAGAAGTGGCTGTAAAGTCTTTTTGGGGAGATTTATATCATAGAATTCCGAAACCAGAGATTGGATCGGTAGGTTCAACATTTGCAGAAAGTGAGGTTCGCCATGCGGATGCCTATTCTCATTTATTAGAGATACTAGGATTGAACTCAGAATTCAAGGAACTTAAAAAGAAACCAAGTATAATGAAAAGGGTTCGGTATTTAGAAACTGCACTTAAAAATTCAAAAAGTGATAATGATAAAGAATATGCTGAATCCATTCTTTTGTTTTCATTATTCATTGAACATGTTTCTCTATTTTCTCAATTCTTAATTATTATGGCTTTCAACAAGCATAAAAACATGTTGAAAGGCATTTCCAATGTCGTAGAGGCAACTTCTAAAGAAGAACAAATTCATGGAGACTTTGGAATTGATTTGATTAAAATTCTTCAGAAAGAACACCCTGAATGGTTTACTTCAGAATATCACAAGGATATTCAGAACTTGTGTAAACAAGCTTTTGAAGCAGAGCAAGATGTTGTTGATTGGATTTTCGAAAATGGGGAACTAGACTTTTTACCAAAAGCTGTAATTAATGAATTTTTAAAAAATAGATTTAATAATTCTTTGGAAAGCATCGGAATAGATAAGGTGTTCGAGATAGATCAAAATTTAGTCTCAGAAACAGAATGGTTTGATGATGAAATTATAGGAACCAAACATGGAGATTTTTTTGTAAAAAGATCTATCAATTATAGTAAAAGAAGCCAAAGTATAACAAATGATGATCTATTTTAAAAAATGCAGACAAAAACAACAGCCGAACCAAAACAAACAAATTCATTCCAAGATTTAAATCAAGTCAGAGAAAAATCAAACCGGAAAATGAATCTTAGTTCTGAAAAACCATTTGAGTGGCTGAACGAAAACAGTAGAAAATTTTTGGCTGCTGGTTATTTAGGAGAGGGGTTATGTGCAGAAGAACGCATTGCTAATATTGCAAAAAGAGCAGAAGAAATCCTACAAATGCCAGGTTTTGCAGACAAATTTTATTATTACATGTCAGAAGGGTATTATTCATTGGCATCTCCTGTTTGGTCAAACTTTGGAAAAGAACGTGGTTTACCAATCAGCTGTTTTGGTTCTCATATAGATGACGATATAGGGAATATTTTATACACCCAATCTGAAGTGGGTATGATGTCTAAATTAGGAGGAGGAACTTCTGGTTATTTCGGTAAAATTAGGCCTCGAGGAGCAGCAATAAAAAACAATGGAGAAGCTTCTGGAGCTGTTCATATCATGAGGCTTTTTGAATCTATGGTAGATGTTGTAAGTCAAGGTTCAGTTAGAAGAGGTCGCTTTTCTCCTTATTTACCAATTGATCATCCAGATATTATGGAATTCCTAGAAATAGGGTCAGAAGGTAATCCAATTCAAGAGTTAACTCATGGAGTTACTGTAACTAATGATTGGATGCAAGACATGATTGATGGTGATGTTGAAAAAAGAACAGTTTGGGCTAAAGTTTTACAAAGTCGTGGAGAAATGGGGTATCCTTACATTTTCTTTACAGATAATGCAAACAATGGTGCTCCTGATGTTTACAAAGACAAAAAGTTGCCAATCTATGCAAGTAACTTATGTACAGAAATAATGTTGCCCTCCAATCATGACTGGTCTTTTGTTTGTGTTTTGTCGAGTATTAATTTATTGCATTATGATAAATGGAAAGATACAGATGCGGTTGAAACCATGATTTATTTTTTGGATGCAGTAATTACAGAATTTTTAGAAAAATTAGAGTCGTATAAGAATTCTCCTGATAGAGAAGATCGACAAACATTTCTATTTATGGAAAGAGCATATAATTTTGCAAAAGAAAACAGAGCATTAGGAATGGGAACTCTTGGGTGGCACTCTTTACTACAGTCTAAAATGCTACCGTTTGATAGTCAAAAAGCGTACGATTTAAATAGTGAAGTTTTTAAAACTCTAAAAGAGTCTTCTTATAAAGCTTCTGAACATTTGGCACAAAAATTTGGGGAACCAGAGGTGTTGAAAGGGTACGGCAGAAGGAATACAACTCTGAATGCTATAGCGCCAACCACTTCATCTGCTTTTATACTAGGGCAAGTATCTCAAGGGATAGAACCTATATGGTCTAATATTTATGTCAAAGATATTGCGAAAATAAAAACTACAATTAAAAATCCTTTTTTGATAAAGCTTTTAAAAGAAAAAGGAATGGATACACCTGAAGTTTGGAGAGATATTAGAGACAGAGATGGCTCTGTTCAACATCTTGATTTCCTATCTGAAAATGAAAAAGATATATTCAAAACATATTCTGAGATAGATCAGTTAGTGATTATATACCAGGCTGCCAACAGACAAAACCATATAGACCAAGGTCAATCCCTAAATATCATTGTGCACCCAGATACACCAACTAAGGAGATCAATAAAATTCATATTACTGCTTGGAAGTTAGGGCTGAAATCTTTGTATTACCAACATAGTATGAATGCAGCACAAAAGTTCAAACAAAAGAAAGAGTGCGAAAGTTGCGAGGGTTAGTCTCAAACTAAATTATTAAATGATTTTACAAAAAAAGCGGTTCTTCTTGAACCGCTTTTTTTATAAGAATTATTTTACTTTGTTGATGGGGGTTTAACTTTTGAATCGTATTGCTCGTTGTAAAGTTCCAAAAGAATTACCGTAGCCTTTATCAAATCTTTAGTTTCTGTAAGTATGCTAAAATAAAGTGTTGTGTTTTTTGGACTTGACTCTTCATCTTTAGTTCTGGAAATTTGAATATTAATTTTTTCCTTGACAGAGTCATAAAGCTCTTGTTTGGAATCAAGAATATTAGCTATTTCTTCAAAATTATTTTTTGAAAAAGCAAATTTAATTCTTTCAAATAAAGTTTCTAACTGTACGCTTATTTCTTTAAGCTCTCTAATTTGATTAAAGGTTAATGCTTTGTGATTATTATTGATATGCTTAAATGTAACTTTAGAGATATATTCCAGCGATTGAGAAATATCCTCTAAAGAACTTAAAACATTAATATAAAAATTACTAGCACCTTTGATTGTTGATTCTTCTAAATTTTTAATAAAATAAAACAAATCATTTCTTAGATTATCAATTTCTTCAGATAGATTTTTTACATCTTTCTTATTTTTTTTAAGCGCTTTTAAATCTTGAGTAGCTAACCCATTAATTGAAGCTGTAAATATTTTTTTAACTTTCTTTGATGCTTTAGATACATTACTAGAGCTTTCAATTATTAAGCCTTGAATTGAGCTGCTTTCTGCAGAACTTAAAGCATCCTCACTTTTAATTTGAGCAGTTTCTTTTCTATGTGAAATATAGTTTCTCGCTAAAATTAATAATGCTAAGAATAGTAAAATTGCTATTGCAGTTGGGCCTCCAAGATTAATTAGAAATGCAATAAACCCACACCCAACAAATGCAATAAAAGCAGTAAAGAACCAACCTCCAATTACATTTAAAACTCCAGCAACTCTATAAACTGCACTTTCACTTCCCCAAGCTCTATCAGCTAGCGAGGTACCCATTGCTACCATAAAAGTAACATAGGTTGTTGAAAGAGGAAGTTTAAATGAAGTCGCAATAGAAATTAAAATTGCTGCTACCATCATATTAACTGCCGCTCTAATCATATCAAAAGCAGGTAGTTCGATTGATTTATTTGAAGATAATTCAATCTTAGGTTTTTTGAATTGTGTGCTAATATAATTTTGAATATTTTCAGGAATAAATTTTGAAAATAAACTGGAAAGATTCATAGAACTCCTTACTAATCCCCTAGATAAAAAGTTTGGATTAAACCTTTCTTTTGTGTCTTGTTGTCTTGCTAAATCAATTTCTGTTTTGGTAACTTTTTTGGCTTTTGAAGAAAACCAAAGAGTAACAACCATAACCATACCAGCTACAAATAATAATATTGTTGGTGTAGGCACTTTTTCAGAGAGAAATGCCATTGAAAACTCGGTAGCTTGTATTCCAGAAACACTCCATGCTTCATATGATTGCCAAGCAGCAATAGGAACACCAATGAAATTTACTAAATCATTTCCAGCAAAAGCTAAGGCCAATGAAAAAGTACCTACCCCTATAATAATTTTATAAATATTAATTTTTAATAAAGAAATTAATAAATATGAAATAGCAGATAAAACTATAAAAGAACTTAAGGCAATTAACAACACCTGGCTTTCCATAAAGTTTGCAATTGTAGAACCGTTTAATATTTCAAAACTTTGCTTAGCATAAGCTGTTCCTTTTATCCCTTTCATTAATATAAAATAGGTAATTGAAGTAAGTGCCACACCTCCAAATAATGAACCTACCCATTTTGCTTTTTGCTCGTAATTATAAGAAAGTAATAATCTAGAAACATACTGAACTAAAGCACCAGTAGAAAAGGCTACAAAAACCGAAAGTAGAATTCCTAAAATAATTTGAGTTGCCTTAGTTACATTAATGTATTCGGATAGCATACTAGTATCACCACCACCTGCATAAATTTTAATTAAAGAAACCGCTACAGCTGCTCCTAAAAGTTCAAAAACTATAGAGACAGTTGTTGAAGTAGGCATTCCAAGAGTATTGAAGAAATCTAGTAATAATATGTCGGTTATCATTACCGCCATGAAAATGATCATAATCTCAGAAAAGAAAAACATATCTGGGTTAAAAATTCCTTTTCTAGCAACCTCCATCATTCCACTAGAAAAAACCGATCCAACGGCAACACCCAGACTCGCAAGTATCATAATATTTCTGACTGAAATAGCTTTTGATCCCAATGCTGAATTCAAAAAGTTAACAGCATCGTTACTTACTCCAACCACTAAATCTCCTATAGCCAGAAGACCTAGAGCAATGATCATAATTAAATAAATGTCCATGTCGTTATTAAATTGATTAGTAAATGTCGTTAAATCAATGAAATTTGATGTAAAATTAATGTTAAATAAGGTCATATGTTATATTTTAAATTCTGCATTTAAATACAGAGCAGATTTATTATTTATTATTGAATTGTCGTGATTAAAGAGCCTGTAATTTAAATTGAATTTCACCCCTTTTATTGCTTCATATTGAGTTCCAACCATAATTAAACTCCCATCGTTATTAATATTCCAAGAATTTAATTCTCCTGACAAAATATTTGAATCTATGCTGTCATACCTAGCATAAATTTCAAAATTGTTTTTTAAGGTTTTTATAGCAAAAATTGAATATCCGTCTCTGTTGTGTCCATTATCTGCATTTTTATAAGTTCTGCCATTTTTGATTTTGCCATACTCAAATCCGAGTCTATAGTTACTATCATTGTATCCTAAGAAAATGGAATTATTTTTTATAGAATTAGTATTATTTGAACGTTGAGAGTCTAAATATATTTTTCCAATTAACTTATTGGAAAAATTATATATAAAACTTGATCCCATCTTTTGATGTCCATCATCATCTTGAAGCGCTTTATAGCCTTCTCCGTTTAAAACAAATAAGTTTATTTTAAATTTTGGATTAATGGTAAACTCCGAATTAAACCCAAGATCTGCACTTGCACCAAATTTATATTCGTTAAGAAAGCCTTTTTTTGTGTAGCGATAGCCCCACAAACCTTCTTGATCATTAAACTGTTTGTTTCCAATTAAACCCATACTAAGTTTTATTTTGGGATTTAATTCCCAGTCTAATTGAGCAATTTTAACATAGGCTGTATATGCACTTCCGCCAGAGTTAGCTCCAATATCATAGGTGACTTTAGCAGAAATATTCTCATTAAAATTATGTTTATAACCCAAGTAAACTCTTTTAAGTTCAAAAGCACTTTTCTTTGTTATACCCTTTGTAAAATCATTATGGTAATTCCAGAATATTTTAAAATGAGGGGATCCATTTGGTTGAAACACATCCTGAGAATAGTTTAAATATGAAACCAAAACAAACACCAATATTATTATTTTTTTCATTTATTTTTTAAATTATAAATCAAATTTAAAACGAATAAACATTTCTAATGTTAAGTAATTGTTATGTTATCCAATAAATATTACTAACCAATTCAATTTATAATATAGTATTCATTAAATTGCGTGAATGAACTGGGAACAACTTCTTTCGCTTAAAAGACAGGGAGATACTTTAAAAAGACTAAGACTAGAACAAGACGAAACACGGATAGGGTTTGAAGTTGATTACGACCGAATAATTTTTTCTTCTGCTTTTAGATCACTTCAAGACAAAACTCAGGTAATACCATTTTCTAAAACTAGTTTTGTCCACACTAGACTAACTCATAGTTTAGAAGTTTCTGTAGTTGGAAGAAGTTTAGGAAGGATAGTGGGTAAAATTTTGATCGAAAAACATCCTTTCTTAAATAAGACATATGGATTTCAAAGTAATGATTTTGGTGCAATTGTAGCTGCTGCTAGCTTAGCTCATGATATAGGCAATCCACCTTTTGGTCATAGTGGAGAAATGGCAATAGGAGACTATTTTAAAAACGGGAATGGTTCAAAATATAAAGATCAATTAAACAAACAGCAGTACCAAGATTTATGTGATTTTGAAGGAAATGCAAACGGATTTAAAATTATAAGTGAAAATAAAGTAGGGATTCCTGGGGGTTTAAGACTTAGCTATTCTACTTTAGGAGCTTTTACTAAATATCCAAAAGGATCTATTCCTAAAAATCCGACTCCGCATATAAAAGACAAAAAGTTTGGATTTTTTGAATCACAAAATAAATTTTTCAATGAAGTGGCTGTTGATTTAGGATTAAAGGATGAGAAGGGTAATTTTTCAAGACATCCTTTAGCATTTTTAGTTGAGGCTGCAGATGATATTTGTTATACATTGATTGATTTTGAAGACGGAATTAATCTAGGATGGATTTCAGAGGAATATGCATTAGAATATTTAATAAGACTTGTAAAGGGAAGTATTGATACTAAAAAATATAATTCTTTAGAGCACAAATCCGATAGAGTAGCTTACCTAAGAGCATTGTCTGTAAACACTTTAATTAACGATGCGGTAAATATCTTTATTAATAATGAAGAGGATCTATTGTCAGGAAATTTTTCGAAAGCTCTTTTAGATGAGAGTGCATACAAAGCGCAAATGAAAGATATAATAGACATAAGTATAGAAAAGGTATATAAATCTGATGAAGTGATTGAAAAAGAGTTAAAAGGATACCAAGTAATTCATCACCTTTTAAAGGTCTTTGTTAGAGCTGCGGTTAATAATCAGCAAAATTGTAAAAGTGCATTTGATGATTTAGCTATTGCCTGTATTCCAAAATCTTATTTACATAAAGAAGGAGATTTGTATACTCAGCTTTTAGATATTAGTTGTTTTATAGCAAGTCTTACTGATGGAAAAGCGCTGGAGTGGTATAAAAAAATGAATTAATAATGATTGATTTATACGATGACAAATACTTCATGCGAAGAGCAATAGAAGAAGCTAAAATTGCTCTTCAAAAAGACGAAGTTCCGGTAGGGGCAGTAATTGTTTGTGATAATCAAATTATAGCAAGAACACATAATTTAACTGAGACTTTAAATGATGTTACTGCTCACGCCGAAATGCAAGCGATTACCTGTGCCGCAAATTTCTTAGGTGGAAAATATTTAAAAGATTGCACTTTGTACATTACCCTAGAGCCATGCCAGATGTGTGCAGGAGCTTTGTATTGGTCTCAAATATCAAAAATTGTAATTGGAGCTAGCGATTCTCATAGGGGGTTTAGAGTAATGAAAACTAAAATACATCCTAAAACTAAAATTATAGATGGTGTATTGGCTTCAGAATCTAAAGAATTGATTGAAGATTTTTTTAAAGAAAAAAGAAAATTAAAATAAAAAACCCTCAGAACACTGAGGGTTTAAATGTTATTAAAAATAAAATACTATTCTTCTGTAAGCTTTACATCACTTGCAACTCTACCCTTCTTTCCGTCTTCTTCTGAATATTCTACTTTGTCTCCTTCGTTTAGTTGAACACCATCTAAAGAAGTAACATGAACGAAAATATCTTCGCTCGTTTCGTCGTTTGTAATGAAACCATATCCTTTGGAACCATTAAAAAATTTTACTGTACCTGTCATTAATATTAATTTAGTTAGTTTACAAATGTAGTAATTATAAATAAGGAATTATTATTTGCTTTTAAATTATCAAATTTACTTAATTGATTTTGAAGATTTTGACTTCATTTTTTGAAGATTTTCATTGCTAAACGTGTAGTCACTTAATTTTTTTCCTTTCCAACTATTGTAAATAAATATTGGCATAAAAATGAAAACCATAAAGAGCATGCTAAAGCCGATAATTTTATTGCCGAGCTCTTCATCAAAGGACTTATAATAAAACCCCGTACAAATACTTATTATTATTAAAATGAATAAAAAAGAAATAATGTTTTTCATTTAAAATAAAATTATTTTTTTAGACTCAATGAAAGTTCTTTAAGTTGTTCTTTGCTTAAGAGCGAAGGAGCATCAATCATGACATCTTTTCCGCTATTATTTTTTGGAAAAGCGATGTAATCTTTAATTGATTCGTTCCCGTCAAGTATAGCAACTAATCTATCAAGCCCAAGCGCTATTCCTCCGTGGGGAGGGGCACCATATTCAAAGGCATCCATTAAAAATCCAAATTGTTCCTTAGCCTCCTCATTTGAAAACCCTAAATATTTAAACATTAGAGATTGAATATTTTTATCGTGAATCCTAATGGATCCACCTCCAATTTCATTTCCGTTTAAAACTAAATCATACGCATTAGCCCTAACTCGACCCGGGTTAGTTTCTAGCATATCAATGTCTTCATTTTTTGGAGAGGTAAAAGGATGATGCATTGCATGATATTTTTGAGATTCCTCATCCCACTCTAAAAGAGGGAAATCAGTAACCCATAGTGGAGCGAATTCTTCAGAATTTCTTAGATTAAGATTTTCAGCTATTTCTAATCTTAAAGCACTTAATTGCGTTCGGACAACATTTGTATTTCCAGATAATATAAATATTATATCTCCTTTATTTGCCTTGACTAAATCAGCCCAATCACTCAAATCTTTTTGATCGTAGAATTTATCTACTGATGATTTAAAGGTTCCATCTTGATTACATCTAACATAAATCATCCCTGAAGCTCCAACTTGGGGTCTTTTAACCCAATCAACATATTTGTCAATTTCTTTTCTTGTAAAATCATTTCCATTCGGGACAGAAATACCCACAACTAATTCAGCTGAATTAAACACATTAAATTCTTTGTGTTGAGTTACTTTATTTAATTCACCAAACTCCATTCCAAATCTAATATCAGGTTTATCTGAGCCATATTTAGAGATGGCGTCATCGTATGTAATTCGAGGAAATTTGTCAACCTCAATATTTTTAATAGACTTTAACAAGTGTTTTGTTAGTCCTTCAAAAGTGTTTAAAACATCTTCCTGAGTTACAAATGACATTTCACAGTCAATTTGAGTAAATTCAGGCTGTCTGTCTGATCTTAAATCTTCATCTCTAAAACACTTTACAATTTGAAAATATTTATCTAATCCTCCAACCATAAGTAATTGTTTGAATGTTTGCGGGGATTGTGGAAGTGCATAAAATTCTCCAGGATTCATTCTTGAGGGGACAACAAAATCTCTGGCTCCCTCAGGCGTAGATTTTATAAGATATGGAGTTTCCACATCTACAAAATCTAGTTTACTTAAATAATTTCTTATTTCTGAATTTACTTTATGTCTAAATAATAATTTCTTTTTAATAGTATCTCTTCTAATGTCAAGGTACCTGTATTTCATTCTAAGTTCTTCACCACCATCAGTATTGTTTTCAATAGTGAACGGAGGAGTTTTTGAACTGTTTAATATTTTTAAATTGGAAACAAGAATTTCAATATCTCCAGTTGGAATATTTGGATTTTTAGAGCTTCTTTCAATTATTTTTCCTTCCACCTGAATTACAAATTCTCTTCCTAATTTTTTTGCCTTTTCAAAAAGTTCTTTGGAGCTTCTTTTTTCATCAAAAATTAGTTGAGATACCCCATATCTGTCTCTTAAATCTATCCAAAGCAAAAAACCTTTATTCCTGGATTTTTGAACCCATCCAGATAGAGTTACATCTTGATTTAAATCATTTAATCTAAGTTCGCCACAGTTATGTGTTCTATACATTCTATTGTTAATATCATATAAATTTAAGAAGATATTATCTATATCTTAAACCAATCCACAATTTAAATTTTTCAATCATCATAAACAAAGATGGAACAACAAATAAAGTTAAAAATGTTGCTACTACTAAACCAGAAATAACAGTTGTGGCAAGTGGACCCCAAAACACAAAGTTATCTCCACCCCAATATATATTTGGATTAAAATCACTAAATAAAGAATAAAAATTAATATTAAATCCTGCAGCAAGAGGAACAAGACCTCCAATAGTTGTTATAGCTGTAAGAAGAACTGGTCTTAATCTAGATTTACAGGATTCTACAATCGACTCGTATTTTAATTCAATTAATTTTTTATTTTTATTAGATACATTTAGTTTTTTTCTATTTAATAAAATTTCTGAGTAATCAAGCAATACCACTCCATTATTAACAACAATACCAGAAAGAGCGATTATTCCCATCATTGTCATCATGATAACAAATGAGTTGCCAGAAATAGCTAAATATCCGAAGACTCCAATTAAACTTAGAATTATAGCTATCATGATAATTGTAGGCTTACTAATTGAATTAAACTGAAGAATTAGTAATAAGAAAATTAGAAGAAGACCTGTTAAAAAAGCCTTCAATAAAAAATCTTGATTTTTATTTTGTTCTTCAATTTGGCCAGTATAATCAATATCTATCTTACTGATGTCTCCATTGAAATTTTTCATTTCATTTACAATTTGGCGAACGACTGCACCTGCATCGACGAAGCCTGACGATAACCCTGAATAAATTGTTACAATTCTCTTGAAATCTTTGTGTTTAATTTCACTAAAAGTTGTAGATCTAGAATTGCTAACCACACTTGAAATTGGGATTTCTTTAATCATTCCACTGTTAGGGTCTTTAAAGGTTAAATTTTGATCAAATAGTATGTTTTCAGAATACCTGTTGTCTTTATTAAATCTGATATTGATGTCATAATCTTCTCCATCTTCTTTATAAATACCTGCTTTTGTCCCAAATAGAGCCGCTCTTAATTGTTGACCTATTTGTCCAACACTAAGGCCAAGTTCGCCAGCTTTTTCTCTATCAATATTGACTAAATTTATTACTCTTGATTTATTAACATCTATTTTTAATTCTTCAATTCCAGGAATATTTCTAGTATTAATATATTCACTTATTTTTTCAGCCTTTTCAATTAAAGTACTATAATCTTTTCCAGTAATTTCGATATTTATAGGATATCCTACAGGTGGGCCAGATTGATTTTTTTCAACTGCAATAGACACTCCGGGATATTTGTTTTTTAATGTTCGTTGAATTTCTTTTCTGACTTCTCTAGAGCTCAACCCTTGACGATATTTAAAATCTCTAAATGAGGTAGTGATTTTGGCTCTGTTTGGCATTTCAGATAATGCCCCTAACTCTTTTTCAGGATTTTCAGATCCTTCTCCAACTTGAGAAATATTATTTTGGATCATAAAATTATATCCTTTATTATCATAATATTTATTTGAGTATATAATTGAATTTATATCTGCTTCAATTAATTTGGCAATTTTGTTTGTTTTCGAAATATCTGTTCCTTCGGGATATTGTACGTAAACTATAATTTGGCGAGGGTCTTCATCTGGAAAGAATTCAATACTTGTTCTTTGACTATCTATTGAAGCACCAAAGCTCATAAAAGCTATTACTAAACTCATGAAAGTAGAAAGAATGATTAAATAGGGTCTTTTACCAACTAATATTTTTTTAAGTAATTTTTCGTAATTACTATCGAGAATTGGCAGAAGCTTTGATTGAAAGTTATTTGCTAATTTTCTGAGAAAAAGTCTGTAAATCCAAAAATTTATAGACACAAATATTTGAAGAGACCCTAAAAATCTATAAAAACCAGCAGATTCAACATCCTCTGTTGTAAAGCCTAATATTAAAAATAATACTCCAAAAACAGCAAGAATTGATGTGAGTCTAATAATTCTTCTAAGCGGCATATTAGTATCTTCAATTTTCATCATTCTAGATACTAATACAGAATTAAAAAAGATAGCTACTATTAATGAAGAACAAAGAACAACTGATAATGTAATAGGGAAAAAAATCATAAATTTTCCTATTCTTCCAGGCCATAGTCCAAGCGGAATAAATGCAGCTACAGTTGTTGCTGTTGAAATTATTATTGGAAAAGCAATTTCAGAAATCCCTTTTTTAGTAGCCTCAATTCGGCTCATTCCTTCTTTTTCCATTAGCCTATAGACGTTTTCAACAACAACAATCCCATTGTCTACTAACATTCCTAATCCTAAAATCAATCCAAACAATATCATAGTGTTTAAAGTATTTCCCATTGCACTTAAAATGGCAATAGACATAAACATGGACATTGGAATTGCAATTCCAACAAAAAGAGCATTTTTAAATCCTAAGAAAAACAGTAAAACGATAACAACTAATATTACTCCAAAAATTATACTATTTACTAAATCTATAACTTGATTCTCAGTTAATTCAGACTGGTCGTTTGTAATAGAAACATTTAAATTTTTAGGAAAAACATTATTTATATTTTGTTCCACAATCGAATGGATTTTTTCTGCAGCATCGATAGTATTTTGCCCAGATCTTTTTTTAACATCCAACATCACAACAGATTTACCATTTTCTCTGGCATAAGTTGTAACATCTTTTTCTTTAAATTTTATATCGGCAATATCTTTTAAAAAGACGGAGTTGTTGTAAGAAGATTTTACAACGAAATTTTCAAGATCAGAAGGAGAACTTATTTCTCCAATAATTCTAACTGTTTTTCTTTGTTCATTAGCTTTTAAATTTCCAGCGGAGACAGAGACATTCCCTGCTTGTATCGAATTTATTACATCGTAAAAAGAAACCTTTGAAGCCATCATTTTAAAGATATCGACTGCTATTTCGACTTCTTTATCCAAAGCTCCTCTAATATCAACTTTTTTTATTTCGGTTAAACTTTCGATTTCGTCCTGTAATATTTCAGAATATTCTTTTAATTTTTCAGTTGTGTAATCTCCTGAAATATTAATATTAAGTATTGGCATTTCCTCTGTAAAAGTCATGTTGAATACACTGGGATCAACTTTAACATTGTTGTACATGGGCCAATCTTCACTGGCTACTGCAGTTTCAACCTCATCTTTAACTTTTAATTTAGCTTCAGTGTACCCTATATCATCATCAAATTCTATTATTATTAATGAAAAATTTTCTTGAGAGGAGGATTTTATTTCAAGAATATTATTAACAGATTTGAGTTTGTCTTCAAGAGGCTCAGTGATGAGTTTTTCAAGATCTTCCGCTGTATTACCAGGATAAATAGAACTTACAAAAACTATATTTTCTTTTATTTCGGGATAATCTTCTCTAGGCATATTGAAATAAGCATTTATTCCAAGCATTAAAACCAATGCCATTACAACATACATTGTAGTACTATTATTAACAGCCCATGAAGAGGGCGCAAATTCTTTTTCTTTATTATTCAATCTCTTGGTTTTTAATTTATTATTTTAACTCTAGAGTTATCTATTAATTTTCTAATTCCCTCACTAACAACTTTGTCATTTGGTGTAAGACCTGAAAGCACCTCAATATTTACTCCATCATTTTTACCTGTATTTATTAGAGTTTTTGCAACATAAGTCTTGTTGTCTTTGGTATAAACTTTATAAACGTATTCTTCGTTATTACTATCAATGCTAATAATATTTTGATTTATCATTAAAGCTTCCTCATTAGAATAATCATTGATACTTACTTTCGAGTTTAAATTTGGTTTAATATCTAAATTATTTTTTTCAATATCCAATTCGATTTTAAATGTTCGGTTTATAGGATTTATATAATTTCCAGACTGTCTTACTTTTGTTAAAATAGTTTTATCAAGTAATGGAAAGTGTACAAAAGCTTTATTCCCAGAATTAATTAAAGCTATATATTTTTCAGGAACATTTGACTCAACATATAGATTGTCTAAATTCAATAACATCATTAGATTGGATTTTCCAGGGTAAACTACTTCACCTTTTTTGGCCAAGACATTATCAATAGTTCCACTAAAAGGAGCCTCTATTAATGTTTTCTTAATTTGTTTCTTTAACTGATTTACACCTTGTTTTTGAGCTTCGTACATTGATTTGGTTTCCAAAAATTTAATTTCGCTTCCAATGTTTTGATTCCATAATCTTTTTTGTCTTTCAAATGTAGTTTTGGTTAATTCAAACCCTATTTCAAGCTGAGATAATTGTTCTTTTAAACCTCCATCATCAATTTTTAACAAAGGCTGACCTTTTTTTACTATATCTCCACTTTTAACATAAATGTTTTTAATAATTCCAGAAAATTCAGGAAAAATATTTATTAATTCATCAGATTTAACACTTCCTTGTACTTGAATGTAATGATCAAATTTTACAGGACTAACTTCAATGATTTCAACGATCGGTAATTGCGGATTAGTATTTAATTCATCCAATTTATTGTCTATAATTTGAAGCTGATTAGAAATCTTTTCTTTTGACGCTGCTATTTCTTTTCTTTTGAGTTTGATTTGCTCAATGTCATTTGATTCTAAAACACTTTGTAGCGTAATATTGTTTTCACATGACATGACTGAGAAGAATAGGAATAGTATAATTGTTTTTTTCATTTTAATATTAGTTCTGAGTTAAAATTATTTCCAGGTTTGTTTTTTTATTGATAACCTCAAGCATAGATTGTAGTAATCCATTTTGGATAGAGTAAAGTTGAATTTGAGCCTGTCTTAGCTCAAGACCAGAAATTAATCCCTCTAAAAATTTAATTTGATTTTTTCTTTCAATTTTTTCTGCAAGTTTAAGGTTCTCAACGGCATTATTGTATGACTTCACAGCATATTGATATTCACTATTTGCGTTATCTAATTGTATAATGATTTTCTTTTTGGATTCTGATAAGTCAATTTTTGATTTTTCAAATTCTATTTGAGCTTGTTGAGTTTTAGCAGATTTTCTTAAAGAGCTGAAAATTGGAACAGACATTGAAACACCAGCGATAGAATAACCAAACCATTTTTGGTCTGGTTTAAAAAACTTGAATGAATTATTATTACCACCATAACCTCCTTTTATAAATGCTCTTAAAGTTGGAAGAGCTTTTGACTTTTCAAGAGTTAATAGAGTCTGTAGAGATTTTGAATTATTTAAAGCCATTTGGTAATCAATATTTTTTTCTATTTCAAAATTTTCTATAGATTGTTTTTCAAGTATATTTTTAAGTGTCAAATCTTGTAGACTATTACTAAGAACTATTTCTTTTTCAATATCATAGCCTATTATAAGTTTTAATAAGTTTAGTGAGGTTTTGTTCAGTTTAATAGAGTAGTCAAGTGAATTTTTAATTGAACCATAAGTAATTTTAAGCTGTTCCACATTTTCTAGTTCGGTAAGACCATTGTTATAGATTTTTTCAACTTCCTCTAAATTACTTTTGATATTAGAAAGATTTTTTTCTAAAATTTTAACACTTTCTTGGCTTACAAGCGCATTTCCATATGCAGCAATAATTGATTTTTTTACTTCTTGGCCAGTTTTTATTTTGACTTTATAGGCAATGTCCATATAAAGCTTTATAGATGCCAATCCTACTGTATAGGTTCCATCAAATAACAGTTGAGATAATGTGACAGAACCATCAATTGTCTGTTTTGTTCCAAAAGATAACTCAGTAAATTCACCAGGACTTCCTCCAAAAAATTCTGCAGGAATTAAAGAAACAGGTTGTTTAATGTTAGTGTTATATTCAATAAAAGAATTGATTTGAGGAAGGCCAGTTGCAATTGTTTCCCATTTTTTTGCATTAGCAATTTTTAAATCGTTTACTGCATTTTTAGAGGTACTATTGTTTATTAGTCCAAACTCAATGGCCTCGTTTAATGTGAATGAATTTTGACCTTTTAATTCAAAAGTGAATAAAACGAGATATATTATTAAAGCGATTTTCTTCATTATTTTTTAATAAAAACATTTAATTTTTCTAATCCTTTATCAGTAACTATAGCTCTTAAGTGATATTCAATAAAATCAATTTTCAAGTTGACAGGATCGTATAATTTTGTGGGAAAAGTGTCAAGATCTCTAATTCCAATCATTCCTTTAAAATAGAGCCTAGAGATAAAGTCTATTTTTATATCCTTTCGAAATAAGCCAAGTTTAATTCCATTTTTCAGTGATCCCGTTGTAGAAGTTGTAATAAAGTCAAATTGTTTTTTGTTTATTTCTTTATGAATCAACGGATAATACTTTTCTAGCTGATATAATGGGGAAACACTTTCTTTTTTTAAGTACTTTATCAAGAACAGATTAATATCATATATTTCACTAATTGGATTGTCTGAAGTTTTTTTAATTTCGGTGATCCCTTTGGTAATACTATTAAACATGTAACTTGTTATTTCTTTCACAAGTTCAGTTTTGTTTTCAAAAAAATTATAAATTGTTTTTTTTGAAATCCCCATTTCATTTGCAATGTGATCCATGGTCACACTCTTGAAACCTATGGTCAAAAAAAGTTCTCGGGTTTTTTCTAAAATCAATTCTTTCAAACTTTATTTTTTGGGACTGCAAATATACACAGGAAACTAATAATACGCAAATAGTTTCCAAAGTTTTGGCATTGAATAGTCTTTTTTAAACTCTTTATAATGTATTTTTGTATATATATAATTAATGGAATCGTTAAAGAAATACAACAAAATACTTGAGGAGGGATTAAAAAAAGTTTCCTTTGGAGATAAGCCAGATTCTTTATATGACCCTGTTAAATATATTTTAGGCATAGGTGGTAAAAGAGTTCGTCCAGTATTAACTCTTATGTCATGCTCCTCTTTTAATTGTAATCCTATTCTCGCCCTAGAAGCATCACTTTCTGTTGAGTTGTTCCATAATTTCACTTTAATTCATGATGACATAATGGATTCTGCACATACTAGAAGAGGGAAAGAAACTGTTCATAAAAAATGGGGATTAAATTCTGGTGTTTTGTCAGGAGACGTAATGCTGATAATGGCTTATCAGTTATTAGAAAATTATGATTCAGAAACTTTTTTTGAATTAAACAAACTTTTAAATAAGACTGCCAAACAAGTTTGCGAAGGCCAACAAATGGACATGGATTTTGAATTAAAATCTGATGTTGTTTTTGACGAATATATTCAAATGATTAAGTTTAAAACTGCAGTTCTATTAGGTTGTGCTTTAAAAATGGGAGCTGTTGTTGCAAACGCTTCTAAAAAAGACCAAGAAAATTTATACCAATATGGAATTAATCTTGGGTTAGCATTTCAATTTCAAGACGACTATTTAGATACTTTTGGTAATGAAAGTAAAGTAGGCAAGAAGATAGGAGGAGACATTTTAGAAAATAAAAAAACCGTTTTATTTCATATGGCAATTCAAAACTCAAATGATTCTCAAAAAAATCATATTTTGGATTTATATAATTCAAATACTGTTTTTAATAATAAAATCAAGCAAGTAACCTCTTTATTTAAGGAAACAAAGGCAGATATTGATTCATTAGAATTAGTAGATCAGTATACTAAAAAAGCTATTCAATACATTAATATGTTAAGTATTAGTGAAGACAAAAAAAATGAATTTATTCTTTTCTCAAAGGAACTTATGGAGAGAGATTTATAAATTAAAAATTCTTTTTAAAATAGTTTTTATAAATATTGATGTTGAAAAGCTGGACATAATTTTTAATTCATCAATAAAATTACTTTTCTCATCCAAAAATTTAAAAATCAATTCTGGAGGATTGTTTTTAAACATTTCAGTAAATAGTTTTCTTCCTAAATGGTTGTTCTGATAAAGAACATCCAAAAAGATTAAATCGTAAAACCAAAACCTTGTTCTTCTAGAGTATTTTTTAAAATTATCTTGTTTTTTTAAAAATTTCAAAAGGGTTTTACTTTTTCTCTCAATATTTTTGAAGGTATATCCTGTGCTTGGTTTACTCCAACCTCCTGCAGAGCCGATATAAATTATATTTTTAGAATTTTGTTTGTGAAAAGGGAAGCCAGTCATTGGAATTTTTCCAGATTCTTTGTTGGTTACTGCGTAATTTTTAATTCCAGCTTTTTTTAAATAATCAACAATAGCGCTTTTATATCTTTTTTTGTCTAAAATATCTTTTGAAAATAATGTGTATTCAACTAGCGCTTCTCTTTTAGAAAAAGGCAGTACATACATGAATCTAGTATTGGAGTTTTGTTCAATTGAAAAATCCATAAAAGTTGCTTCTTTTTCATTAAAAATGTCTTCTTCTGTTTTAATAAACCATCCTTCAAAATGTTGAATTAAAAGAGGATATTTCTTGTTGTCTTTTAACAACTTCCAGTTTAAAATACTATTAAATACTTTAGTGCTAGAATAATGACCATTTTCTGTTATAACTTCACAGTAGTTTCCATTGTCCTTAACATCTATTACTTTTTCTTTTAATGATTTAATATTTGAATTTTTTGAAACTATCTCATTTCCTTTATTATAATAAGACATGCTTTTGAGCATCTTATATCTTAAAGGATTCAACGAAATAACTTTATCGATTTCTTTACTCTTAAAAATTACTTTTTCCCATTTATGAAAAGTTAAATCGTCCCATTGACTTTTTTCATTTTCCCAAAAGCACCAGGTTCTGTCGTCCGTTTTTTTAGGGAACTCAGGATCTATAATTAGAATTTTTTTGTTTAAAAAATAGGAGTCTTGTGATAATCCAGAGGCAACAGAAAGCCCAGAAGCTCCACCACCACAAATAATATAATCGTAATCCAGTTTCATTAAAATTTTTCAATTCAAAGATACGAAATTACTTTATTGATATTTTTAGGTTAATCTAAAAATATTTTTATTTAATTCTAAAAATAGTCTATATTTACCCCATGTTATCTTTCAGTGAAGAAAACCATCTAAAATCTATTTTTCATCTTTCAATTGACCAGAAAAACGGTGTTAGTACCAATGCCATTGCGGAAAGCTTAAAAACAAAAGCACCCTCTGTAACTGATATGTTAAAAAAATTGTGTGATAAAGAATTGATTACCTATAAAAAATATCAGGGAGCTTTACTCACTGAATACGGAAGGAAAACAGCATTAAACATCATAAGAAAACATCGTTTGTGGGAAGTTTTTTTAGTTGAAAAACTTAATTTTAATTGGTCGGAAGTTCATGAAGTTGCAGAGCAGTTGGAGCATATTAAATCTCAGAAACTAACAAACGAACTAGACAAGTTTTTGGGCTATCCAACTAAAGATCCTCACGGAGATCCAATCCCAAACATAGCGGGTTTTATTAAGTATACAACAAAAGTTTTACTCTCTGATTTGTCCATTGGTGAAAAAGGAAAGTTTGTAGGGGTTAAGGATTCATCTTCAGCTTTTTTAAAGTTTTTAGATAAAAGGAAAATTGCTTTGGGTTCAAATATTGAAATACTTCATATTGAAGATTTTGATGATTCTTTACATATCGGTTTAGATGAAACCAATCTAAGTATTTCAATAAAATCAGCTAACAATATTTATGTAACTAAAATTTAATTATGTTTCAGGAAATTATCAATTTTTTTGAGGGTTTAGACCCAGTTATGGGAGCTTTTATAGCCACGTTATTTACTTGGGGCTTAACTGCATTTGGAGCCTCATTTGTATTCTTATTTAAAACAATGAACCGAACTGTTTTAGATGGAATGTTAGGTTTTACAGGTGGAGTAATGGTAGCAGCAAGTTTTTGGAGCTTATTAGCACCAGGGATTGAAATGTCCGAGGGAGAAGGTTTTATAAAAGTAATTCCGGCAGCAATAGGATTTGCTTTAGGGGCACTTTTTATTTTTGGATTAGACAAGGTTTTGCCTCACATACACATAAATTTTAAAGAAGCAGAAGGTATAAAAACACCCTGGCACCGAACAACATTATTAACACTTGCTATTACACTTCATAATATCCCTGAGGGACTTGCAATTGGAGTTCTTTTTGGAGGTGTAGCTGCAGGATTGCCAGAAGCTTCTATTTCTGGAGCAGTAGTCCTAGCTATTGGAATTGGAATTCAAAATTTCCCAGAAGGTATAGCTGTTGCAATGCCACTTAGAAGACAAGGAATGAGTAGAAGAAAAAGCTTTATGTACGGACAAGCTTCAGCTGCTGTTGAGCCTATAGCAGCAGTTATTGGAGCAGTAGCAGTAACATTTTTCACTCCCTTGTTACCTTACGCATTGGCATTTGCAGCTGGGGCAATGATATTTGTTGTCGTGGAAGAAGTTATTCCAGAAACACAACAAGACAAGAATACTGACATAGCTACACTTGGATTTATAGGAGGATTTATAGTGATGATGGTTCTAGATGTTGCTCTAGGTTAGTTTCATTAATTATTATGAAATATTTTTTTATTTTTTCACTATTAATTCCTTTAAATATATTTTCTCAATTTACAGAAATTAAAGGTTCTGTAAATTCAGATTTTGGATCTTTAAGTTATGCTAGTGCGAGTATATTAGACTCTGATCTTGGTGTAATTTCTGATGAAAATGGAGAGTTTGTTTTACAAGTAAATCTTTCCATTCACAAAATACTATTTGTTTCATTTCTAGGCCATATTTCACAGAAAATTTCTTTAAAGAATCCTTCATTAGACTTGAATAATCTGAAAATAATTTTGGAGGAAGATATAAATGGTTTAAATGAAGTGGTTGTTACAGGATCTTTAAGAGAGGAGTATGTAACAGAATCTCCAGTAAAGGTTAATGTAATAACTAGTAAGAAAATAAATTCATTTCTACCCTCAGCAGGTGCAAATATCACAGAAATAGTTCAGCTTGTTAATGGAGCCCAAGAAGTAATAGCATGTGGAGTTTGTTATACCAATTCAATAAGTATAAATGGTTTAGAAGGCCCATATACCTCTGTATTACTTGATGGTATTCCTATGTATGGGAATTTAGCATCTGTATATGGACTTAACGGAATACCAAATATGATAATAGATAGGTTAGAAATTGTTAAAGGACCTAGTAGTACCTTATTTGGTTCAGAAGCAGTTGCAGGTGTAATTAATATCATAACGAAGAACCCTAAAGATCAACCTTTTCTTGCTTTAGACGCTCAAGGAACCTCACATAAAGAGAGTTTTGTCAATTTAGCTTTAACTCCTAATATTGGAAAATCATATGGATATTTTGGAGTGAATTGGGATAGAAAAAGCAATTATGATGATTATAATAATGATGGTTTTGGAGATGATATTAATCTAACTAGAGTTTCAATTTTTAATAAATGGAATTTTCACAGACAATCTAAAAAGGAATTTATTATATCAGCTAGATATTATTTTGAAGACAGAAGAAATGGAGTGAAAGAGTACTTAAGTAATAATAATTATAAAAAAATAAGAGGGGATAGCTTGATTTACGGAGAAAGTATCTACACAAATCGTTTTGAATTATTTGGTAAATATGAATTTGCTTTTACTGATGGTTTTGAAGTAAACTACTCCTTTTCAAAGCATGACCAAAACAGTTATTATGGATCTGATTATTATCAGGCAAACCAAGACATTTTTTTCGCACAATTCACCCTAGACAGAAACCATAGAAATCATGATCTGCTATTTGGGGCCTCTATTAAAAATAATTTATATGATGATAATACTATAGCCACTGAGTCTATTGTGAACGGAACAATTATCAATAATAATTCAAATCAATTAATTCCGGGATTATTAATTCAAGATCAATATAAACCCTCAGATAAAATATCTATAATTGGTGGTCTAAGAGTAGACCATTTTAATCAACATGGTTTTATTTACGCACCTAGTTTTCATATTAAATATAATCCAGGAGAGTGGTTGTCATTTAGATTAAACACTGGAACAGGATTTAGGCTGGTTAACTTATTTACTGAGGATCATGCATTTATTACTGGGCAAAGAGAAGTTAAAATTTTAGAAGAGCTCAAACCAGAAGAATCCAAAAGTCTAATTTTTAATGCGAATTATATTTATACTGGTTTAAATGGGTCTGGTAATATTGATTTGGATCTTTTTTACACCTACTTTTCAAATAAAATAATTCCAAATTATGATAATCAAAATTTTATTATTTATGAAAATTCAGATGGACATGCCTATTCTAAAGGAATAAGCGGAGCATTAAATCATACCTTTTTAAATGGAGTGGCTTTTTCCTTAACCTTTAATCATCAAATTGTTAGATATTCTGATATTGAAAACAATAAAGAATCTTTTTTTGATATGGAACACTCTCCAAAATGGAGTGGTGGATTTAATTTAAAAATTCCTGTCAATAAAAAATGGTCTATTAATTCTTCTTCTAATTACGTAGGAGTTATGCAACTGCCAACTGTTTATGAAATGAATGATAATGGAGAGATAAGTTCTATAGCTAGACCAACTAAAAGCAAGCCATTTAGCATACATAACATTAATGTAAATGGCATTTTTAAAAATAAAAATGAAATTTATTTTGGGATGCTAAATGTTTTTAATTTCAGACAAAAAGAATCTCCATTAGTTGGCTATAACGATCCAAACTATCAAAAAGGATTTAGTCCATATTTTGACACATCCTATGCTTACGCTCCAAATCATGGAATGGAAGTATTTTTAGGTTACAGATTAAATATTAGAAAAAAAAATTAACTTTTATTTAATTCACCAATTTTAGCTATCATTGAGTTTGCAGACCAAGCTGATGGATACATTTCAATTGCTTTTTTATAATTTATTAAAGCATTTTCCATATCACCTTCATTATAATAAAATTCACCCATTGAATCATATGAGTTATAGCTTTTATAAAGGCTTAAATATTCATCAAAATGATTTTTAGCTTTGTCTTTTTCTCCATTTCCATAGTAGAAATAACCTAATGAATTTATAATGGGAGGAATCATATAAGAGTGATCTCCGCTTGTTGAAAGAGAGTTAGAATCTCCTTTTTGATCTCTTATCTCAGACAGTAATAATTCCATTTCTTTAATTCTATCATTAGGATCTGGATTTGAAAAAGCATAATAGTAATGAATGAGTTTCCCTTTTGGCTCAAGTTCACGCATCTTTGACCATATATCATGAGCTCCTTGCGCCACTAAAGGCCAGTTACCTCCTTTTGGCAAATCAAGAAGTGAAACAAAGACTTTAGAAGTTTCGTTATTATCAGCGACTAATTCTTTTGCTTTTTGTATGTGCATTTTTTGTTTTTCAGATCCATCTAAAGAAAAACCAGCAAGAACAACATGAGGTCCAAACAATGACGGATCGTACTCTAAAACTTTTTCAAAAAATGTCATTGACTTCTCGTTTTCAACATTATACATATGCTTCATAGCATGATGAAGCATTTCATTGGCATTTGAATTATCTCCATTCCATTGAATATACGATCCATCTGTTGCATCAAAAGTCCATTGATTATTTTCAGTAGTTTTGGTGTTATCACAACCTAGGATTATGAAGGACATAATTAGAATTATTTTTCTCATTTTTTTATTTTAATATTTTTTTTATTCGTTAAAAGATGCTAATGTAAAAACAGTTTTACGTGATAATATTTCTCTGTTTCCTATAACCTTATTAGAAAACAATCTAAATTCTTGACTACTAAATAGCTCATCCAAGCCATTAACTAGACTAACCATGTCTAAAGCTCCAATTACTGCATGATGAGTTGCTCCTGTATCATTTTGTCCGCCAGCAAAGATTTCACTCAATCCATATTCAGTAAATAATTTTGATTTTCCGTTTTCTTCCATTGTGGAAATAAACTCATTATAAGCATTTAAATATGATACTGGATTTTTCACTTTCATTACAAAAACCATAGTAACCCCAGTTTTGCCTATTCCCTTCCCCCCAACCAAACTTTTCAAAAGCATTTGAGAATTCTCATTAACTAAGGGAAGAATAATTTCCTGAACTTTTTTTACTTCATCAGATCTACTAGTTCTAGCATATTCATCTTGCATTTCTTGAACATCCTTAAATTTATAAACAAAAGAGAGATTAGATTCTTCTGAACCATTAAAGTGTTCATCAACTATTTCAACAATTGCCCCACCTGCTTTTGCAAAGTCAGATTCAAAATGTTCGGACATTGCCATCATAATGGTTTGAACATCTCTTGGGTTATCTACCGAAAAACTATATATTGATGTTACAGCCTGAGAAAAAGCTGATAATGACAACAATAAAAAGGTTAATAATAAAATAGATTTTTTCATATTATTTATCTAATGACATTTCTTTAGCCAGGCCTTCGGAGTTAAAAGCTGTTGGATTAAAGAATTGAACTTCCTCAATAATTTTATCTCTATCCCAAAGGTATGAAATGTGAAAACGAAAATTCATTTCATTTCCAGAATAGTTGCCTTTTGCACTCATTTCACTCCAAATATTAGTCCAAATTTTACCATTTTTATAATATGTTGTTTCAATTTCTAAATTTTCATATTCCTCATATTCAGATTTTTTAAATTTAATATTATCGAACATGTCAAATATATTTTCAATTCCAGTCATAAACTCTTCCTTGTTGACAACAACTCCATCGGGATTAGTATGTTTTAAATCCTCAGAAAAAATATTTTGCAAATATGATGCATCTTCTGCTTCAACCGCTTCAAAAAGTTTTTGTACCATTTGAGATTTTTCATCATTTTGCTTTACTTCACCAAACAAATTACTTGTTTCTGATGAATTGGAATTATTACAAGAAACTGTAAATAGTCCAACTAATAAAATAGTATATATATTTTTCATCATTAAAAGAATTTATAATTAGAATTGTTGAAGTGAGCTTTCATCCCACTCTCACCACCTATAACTAAAGGCACTGTCTTAGCAACAAGCCCGCTAGGATCTTCATTAAATCTCCAATTTAAGTAAGTTTCATATTTTTCAAATGAATCCCAATACTCATAGATAAAATAAGTCTGATTTTCTTCATTGTAAAAAGCTTCTAAATGTGTACAACCATCTGCATTTCTAGTTACAGTTAAGCCGTCATCAGAATCCATTAATTCTTGAAATTTATTTAAATTCTTTTTACTAACTTTTGCCGTAAATACTACAACATTTCTTTGAACTGGACCTACGGCATTTGTCATTCCGGTTGCATCAAAATATTCTCCAGTGGTAATTATTTTACCATCTTTAAAATCAAAGTTGTGATAAGATGTTAAATTAAATTCTCTTCCTGTAGATTTGCTTTTTCCAGACCATTTACCATAAGCTCTAACACTTCCATCTGGTTTTAAAGTTAATGTATCAATTCCTGGGAGCCAAACAGGGTCATTAAACTTGACATCAGTATAATTGTTTATATAAAATTCAGCAATTTGTAAAGAGGAGTTATAGTCAACTTGCCCCATTCCATAGACAGGAGAAACATCTAAAACATCTTCAGAAACGACTTCTTTCCATAACTCAACATTGCCAGTTTCAAATGATGCCACCCATTTTTGAGCTAGTTTTTTATTTGCCTCATAATCAGAATGTTTTGAGGAACATGAAATGAATAATGCAACGGTCAGTAATAAAAATATTTTTTTCATTGGGTTTTATTTTAAAATTTTAAGAGTTAATATAATAAAAAATTCCCAATTACATTCTAACAAGTAGGTGGTTTTAAATTAATCTCTTCTTGCATTAGCAATTTCTTCAAAATCAACATTAATGTATTTAAATGTTTTTCCTGTAAACAACTCTTTACCATACATTTTAGCCCAATCATTGTGAAGAGCAAGCTCGATTTGGGTTGGAGGGATTATATTAAAATCAACAGAGTATAAATCCGAGATGGCACCTGGCAAAGAAATATTTCTTGCATAATGGAAGTTGTCAATTAAATTAATGTGAGGAAGTAGATCGATAAAAGTACTTAACCCACTTTTTTCGTTAGTTACTTTTGCTGTTATATGTAAATAGGGTATAAATCCACCTAATGGAGTCCCTGCAGGAACATTATTGATATCCCAATTAACACGAGCCTCAATATGTACATTGGTTTGATTTTCTTTTAAATGCATTGAAGAGGGCATTATGTGATCTTTTATTGCTCCTTCAAAAACAAAAATAATTCCAGGTTCTACTCTTTCCTCCGCTATTACTAGCTCTTGAGCATTTAAACTAAAACTTACTGTCAAAAATATATATATAATTAGTTTTAAGTTTCTCATTTTTAAATTTTATATGAATTTTCAAGTATTTCAACATCAATTAAAAGTTTCTCCATTTCCTCTTCACTTGTCCCATCGTAAAAACCTCTTATTCTTTTTTCTTTATCAATTAGCACAAAGTTTTCAGTATGAATCATATCGTACTTACCGCCATCCCCATCATTTTTTGCAACTAAATAAGATCTTCTAGCTAAATCATAAATTTGCTTTTTATCTCCTGTTAATAAATTCCATTTATTGTCCTTAACCCCTTTTTCAATTGCATATTTTTTCAATTGAGAGACAGAATCTATTTCAGGTGTTACACTGTAAGAAACCAGAAGAACATTTTTTTCAATTGTTTTTTCTTGAATTTTATACATGTTTTCTGTCATGATTGGACATATTGTTGGGCATGTAGTAAAAAAGAAATCAGCTATATATATTTTATTTTCATAATAATCTTGAGTAATGGTATCTCCATTTTGATTAGTCAATGAAAAATCTGAAATCTTATGGTATTTTTTAATATATTGAATTTCTTCTTCAACAAGCTCTGAAGAAACCATATTAGGACTATAAATAGGGAGGGTTATTTTTGGCTGTAAAATGAAATAAAATGAGCTTAAAACTATAGCTGAAAAGAACATCATAATTATGATGAAGGGCCCATATCTTTTGAAGAATTTTTTGTACAAACTTAATTTTTTATCAAAATTAAATCATTTTAAAATCATAACAATAGATACTTTAAAATACTTTTTTTGTATAAACTTAAAAACGTATTTTTGCTTCCTAATTTTTATGTATGATATTTTTAATTAAAGCAATACAATTTTTAATAAGTTTAGCGATTATAGTAATTCTCCATGAGTTAGGACACTTTATTCCTGCTAAATTGTTCAAGACCAAAGTGGAAAAATTTTATTTGTTTTTTGATTGGCCTTTTGCTTTATTTAAAAAGAAAATTGGAGAAACCGAATACGGAATCGGAGCTATACCACTTGGTGGATATGTAAAAATTGCTGGAATGATTGATGAGA
>Ga0115003_10000773_pt1 | contig 28447 bp, 23 predicted proteins | sample ArcticOcean_MG_C_7_FD_88736 | JGI IMG/M metagenome (GOLD analysis project Ga0115003, IMG submission 88736) | Marine microbial communities from western Arctic Ocean - ArcticOcean_MG_CB11_88 | ecosystem: Environmental > Aquatic > Marine > Oceanic | place: Arctic Ocean: Canada Basin | collected... | reverse complement strand
GCGAAGCTTGCGATGAGGGCGGCGAAACGGCGACCTGCAATGCTGACTGCAGCGTGCCCCTCTGCTCGAACGGAGTTGTTGAGCTGAACGCCGGCGAGCAATGCGACGACGGCGGGTTGGAGCCGGGAGACGGTTGCTACGCTGCCTGCCAGTCCGAAGCGATGCCGGTCCCGGCGCTACCTACACCCCTTCTCGGGCTCCTCGTGGGAGCGTTGCTCGGGGTTGGAGGCTGGCTGACGCGCGCGCAGGACAGCGGCCGGAAAGGGCGAGCTAGCGCGTGACATCGCCGGGGTTCCCTCTCCCCGGACGCTGATTTGACATCCCGTCTCGATCAGTACTTTGAGCGAAATCCCAGCTTGTTTATTCTATCCGCATCGAAGATCCGCGTTGGAAATGGACACGGGTCTTGAGAACGGAAACGACCTCTATGAGCGACACTCCAAACCCACTTCGTCCGCTGGCGTTCCTGCGACGGGAACGAGCCTTCCTAGTCGGGATCGTCTCGGCGGGGCTGTTCTTCACCTTCGGCGGATCCTGGCTAGGGGATCTGACCAACCCACCGTGGTCGGTCTTCATGTTCGCATGGCTCTTCGCGGTCATGCTCTGGTCGTCGTTTGCGGTGGTTCGGCATGCAGACTCACTCGCGGTTCATCTGGGTGAGCCCTACGGGACGCTGATTCTCACCCTGGCCGTGATCAGCATCGAGGTGGTGATGATCTCCGCGGTCATGCTGACCGGGGCGGAGAACCCGACACTGGCCCGTGACACGATGTTCGCAGTGCTCATGATCGTGCTCAACGGAATGCTGGGGCTCACGCTGCTGCTGGGCGGTCTCAAGCATCACGAGCAGGAGTACAACCTGCGCGGCGCATCGGCCTACCTCGGCGTCATCATCCCACTTGCGGCCATGGGCATCGTGATGCCGCGGTTCACAGCCTCGACGCCGGATTCCTCTGCGTCACCGCTATTCGCTGTTTTCTTGATTGCGATGTCCTTCGGTCTCTATGGGATCTTCCTCGCGCTTCAATCCGTCCGGCACAGCCAGTATTTCAGGCAGCCAGTTCGCGAAGATGGCGACGACGGCGATGATGACGGCCACGGCGAGCTGGAAGTATTCGCGGGCGGATATCACGGGGGGATGCTCGTGCTTACGATGCTCCCGATCGTGCTGCTCTCTAAGAACATGGCCAAGGTCGTCGATCATGGAAGCGAGGTGTTGGGGGCGCCGGCGGCGCTGAGCGGCTTCCTCGTGGCCATCCTCGTCCTATCGCCGGAGGCCATGGCGGCGGTGAAGGCTGCATTGGCCAACCAGCTCCAACGAACCGTGAACATCGCGCTGGGCTCCGCGCTGGCGACGATCAGCCTAACCGTCCCCGCGGTACTCCTGATCGGGCTGGCCACGGGAAAGACGGTCGAACTCGGCCTGGAGGATGTGGAACTGATCCTGCTCGTGGTGACGCTCGCGGTCAGCATGGTGAATTTCGGCAGCGGTCGAACCAATACGATGCAGGGAGCGGTGCATTTGCTGCTGTTCTTCGCCTACGTCGTCCTCATTTTCGATTGAGGGCGAAAGCCCAGATCGTCGTGAGATCTCCCTCAGCCCTATCGTTGGCGAAGTAGCAGCCACCGGGTCGATGGAACCCGGAGCCAGCCATTTTCTGGAAATCTTGGGTCCGGTGAAAGCAGGCAGGCCAGAACAGCCAACTATTTGCAGCGTTTGTCGTGGGCGTTGAGAGATATCCACCGAGTTCCTTTGCTTGAACCTTGGCTGCATTCCGTGTGAGAACCCCGGTACCCGTATCGATCTCTGCGGACCCATGCCCGTTGCCGCCTGATGCAACCGTCCACTCAACCGAAACTGCCGCCTCAGCCGGGACAAGTCCCATCGAAACGGCGAACGCAGCGGCCCTATCTCGCACCAATCGCGCAGGGATACTCATCGCCCGCTCCTTCCCAAGGGGCAAACGGGAAATGGGCGATTACTCTTCTTGGTGTCAAATGTTTTAAGGAAGGGGCCAGATTCTCCTCATCTCCATGATTGTCGTGCTTTTGAATGCGTGTCACTTCCGCACCAAACGCGATCCAACGTGACATATGCACTATTGTCCTCATGCGAGGTGAACTTAAAGTCGATTCAAAGTGTGGTGCGCGTCGGTCGCAGCGTACTGCCCGTATTGCTGATCTTCATGATCTCGATCGTATTCGGGCTCACCTCTCCCCGGACCCTGATTTGACATCCCATATCTATCAGGACTTTGAGCGAAAAGAGGGCTTGTTTGTCTTATGCGCCGCCGAAAGCCCCTCCCGCCCTCAGCCCCTAACGTTCCTTTTGCGGAACTGCCCGCAAGCCGAACCTGGGTCACGGCTTCGTACCCTGGCCCGCGGCGGATCCTACGTCCGCACAACAAGATGACGCGGCAGAGGACCGTGTCGGGTGTTTTTCCCGCAACGGTACGCAGGTTCTCTCTTTCTCGTCCAATTCCGCGTCGTCTCTGTTCGACTGGAACCGAAAGAACCCTCAGGACCGCCCGCTGCGCCTGGCTGCTGGGCTGGGCCATCTGTGCGATGGCTTCGCTCGGGCACGCCTCGCCCACGGCGAATTATTACGATTCAGTTCATTCCGCCAACGCCGTGACCCTGCGCACGACGCTCCATGCAGTGATCGATGACCACCAGCGCTTCCCCTATACCTCGAGTGCGACCGATACCTGGGACATCCTCGAAGAAGCCGATTCCAATCCCACGGATTTAACGTCGATCCTCGATGTCTACGGAAATGCCAGCTTGGCCAAATTTGGCGGCGGCGGCGGCGGCTATAACCGCGAACATAGCTGGCCCAAATCCTACGGTTTCCCGAACGACGGCAGTCAGAACTATCCCTATACGGATTGTCATCATCTCTTTCTTTCCGACGAGGGCTACAACAGTTCGCGTAGCAATAAACTCTACGATTATTGTGACCTGGGTTGCTCGGAACGAACGACTCTGGCCAATAGCGGAGTTGGCGGAGGGACCGGCACTTATCCGGGGTGGTCGAATTGGACGACGACGGGCGTCTGGGAAGCCTGGATCGGTCGACGCGGCGATGTGGCTCGGGCGCTTTTCTATCTCGACGTGCGTTATGAAGGCGGCCTGCACGGGGTATCGCTTGCCAATGAACCGGATCTGATCCTGACCGACGACGCCAGCCTCGTCGCCGTTTCCGGCACGAATGCTGCCGTCAGCTATATGGGAATGCTCTCGGTTTTGTTGCAATGGCATCTCGAAGATCCCGTGGATGCTTGGGAGCGCAATCGCAATGATGTCATCGAAAGCTATCAGGGCAATCGTAATCCCTTCATCGATCATCCCGAATGGGCTGGCTGCCTCTATGCGGACCAATGCGCTACGGATGCGATTCCGACGCCACCCAGCGGACTTCAGGCCCTTCGCATTCCGGGCGGCATCGATCTCGATTGGAACGACAACGTCGAAGCCGACCTCGACGGCTATCGGGTCAAGCGGTCGTTCTTTCCGGGCGGTCCCTATCTCGACCTGAGTCCCGGATTGGTGGCCAGTAGCGAATATCTCGACGCTTCCGCCCAGTCGGCCTTCATCTCTTATTATGTGGTGACGGCCATCGATTTCGACGGGAATGAGTCACCCGCGAGTTCCGAAATTTCCGCCCCCCTCGTCGTTGCGCCGCCCTGGATCAACGAAATCCATTACGACAATTCGGGTGCCGACGCCAACGAGGGCTTCGAAATTGCGGGTCGGGCCGGGACGGATCTCTCGGGCTGGCGACTCCTCGCCTATAACGGAAATGGTGGGGCGGTCTATGGAGAAGTGATCCTGAACGGTGTACTAGTCGACGATGGCAGCGGCTTCGGTTTTCTCTTCTTTGCAATGCAAGGCATGCAAAACGGCTCCCCCGACGGCTTGGCCCTGGTCTCTCCGACCGGCACGATCGTGGAATTCCTGAGCTATGAGGGGGCTCTACTGGCCGTCGATGGGGCTGCAGCGGGCCTGATGTCGATTCCGATCGCCGCGGCCGAAAGCTCTTCCTCGCTTCTTGGCGAATCGCTTCAGCGTAAGGGCCAGGGCAGCCAAGCCGCAGATTTCCATTGGGCCGGCTCCTCAGCCCATAGCCGTGGTCTGGTCAATGCCGGCCAGATTCTAGGGATGCCCGCGACCGTGCCGAGCCTCTCGGGTTGGTTGCAGATGCTCTGGCCCATGCTGCTGATCGGGTTGGGCGTTGGGCGGCTTGGCTCTCGGTCGGGGCGGGGTGACTGATCATGGTGTCGGCCGTTCTGAGTCCGAAAGGGCGAATCGGGTCTTGAGCAACCGGCCCGCGGTTGATCAACGCTGGGTCTACCGGCGTTTCGCGTACTGTCGTGAACGTTGCGCCCTAGCTCTGCTCTTGTGGCCACTGCGAGCCGACCGCCCAATCAATCAACTTGCTACGAAGTCTTAATCGCCATCGCCGTGTACTTGTCTGCCAACGTCTGAATCCCGGGGGCGATCTCAACGTTATGCGGCGAGTAGGTCGGGAGATACGTTCGCAGCAATGCGGGGATCAAGTGTCGAAGCGAAGACGCGTTGCCCATCAGGTCCGCAGCATTTTGTTCGGCGATCTCTTTCGCACTGCGCTTCGGCTGTGGGCTTACCTTCAGCATGTACCTGGTCGCACGGTTGATCCAGCTCATGAAATGCCACTGTGCCCATGCGCCGACGAACAGTCGGTAGAAGTAACCGCCACAGACGTCGTTGTAGACATCGAAGGCAACCGTGCGGTGCTCAAGCTCTTCGACGAAATGCCATTCGATCATTTCTATGTAGTCGGGTAGGTCTTCGCCAAAACCGTTCTCGCCCATGATGCTTTTGATCGCGTTCATGGTGATTGCTTCGAAGCCTTCGGCGTAGGCGAGGTTGAAGCGGAGTGACTTGGTTTTGGTGAAGCGTTGGTAGTCGTCCGAAAGTTCTTTTTCCAACACTTCGAGCCCGGGGAAGCCCGCGCGCTTGACCGCCGCGTTGAACTTCATGTGCATGCGGTAGTGCTGCCCCTCTTGGGCCGCGAAGCCTTTGAGGCCTTCAAGTACCTTCGGGTCGGTAACGTGTTTCTGCGCGGCCTTCATCGATCGAATCAGGTAGGGCTCGAGGTAGGGTAGGAGTAGCGAACCCGCGATGAACGCGAAGGAGCGCTGATGGTCGCGCTCGATGAAGACGGGGTCGATCTCATCGGGAAAGTCGAACGGCATCTGGCGGATGGTAATCGTGTCCAACATGTTTTGATCCTTCACAGAGCGAGCACGAGATTGGGGCGCGGTTCTTATTTTGTATCATAGCCGGGCCCGAGCGCTAGCTCGTAGGTCAGGCTCTCCAGTCTCTTTTAGAGACCGAGATCTTTCAAAAGGTTTCGGCACTGACTTACGACACTGAAGTTTTCCGCGGCGAACTGAGCGGCAAAAACTCCCTTTGTCGACTTCCAGTCTTGCGAAAGCGCCTCGTCAACTGTGCGCACGATCGCGTTGACGAGATCATCCCCCTCACACTCGGGAACGAGAGCACCTACCTCGTCGGTGACGAAGTCTTTCGGCCCGCCCGAATTGGCACCAATCACCGGAGTGCCACACCCCATCGCCTCGATCAGAACAAGTCCGAAGGGTTCACCGCGCGAAGGGTAAACCCCGACGTCGGCGAGTGCATTGAGTTGTGCGATCTCGGCATGTGGGCGAGGCCCAAGGAACCAGGTGTTCTGCAACTGTAAGTCGTCGTACGCCATCCCATGATAATGCGCGATGGCATCGTCTGGCCCGGAGCCGATGATAAGCGTCGCGATGTTCCCGCTTTTTTCATACTTGCTTGCGGCCTGAAGCACTGCATCAAGACGCTTCCAGTCGGCAAACTTTCCACAGAAAGAAACCACCTTGTCGGGGCGCGTGTCGATCGACATCGGGGCGGACGCGACAGGGCTTTCGGCCAACTTGAGGCTTTCAAGGATCTCCTGTCGCTGGCTGTAGCATGCCGGGTTCGGCTTGAAGATCGACGTGTCATAGCCATTGGGTGACAGGATCATTCTGTCTTTCGGATAGGCTTCGAAGACATCACCGAAGTTTGCAAGCTGCTCCTTGGAGATTGCCGCGCACGCGTCTACCCCAGGTCCCGGGGTGAAGACGTCTGCTTCGATCATGTAGGGCAAGAATCGCGCGGGGTACTCCGGGTCCGTGCCCGCTTTTTCATGAGAAAACATCTTGAGCGCGGTGCCGTGGACAAAGCAAACCAGCTTGAACTGGGGGCGTCCTGCTGCTTCGCGCTCTCGATTGATCCGCGACAGAACCAACGGGTTGATAAACGTATGGTGGGCGACCGCGAGCGTTACAGGTCGCCCCTCTCGCGCTTCTGCTTCGTCTATGCACGAGGTCGCGAAAGCTTGAACCCGATCAACGTAGGCTTCGAACTCTTCTTCGGACATTGAGTGAAATCGATAGCTGCTAATCGGCGAGATCGATTCGCAGATCGGAATGTCGTGGTCGAGCTCGAACACTCTGACCTTGGGATCATCCGAAGTCTGATTCTTCGATGGGAAAACCGAGTAGCAGCTCACACCATCCATTCCGTTCAAGGCGATGTGATGCGCTTCATGCAAGATGCCCGATCCGGGTGCGAACTCCCCTTGCCGCTGCCAGTTGTTCGATCCCAATTGAAAAATGAGCTGTTCTGTCACCGAGATGCCCCTTGTAAGTGCAACTACCAGAGGTGGTGCTCCGGATTCACTCCCTGGTGCTCAAGCCGTATTTCAAGTCGAGTGAAGCAACAGACGGTGAGGTGGCAATTGGAAATCGCTTGAGCGAATGATCTGTGCCTATTGCGTTTCGCGTCGTTGGCTTCAACGGGATTCAGCGGCTCGCCCGATTCGCATTTGCTTGGAGGTCGAATGGGGTGGCGCATCGGTTCGCGTGGTCCATATCTACATGCATCAGCTTTTGGGTACGTACTTCTCCAACGCCACGTACTTAACAAGCTCGCCGCCCTTAAAACGGTGATCGAAAAATACGCCATTGATCACCCCGATTCCTTTCGGTTGCAACGCGCTCGAAGTACGCTTCATTAACTCGGCGACACTTTCTCCGGAACGAGCGCGGGTGATGCGCAGCCGCATCACGTCGAACTCTTCGGCCGAGTTGGCGGGGGTCGGGCGAAAGCTTCGCACGGTGTTTCGCGCCTGGGCGATGTAGCCGGCTGCGCTACGCACGGGTGCGACTGCGGTGATGCGATACATGAGGCCGTCGTGGGGGATGAAGGTGAGTTGGCCCGCGAGCTGACGCCCACCAATATTCGCCTTCGCGGCGACTCGCCAGCCCTCGATCCCGCGGATCTTGATCGGGTTGTTGCGCAAGATGGTTAACTTGAAGCGCTCAGCGAGCGGTGTCATGAACTTTTCTGCGAATTCCTTGGGGTCCTGCGCGTCGCCCTCCACGCTGAGAAAGACGATTGCACCGCCATCGGGCGATCTTGCGCCCACCACCTGACGTTGATTGATGGTCTTCCAGTCTTCGGGAAACCGCAGTTCAAAACCGAGCCCGGGGTGTACGAAGCGGCTGCCACGAAAAACGCCTTCCGCAGGATCGGGACCGACCACAATTCCGTCGATTCGTTTTAGGTACCCGAGCGCATCCGCCTCGACAGGCTGGCTCGGTCCCCGTTCCAATTGTGCGGCCCGCTGAGACGTCGTCGCAACGCGTTCAAGCGTGCCCGGGTGTGTGGAAAGGTAACTCGGCATCCGCGACCCTCCTCGCAGTCGTTCCAAATTGCCGAGCCTTTGCAAAAAATTTGGAAGTCCAGCTGGGTCGTAGCCGGCGGAAGCGGCGATCTGCTGCCCCCCGCGATCCGCGTCATGTTCTTGCGCGCGGCCGTACGCGGCCAGCTTGCCCATGCGCGAGATTGGCATTTGAAATGGGTTTCCGCGCCGTGCCATTTCCTGCTGTGAGGAGGCATGTCGTTCCGCTGAGTGCGTGATTTCGTGCCCGATCACGGCTGCGAGTTCGTTTTCATTGTTGGCCAGCGCGAGCAAGCCGCGCGACACGTATACATGGCCGCCGGGCAGCGCGAATGCGTTAGGCACCGCCTGGTCAATCACGTTGAAGGAATAATAGAAGGGCCGCCTGGCCGCGAACTGCACCATGCGACGGCCTACTTCACTGACGTACGCGTTTACCGCTGGGTCCCGATACAGGCCGATTTGCGTCGCTAGGTCTTGTGCCGATTGCCCTCCGATATCGATGTCGTCAAATTCTGTGGCGAGAATCGTTCGTTTCTTGGGGCTTTTGGAATCGGAACCGTCGCCCGCACAGCCCGTCGCTACCATGGCCATGGCCAGTGTGACTGTGGAAGCGAGGATGCTGAAACGATTCATGACTGCTCCTTGAGCATTTTGCACCGACTTCTTGATTTTGAATTGACCCACTGGCGTCGAGCGCGATCGAACCGTGACGGTAGCCATCACAGCTCCGCGGTGACACGCTTTGATCGTGAACCCAAATGCTAGGGGTAAGATAGAAGTTCGCGTGGAGAGTCTTAGACCTCAGGCAGGGGGCATGAGATATACATCCAAATGTGAATGGGCATGAACATTGCCGTAGACTGTCCCATCTTTGACCCTTCAACCCAGCAAGGAGTGCCCGATGAATTTACGACTGTGTGCAATTGTATTCGTAATGCTCTCGATTCTCCAAACGGGTGAGGCCGGGGCGCAAAATGACTTTGCTCGGAGTCACGGAGATTTCTTGACTGGCGCCACCCAGCCGAAGCCGAATTTTGAATTGAATGCTTCATACCAGCCCAATGTCGGAATCGAAGACTCCGATGTCGCCGATTCAGCTGATCTCGTCCGCGTCAAGACGCGTCTCGGAAGGGGCTTCGTCGTGAACAAGGATGTCGCCATTGTCACGGCTTTCAACTACAGCTTGCGCAACTATTCGTCTGACGAATCAGACGTTGAAGAGGATCTGCATGAACTCGCAATCGAACTCGGTGTGAACTGGTTTGTAAGAGACAATTTTCTCGTCTCGGCGACGTTCCGTCCTGGCATCTTCTCGGACCTAGATAAATCGATCGACGGGAATGACTTTTTACCGCAGGGGAACATCATTGGAATTTACCAGTGGAGCGAGAGTTTCTTCCTTAAATTTGGGGTTGCGGCCGGCGTAGAATTCTTCGAGGAGACCAGCGTCATCCCCGTCGGTGGCTTTACCTGGGTCGCATCGGACCAGCTACGCGTCGACGTCTTTTTGCCCGCATCGGCCACGGTCACCTGGCAACCATTGGAAAAGCACTCGCTTCTCGTTGTGCCTGGCATCCATCTCCAGGGCCAGAGGTATCGCGTCAATATCGGCTCGAATGAGGGTTATATACAGATCCAGGACATTCGCACAGACGTGACCGCAAGCTACGAGGTAAGCGATGGCGCTCGGGTGTCTCTTGTCATCGGAGCGAACATTCGTGGCAAGTACGAAGTCGAAGTCGCAGACGTCGTCGATGCGGACTTCGACCAAGACCCTTCGCTATACTTCGGAATTGGGTTCGGAGCGTTTTTTTAGTTTCGGAGAAAATAGGCAAGCCGATCGCCGCGTCGCTTCCATCGGCGCGTATAAGATCGAAAAAAGTTGACGCAGTCCCGGCAGCTTTCGCTGGCTCGGTGAAGTCTGCGCGCGAGCACCTATTTGAATTGAATCGAAAAAGCGGTCGAGCCGTATTGCGGGGGCCAGGACACGCCCGTCTTGCTGGGTCACCGAAGCCAATCTCTCTACCGGTTCGAATGCCAGTGCTTCTGATCGAATGAAAGACGGGCCTACGCGCTCGGCTCGATTTCATTGTCGGGTTCGATGATCAAATAGAACACCGGCAGAACAATCATCGTAAGCACCGTGGCGAAGACAAGCCCCGCGATGATCGTGACTGCCATGGCTGCGAAGAAGGCATCGAACAACAGCGGGATCATTCCCAACGCAGTGGTGGACGCTGCCATCGCCACTGGGCGCAAGCGGCTTGCAGCGGCGTCTGTGATTGCGATGTGATGTTTTTTTCCAGAGGCTCGCTGCAAATTGATTTCATCGACGAGTACAATCCCGTTCTTGATGAGCATCCCGACCAAGCTCAAGAAGCCGAGCAGCGACATGAATCCGAAGGGCATGTTGGTCACGAGCAAGCCGGCGGTTACACCAATGAGCGACAGCGGAACGTTGAGCCAGATCACGAGCGTCTGACGTAGCGAATTAAATAGCGCCACGGTAACCAGGATCATCATCAATAAGAAAAGAGGAATCGAGCCCGCGAGTGCGGCCTTCGCGTTGCCCGAATCTTCGTGCTCTCCACCCCACTCGAGTGTGTAGTCGTCGGAGAGCTTTGCGTTTTGTGCGTCGCGATTCGATTCGAAGTCGCGGGGGTCGAGGCGCGCGAGTATCTGACCTTCGGCGACCTCCTGGCCTTCAAGCACCGGGAACTCAATTAGCTTGCCCGCATCTTCGAAGGCGAGCTCGGCCTGCTGCGCGGCGCGTATCTCACCGGGATATTCGAGGGTTCGAGTAGCTCCGCCACCGCCGACCTCAAGGATCTTGATCGGACGTACCGACGGGGGAGCGGGCGCTACTTCTTGTTCGCATCCGAGTATCTGGCTGAATAGAAGCGCCGCGATGCATGCGAGCCCCCATTGTGAAGAGAGCCGCTGTTCGCTTTCAGATTGCTTTGGATCACGCCCGATTCTTCCTAGGTTCGCGGCTACGTTATCGATGAGTAGGGCCTTCTGTCGCGTCTAATTTTTAGGTTGGATGGGGTTTTAAGATTGAATGTGCCGTCGTGCCGCGCTTCGTTACATCGATGTGGGATAAGTGGATAGGAAACGAAAAAGTCCGGCCACTCGGGTTTGAATAGCCTTTATATCTCCTAATCTACGTGGGGTCCAAACGGGGAGGATGATCATTGGCGGTAGACACCACGAACCAGGCGGGCAAACCACTCTTCTATGGATTTGGCGCCAATGCCATCCTTCTGCTGGCCCTCTTCGTGCTGCTCGCAGTCGTGCCGTTTTTGCCCGGGCACCATGCCGAAAACCTGCTTTCGCGGATCGTCTGGAGCATTGTCATCGTCGCGGGTTTGGCCCGGTCGTCCGGCAATCGGTTTTTTCTGTGGGCGGCACTGATCATCGCGGGGCCGACCCTTGCTTCACGCTGGATCGACATTCCTGGCGGGGCGATGACGGGGTCGCTCGTGATTGCACTCTTTTTATTGCTGATCTCTGCGCACATTCTGGTGGACATTTTCGCTCGTCGCCAAATTGGGATTGATCAAATTTTCGGAAGTGTGAACGTCTACCTGCTGCTTGGCGTCTTGTTCGCACGTCTTCACTTAGCGGTCGCCATCCAAAGCCCGGACGCGTACATGATGGGTGACATTTCGCTCGCTGCAGCGGTGTCGCAAGCTGGGCAGGAACTCGAAGATGTCCTGTATTACTTCAGCTTTACCACGATGACGACGCTCGGCTATGGCGATATCCGGCCAGTGAGCCATGTGGCGCGGATGCTGTCGATGGGAGAAGCGGTGGTCGGTCAGCTCTTCATCGCGATATTGATCGCCCGGATCGTGGGTGTTCATGCGGCGCAATCTGTAGACGACGCTTGACCACTCAAGAAACTAAATAAAGAAAGTAAAAAGAGGAACTAGGGAAGGGCGAGCTCCGGGTTCTCCGGGACTAAATAGAACCACGAGTAGAGTGCCGAAAGTAGAAAGTAGAAACTAGCGGCGGTCCCAGATGCCGAAGCGTGCTCAGCTTTCGTCGGTTGGCAATGCGGGGGGCTCTTTCGATTCTTGAAGCTTGCGGACTTCGCGTTCGAGTGACGCCGATCCGCCGCTGCGGTGTGCGGTGAGGGCAGTCGCGATGGCATCTCTCTCTTCGTCCGTGGGCTCCCTCGTGCCCGCGATCCACGCGTGGATTTTGTCTGCCGTCTGTGAGTAGATGCCCTCGGCCGGGAGTTCGTTCGTCAAGTAGACGAGGTGATCGCCGATCTTGTAGGTGATCACCGTCGCGTTGGCGCTCGGCTTTCCTGATTTGAGTGCGAGAGCGATCCACTCATCGGCTTGCTCCGACTGCTTATGGATGCCGGGAACCCAGTAATGGCGGCCATCATGCTTCATCGAATAAACGTTGACCGGCTCGTAGCTCGTTGAATACACGACGACTCCGGCTTCGAGGTCGTACATCACGACGGGAGCAGACGTGGCCTGGACTTCGAGGGGGCGACTCGTTCCAGGCGACGCCGAGGAGAACGACGACACAGTCACCGTTGTACTGACAACGAACACATTCGCACAGCTATACACCGGCGTGCCGTAGTAGCCGACGACGACGGTGGATGAGTGCGGCGGACACGCGTAATAGGCGTAGTAGTACGGGTAGTAGTAGTAGGGATAGTAGTAGTACGAATTGATGTTGGCGGTTCCGCGTACGCCGTAGCAACTGCCGCCGTTACAATGGCTTCGCCCGTATACGGTGCTGTTTCCGTTCGTGATGGCACCGCGTCGATAGGAGTTGTTGCCGTCGCGCACGACCGCTCCGGCGCCCGCGTAGTTGTCTCCTTCGAATGCGCCGCGGGCGATGAAACCGTCGTCTGTTTTCTTGAACACGGAAGCCGTCTTGGCATCCACCCCAGTGCTCGTTTCGATTGTCCCTTCGCGAACGCGCCAGTCTCCGTCTCGCTTCGAAGAGATTTCGCGATCTATTGTTTCGCCGCTCGCAGTCTCGACGCTGCGCTTGCGCTCGACGTTCTCGACGCCTTGATTTCCGATCTCGACATTGGTCTCGCCGCTGCCCGACGCCCCGCCACTCGTTTCGAATGAACCTGACCGTGAAAAGCCTTCGTCGGTACGCGTCGTGGACCCTGAGTAGTCGATGCTCCCGCCACCCGCCCCATTCAGCGTTGCATCGCGGTTGGTCGTGTCCCCGTCCACGGTCTTCGATGCATCAACAGACCCACCGGCACGAGTTTCCCTTGAATACGAGCCCGTACCCGATTGGCTCTTTCGGTTGCGCTCCTGCGTTGATCCGCTTTGCTGCCGCCAATCGTTACCGCGCGATTGTCGTGATGGACTGTTGGTTTGCGATCGGCTGTAATCGTAGCTGCCGGCGCGACTTCCGCGCTCATAGGAGCCACCCCGGTAGCTTCCGCCTCGATTGCTTGTTCCCCCACCTCGCATCGAACCCCACTGCGCCGAACCCCCGCGCGAGACACCCCCGCCACGTCGGCCCCCGCCTCCGCCTCCTCGGGCTTCGACTTCCTGGGCGAGGGTCAAGATTACGATCAGTGACGCGGAGCAAATGAAGAAGGTCCGGAGCAGACGTTGCGATTCAGTCATCCTCTCCTCCTGGCGGGAGCGGCACGCGATCCAATAATTCATCGAAGCTGACCTGTGACGCGTTCGGTGGCGGGGTGAAAATGAAAATCTCATCTGGGACGTTGGGTGCAAGATCCCAGCGTTCGAAGTGTGCCCAAAATTCTGGAACGCCCGGCTCTTCGCGATAGCTGATCACCATTCTCCGAGGCAGCGGGGCCGCTCCGTGCGCAATCCAGATTTGAACGTCGACGCTCTCGCTACGGAAAGCCACGTGCTCACTGCGCACGCCGCCGATCACTTCCTCGCCCACGACGAAACCGGAAACAACACGATCAACCGCCTGAGACATGAAACCGAGATGAACGAGTTCGGCTAGCGGCATCGGGATTTCGAGTTGGTGAACGATGTAGTCGATGGCTTCGTCGATGTTCGTTGGGACAGCGGCGGCCGCGTAGATGTTTTGATTGGGAATAACCGCTCTCAGCGTTCCTCGGTCGAAGTAGACCAACCGGGTTACGCCATCCCGAGCGCGGATTTCGACGCGGCCGCGATCAGGTCGACGAATCAAGAGCTGGCGACTTCCACCGAATTCGACTTTCTGCCCGTCTTCCTGCACGGCACTAAAGCCGATCTCGGCGGTCGTACTCATACGTTCTTGCCGTGCGAGAAAATCGGCCATTTCACGCAGGAGACCCACCGCGTGAGCGGTCTGCGCGATTTCATCCGCAGATGTCGGTGCGCTCGGAGGCTGGCGTACAGGCGGGCCAGTCAGTTGGCTGCAGCCCAAGATCGTTCCGGCAGCCAGGGCGATGAGAATCAGCCAAGTTTTCTGAATCACGAGAAAAGGTCGCTCCTCGATACAGGCTCTAAACAACGAGCGTCGAATGGATGTGGCTAGCGGGCGGAGGCGTACACGGCACCGAGTTGCTCGAGGAGCTCGGCAAGGCGGTCGAGGTTCACGGCGACTCTCGGGTCGGGCACGGCGTCACGCGCTGTGGCCCGTGTGGCAGTAACAGCTGACTTGAGGGATTGGAAGAAAAATTCGGTTTCCATGATCGTGCCAGATTGCTTCACGCGGGATTCGTATGCCACTGCCATTGCGCGGATGTCTTTCATCATTCCAAGGGCAGCGTCACGGGTGCGCTGGTGAATTGCAGTCTCTTGCGGTGTTGCACCGCGGGCAAGAACTAGCACACGGTCGATCGTCTTGGTGACCTCGCCCGCGATCGGAACGAGAGCGTTGCTCGGTGTTTCTTGCGCGATCGAACTGGTCGACAATGCAAAGGTCGCGATCAGTGAAACCGAGAAGGAGATTGAACGTGACAGGAAGGTCGAATCGGCATGCCTCATGGCGTTGGGGTGTCCTCGCGTTGGATGTTGTGACGAGTGCTGTCTGCGTTTCGACGACCCGTGATCGGATCGTTGTGCACGCCATTCGGTCTGCGGTTGCAGTCTAGTGGAATCGCGAGCTGGAACGATAGTTGATTCGCGTCGACAAGGACGCTCCCAAGCCCTGACAGCTCTGAGCTAAGTCCTCCGCGCGGAAATTGCGTCCCGAGTTTTTACTGGGCGGCCTAGATCGTTTTTGTAAACGAGATCTTTCGGGAGCAAAGCGAAGACTCGTTAGACTCAATGGTTGAAGCACTCGGAAGGTGCTTTCTTGGCCAGTCGAGCCGATCGCAACCCCAGTTCGATCCGTTGAATGGCTTGCGCCCCGTTGCCGTTGCCTTTGTGGTTTCGAGCCCCCTCAGCAGCAACCGGCTTCGTCTCGTTCCCGGCGCCGACTTTAGCGGTGCGGGGAAGTTTAAGACCTGCGCTCCGAGAACCGCGACCTCAAGGTAGTCGTCGCTAAAATCACGCTTCCGAACCGCGTGCTCAAAAAAGTCTAGTGGGTCATGTCGAGAGAACTTGATTTCAGCATCCGACCGTTCCGGGTGCACGTGATGTAGCAGACGGATTTTCCGTTCTTCCGCATCATCGGCCGGGGCTGGTATTCCCTATCAACCGTGCTCGGCGATTCCTCGCGCTACATCATCGCGTGGAAGCTGAGCCCGCCGATGGGCGCGATCGATGTCACGGAGACACTTGACCAGACGTTGGCGATCACAGGAGTGGAGCCGGTTCGAGTCAAGCACCGCCCCCGGCTTCTCAGCGATAACGGTCCCGCGGTCGGGGCCAGCGAACTCCGCGAGTATCTCGGCGAGCGTGGCATGGCGCATACCCGCGGCCGTCCGTATCCACCGTAGACCCTGGGCAAGATCAAGCGTCATCACCGCACGATGAAGAAAGAGGAAGAAGGCGTATCAGACCTCAAGAGCGGCCTAGAAAGCAACTCAAAACAGTCTCTTCGCGGAATCACCATTTTGTCTGAAATGGTCTGACGACATACAGAGCTTCGCATTTCGGAGCGCGAGTTTAGCGCCGCTTTACATGGGCACTATCAAGAACGAATTCGATCTGTCGACAAAGGCATCGCGCCCTATTTCACAGGCCCTCCGAGCAGGTCGCAACTTCGACGTCAACTCGGACTGCGCTGAGCGTCACGCTAAGCCGTCGGCTTAATGCGATAGCGAATTGGCAGCTTCTTCAAACCCACAACAAATGCCGAGTGGATCTGCTCCGGTTCACCGGCCAGCTCCGCCCAGTCCATGCGTTGCGCGAGTTCGCGCCACAGGGCCTGTTGGGACCGCCGCGCAAGGTTGGCACCGAGGCAGAAGTGCTCGCCGATACCAAAACCCAGATGGCGGTTTGGGTTCCGGTCGATCTTGAATGAAAAGGGATCTTCGAAAATTTCTTCGTCGCGGTTCGCGGAGGCGTAGAACATCACGAGCTTGTCACCGGCGCTCATCTTCTGGCCGCGCAGCGCGTAGTCTTCGGTCAGCGTTCTCTTCATGTGGTTGACCGGCGACGTCCAGCGAACGATCTCTTCGACGGCTGATTCCACAAGTTCCGGTTCCTGCTTAAGTTTTTTGAACTGATCCGGGTTGTCGAGGAAGGCCCGCATGCCGCCGACGAGCGCGTTCTTGGTGGTGTCGTGTCCGGCACTGAAAGTAATGAGGTAATAGCCGACGGTCTCCATCGGGCCCATCGGCTCGCCGTTGATCTTGCCGTTGGCGAGTAGGCTCGCGAGGTCGCCGGTGGGGTTTGCGCGCCGGTCTTGAATGATCTTGTCGAAGAGTTGATAGAGCTCGAGGCCGAGTGCCAAGATGGCCTCCTCGCGATTCTCTCCGCCGCGCTGCATGTCGGGGTCATCGGAGCCGAAGAGCTGATTGGTGAGCCGCAGGATGTCGGGCTCGCTTTCTCGCGGCACGCCGAGGATGGTCGAGAGGATGCGGAGCGGGTGTGCGGCTGCAACGTCATTCGCGAAGTCGCATTCGCCTTCGCCGGTCTTGCCGGCGAGTTTGTCGACAAGCTCCCGGGCGCTCGTGTTGATTAAGTCGTCGAGTGCTTTCATCGCGCGGGGCGTGAAAACGGGGCTTGTGACGTTGCGGTAGCCGCGATGTTCCGGAGGATCCATTTCGATAATCACACGCATCGCGCCGAAGCCCTGGTCGCCACCCCGGACTGCAGCTTCTTCGGCTTCTCGGATCATGGCGATTCCCGGCTCCGACGAAAACTTTTCGGGCTGCTTCGAGATTTCGCAGATATCCGCATGTTTGGTGATCGCCCAGAACGGCTCGAACCCCTTGGGCGTGCAGTAGTGAACTGGAGACTCTGCGCGCAGTCGGGTCCATAGGTCGTGGGGCACGCCTTTCTCGGCGTAGGCGTGAGAGCTGACAAGGTCGAGTCCGTCCGTGATGGACATGAGATGGTCTCCTAGATTGGTGCGTGGGTTCTATTTCGATTCGGGGTTTGCTTGCGGCCTTAAACGATGCGGCTGTTTTTGTTGCCCCAGTAGCGATCCTTCAAGAGCCGCTTGTAGAGCTTGCCAGTTGGGAGTCGAGGGAGTTCGTCCTGGAAGTCGACTGAGCGCGGGCACTTAAACGACGCCAAAGACGCTCGTGCGTAGGTGATCAGTTCCGCGGCAAGTGCAGCGTCGGCGTTCACGCCCGCGACGGTTTGCACGATCGCCTTTACTTCTTCGCCAAATTCTGGATGCGGAACGCCGATCACCGCAACGTCTTCCACCTTGGGATGCATGATCAACTCGTTCTCGATCTCTTGGGGATAGATGTTGACGCCACCCGAGATGATCATGAACGACGCCCGGTCGGTGAGGTAGAGGTAACCGTCACCATCGACGTACCCAACGTCGCCAAGGGCTGTCCATGCCGCGTGGCTCGGGTGCTGCGCGCTGCGCGTCTTCTCTGGGTCCTTGTGATATTCGAAGGTCGACTTGTCGCGCTCGAAGTACACGATACCGGGCTCGCCCGTTGGAAGTTCGGTTCCGTCTTCGTCACAGATGTGGATCGTTCCCAGCACTGCTTGGCCGACGGTCCCCGGGTGCGCGAGCCAATCTTCTGGCCCAACGTACGTCAAGCCATTCGCCTCGGTGCCGCCGTAGTACTCGTGCAGGATCGGGCCCCACCAAGCAAACATCTCTTCCTTTACTTTGCGAGGGCAGGGCGCGGCGGCGTGGATCGCAACTCGATGTGCGGAAAGATCGAATCCCTCGCGCTCGTCGCCTTCGAGCTTGAGCATGCGGGTGAACATGGTGGGCACCCATTGAGAATGCGTGACCGCATATTTCTCCATCGCGTGCAGCGCACCCAGTGGATCGAAATGCTCCAGCATGACGACGGTGCCGCCGAGCGATTGGATGGCAGAGCAGAAGCCGATGGGTGCGGAGTGATACATCGGCGCAGTCGATAAATAGATGGAGTCTGCGCTCGCGCCGAAGAGTCCTTTCAACGTGACCGCCATCGCGAGGCCGCGGGACACGGACCGGTTGGACAACGGTCGCGAGATCCCTTTGGGCCGCCCGGTGGTTCCCGAGCTATAGAGCATCAGCTCGCCAAGCGGTTCGTCTTCGAGAGGCTCGGTGCGATGTTCTTTCAGCGCCGCCTCGTAGTCCTCGAAGCGACCCGAACCATCGATGGACTCTCCGTCGACCGCTAAGAATCGTTGGCAATTCGGCGCGTGATCGGGGATTTCAGCTGCGGCTTCATGAACGGCGGGCGAGGAAACCAACACCTTTGCACCACAGTCGTCGACGATGTAGCTGGCTTCGGGCGCGGTTAAATATCGGTTGACGGTGGTGAAGTAGAGCCCGGACCGAAACGCGGCCCATGCAACTTCGAAATACCGGAGGTGGTTCTCCATAAACACCGCAATGTGGTCACCCCGGCGAAGTCCCTCGGACCAAAGGAGCTGGGCGAGTTGGTTGGACCGCGCATCGAGTTCGGCGTAGGTGATCACCTCGCCGGTCTGCGCTGAAATGACGGCGGCCTTATCGGGGGAGGTCTGGGCGTGGTGTCCGGGGTACATAATGGCCCTCGTGGATTTCCGCTGAAGATGGCGTTGAAGCTAGATTTTTTCGCAAGGAATATCTATGATACTAGTTAACGAAGAGAAAGTGCAACAGGAGAACCTCCATGGAACAATTCGACGGTCTGTTGTTCGACTGCGACAACCATTACTACGAAGCCGAAGATGCCTTCACGCGTTACGTCCCAAAGCGAATGCAGAAACGCTGCGTGCAATGGGTCGAGATGGAGGGCAAGCGCTATCATCTTGTCGCAGGCAAAATTAGTCATGCGGTCGGCAATCCAACGTTCAACCCGATCTCCAAGCCCGGTTCGTTGCGTGAGTATTATCGCGGGAACCCCGACGGGAAGTCGTTCATCGAGTTGACGCGCTCGTCGCTTGAGCCGATGCCGCCCGAGTACATGGACCGCGATGTGCGCGTCGAGCGAATTGAGGAACAAGGCCTCGAAGGGATATGGCTCTTTCCCACGGCGGGCATTCTCTACGAGCAAGCACTCGGCCATGACACCGAAGCCCTATCGGCAACGTGCGAGGGCTTCAACCGCTGGCTCCAAGAAGACTGGGGCTTTGCGTATCAGAATAAACTTTTCGCGGCGCCGTACTTCAGTTTGGCTGACGTCGACTGGGCGTGTCGCGAACTCGAATGGGCACTGGAACACGACGCGCGTGTCATCTTCATGCGTCCGTCCGCCGTTCGAACTCGTGACGGTTGGCGATCCCCGTGTGACGAAGAATTCGATCCCTTCTGGGCGCGCGTCAACGAAGCGGGCGTCACCGTGGTGGCCCATGTCGGGAGCAACGGCTACACGGCCAACGGTTATGGTGGCAACTCTGCGCTGTCCGTACTTGGCGGCGGGCGAAAGCCCTCGGTTGCGGGGCTCATCCCGGAGCGGGCGATCTACGATTTCCTGCTGACACTCGCATATGAAAGGCACTTCGAGCGGTTTCCAAATCTTCGGATCGCTTCAATAGAGAACGGCTCGGGTTTTCTGGGTGATTTGTTCGTCAAGATCGAGCAATCCAAAGCGCGCATGCCGCACTACTACAAAGAAGACCCGGCAGCGTTATTCCGCGAGCACGTGTTCATCAACCCGTTCTGGGAAGACAAGATTGCGGATGTTGTGGGCCACATGGGTGCAGATAATGTGATCTTTGGCTCGGACTGGCCCCACATGGAAGGGATGCAGCACCCCCGCGAGATCTTCGATGAACTCGATGACATCTCGTTGCCCGACCAGCAGAAAATTCTGCGAGACAACACGGTGGGCCTGAATCAGCGGCAGCGGGCCTAACTGGCGGCGCGTATCCACTGGCTGCTATCGGCCAGTGAAGACTGGCTTGCGTTTCTCACGGATCGCGCGCACCGCTTCCCTGCCATCCTCGCTTCTGAGTCCGCGCGCGGCATAGGTGAGTTCGTCGCGCAGGTGTCCTTCGAGGTCATCTGGAACAGCGATCCGCGCAACCAGCCGCTTCGTCTGCGCTGCGGCAAGTGGCGCGACGCCCGCGATCTTCTCGCAGTACGCGGTGAATGCTCGATCGAAACGTTCGGCCTCGACGACTTCGCCTACGAGTCCGAGCGCAAGTGCTGAATTGGCGTCGTGCATTTCTGGATCGAGAAAGAAACGCATCGCGGCTTCTTGTCCGATTGCGGCGGGCAAAGTCCAGGACAGGCCGCAGTCCGGCGAAGTTCCGGCGCGCGCGTAGCCGGGGTGAAAGCGGGCATTCGAGCTGGCCATTCGAATGTCGGTGCACATCGCGAGCGCGAGCCCAGCGCCAATCGCGATGCCATCGATGCCCGCGATGACGGGCTTTTCGCACGTCACGCGGAACCCGGTCACAAGCTGAACCACTCTGTCCGCGGTTTGCTCAACGGATTCGGGCGGAGGATCCGTGGGCTTTCGCGGACTCAAATCCGCGCCCGAACAGAAGGCACCTCCTTCACCGGTTAAAGCAACCACGCGAACCGCATCGTCCGATGCCGCTGCTTCGATTCCCCGCACCAGTGCCGATGTGAGTTCGTTCGAGAGAGCGTTCTTTTTTTCCGGTCGATTCATACGAAGAAATCGAACTCCGTTCTGAGTTTCCTCTAATAGAACGGGTTCGGATTTTACGGATGAGTGAATCATGGCGTTCTTCCTTCTGGGATGCTTGCTCGTAGGGTGCGCCGAACGCTTGGCCTTACGCGACGCGGTCTCGACTTCCCGTGAGCTCCGCCATCAACTCAAGGCCCTCGGTCCTTCGACACGACAACGTTAAACCGGTCGCGCCCGAGTCTTCCCACGCTTTGTAGCGTTCGCGAATTCGTTGGGGCGGGCCGATGAGCGCTTGTGCGTCGCAAAACTCGTCGGGCACCGCAGCGATGGCTTCGCGCTTCCGCCCGGCGAGATACAACTCCTGAATTTTCGCAGCGGCTTCGGGAAAGCCTCTCCGAACCATCATGTCGTTGTGAAAGTTTTTGTCGCGATGTCCCATGCCGCCCGCGTAGAGGGCGATCCCTGGCTTCATGCGGTTGAGTGCGGACTGGATCTCATCGCCTTCCCCATCCGTAACGACAACCGAGACACCGGGTTGAATTTCCAAGTCGGCAACCGTTTTGCCAGAGCCGGCTTTCTTGAAGCCCGCTTCAAGCCAAGGGCGATAGAAATCCATCATGCCGGGAACGAAGGCCAACGGGAACCAACCGTCGGCAAGCTCGGCGGTGAGCTTGACATTGCTCTCGGTACCGGTTCCGAGCCAGATGGGAATGTTGGGGTTCATGTGGAGAATCGACTTGAGTGGCTTGCCAATCCCCATCGCGCCTTCCCCCTGGTAGGGGAGAGACATCTCTTTGCCGTCGTGGGTCAGCCCTTCTTTGCGAGCGAAAATTTTCTTCATGATCTGGACGTAGTCCCGAATGCGATAGTACGGCTTGCCCCAGGGTTGGCCGTACCATCCTTCGACGATCTGCGGCCCACTCACGCCGAGGCCAGCAATAAATCGATTGCCCCCCGCCAACGCGTCGATGGTCCCTGCTTGCATGGCGGCCATGGCAGGCGTACGCCCGGCGAGCTGCATGATTGCGGTTCCAAGCCGAATGCGTTTCGTGACTGCGGCTAGATAGGCAAGCGGCGAAGTGGCATCGGAGCCGTAGGCCTCGGCCGTCCAGACGGAGTCAAACCCAAGGCTTTCGGCATGCTGCACCAATTCTACTGGCAGGGTCATTTCGGCGCCTGAGTAGCCGAGCATCAATCCGAGTTTCATGACATCCCTTTCTCTTCGTCATCCGGTGTGTTGTCTTCATTGCTGCCGCCAGCCTCGCGGTAGCGGTTTCCGAACGTTTCTTCCCGCCACTTCAGTGCAGACTTAAGCCCGTCGCGATGCGATCGTTTCATGAACTCGTCCTCGCCGCCGTCTCCGTCCTTGGACTTCTTTGCGTAGAGCCCTTGTTCGCGGAAGCCGGACAACGCCAGCAGATCAACGCTGGTCGAGATTCCAGTTTTGAATCCCATGATCTCGAACTGTCGGTTGATGCTTCTCTTGGTGATCATGATGAGATCGGTTGGCGTGAGGGCAATTTGTTGCGCCAACGCTTCGGTGCGTTCTTCGAGCTTTTCTGGTGGAACCGACTCCGAGGCCCATTGCGCTTGGAACGCTTCGGTGCCGCTCATCGGTTCGCAAGTGAACATGTAGTACTTGGCGCGCGTCATCCCTACAAGCCACGGAATGTATTGAAGGTTGCCTGGAGACCAATTGCGCCCGACCGGCCAGCCGATCTTTGCGTCGTCGGCCACGACGCGAAGGTCGCAGAAGCCTGCGAGTTCCGTCGCTCCCGCTAGACATGCTCCGTGTATTTGAGCGATCACGGGCTTCTGTAGATCGAAGAGCGTCATATACACGCGCGCATGCTCAAGGTCGTACGACTGCCAAAGCCGGTCGCGCTCCGGGTCGATGTACCCTCCCGGCGGAAAGTTGCGCTGGCGCTCACCCTTCTTGACTGGCGTCATGTCGTAGCCGGCAGAAAAACACGGACCTTGACCCTTGATGATGATGACCCTCACCTCTCGGTCGAGTTCCAGCAGCTTCGCCGCCATCTCGATCTGTAGGAGCCGCTCATACCCGAGCGGGTTTCGCTTTTCGGGGGTGTTCAAAATGATGCGGCCAATGGGTCCATCAATCTCAATGTCGATCAGATCGAATTCAGGTTGCTCGACGTTTTCACGCCGGTAGGGAGGAGACCACTTCACCATGCGGTGGGCCTCGGTCTTCTTTTCTTTCCGGTCGCTCGCCATAACGCTCGTCTCCTCCGAATCGGCGTGCACCGATTCGATCACGCGGTTGCACCTACTTCATCTCGCAGTTGCAGCTACTTGAACCCGCAACCGCACCTACTGAATCATGCGGCTGCGCCTACTTGATCAAAGGATCGCGGGGTAGACCGAGGAGCCGCTCCGCAATTTGGTTGCGGACGATCTCCGAAGTCCCGCCGCCGATCGACGCGCCCATGGTTGCGAGCAACCAGGTCGCGATTCGCCTTTCGTCGCCTTCTCTCACCGCGGCATTGGCCCCGACGATTCGCGCCGCCAACGCGCCTTTAAGTTGAGCGACGTCTGACCCCAGCAGCTTTGTCACATTGGCCTCCGCGCCCGGCTCCGAACCTTCGACTGCGCGAATGACGCCGCGAAGGTTTAGGAGCGCGATCGACTCGGTCGCAGCCAGTGCGTCGCCAACCTCTCGCGTGATGCCTGGGTCCTCCGGCGCATACTTTTCGAGCAACGCATTAAGATTGGGTCCTCCCGGCATGCCGCCCTCGGATCCTCCGCCGATCGACACCCGCTCGTTGCCCAAGGTGTTTCGCGCGACAGTCCATCCCTGATCAATGGGACCCACGACGTCGTGGTCTGGCACGAACACCTGATCGAAGAACACTTCGTTGAAGTGAGAGTGTCCCGTGATCTGACGCAATGGACGCACCTCGACGCCTTCGCCATGCATGTCGATCACCATCATGCTGATGCCCTGGTGCTTGGCAGCGTCCGAGTTCGTGCGCACTGTCGCGAAACCGCGATTGCAGAACTGGGCGCCGCTGGTCCAGACTTTTTGGCCCGAGACGCGCCAGCCACCCTCGACTTTTACGCCTCGCGTCTGCACCGCAGCGGCGTCTGAACCGGCGCCAGGCTCACTGAAGAGTTGGCAGAATTCGATTTCGCCTTCGAGGCTCGGGCGTACGAATCGCTCTAACTGTTCGGGGCTTCCGTTCTGCGCAATCGTCAAGGTGTTCCAGCCGCTAATCGAAAGGTCTGGGCGCTTCACGCCCTTGAACTCTTGTTCGATGACAAGTTGTTCGATTGGACCTGCGTCGCGCCCCCATGGCCTGGGCCAGTGGGGTACGAGATAACCGCTGTCGCTAATGGCCTTTCGCTTTTTTTCTTCGGGAAGGGAGCGGTATTGGTCGACGAACTGCCGAACTTCTTCGCGGAATTGCTCGGCCTCCGCGGGCAACGCGATCGTCGTCTTCGTATGGACGCCTTGGCCCAACAGGCGGGCAACTTCTTCGCGCGCGCGATCGACCGGCCCGATCAACGCTTCAAGGGCAGTCGCCCGCCGAAGGTAGAGGTGGGCATCGTGTTCCCACGTGTACCCGATGCCGCCGTGGACCTGAATGTTCAGCTTCGCGCATAACGCGAAGGCGGGCAGGGCTAGACAGCTCGCCGTGGCCGCCGCGAGATCGGCTTGCTTAGGTTCGAGGTCGGCGCGTGCTGCACCCCACGCGCCCGCAGTTGCTTGTTCAGTGGCGACGAGCATGTTGGCGCAGTGGTGCTTGACCGGGCCAAACGTCCCGATGGGACGACCAAATTGCTGGCGTTCTTTTGCATACTCGGTGGCCATCTCGGTGCACGCCCGCGCCCCACCCGCGGCTTCGGCGGCGGCTAGGGTCCACGCCAGTCGGAAGAGAGTCTTGCGCGCGCCAGGGAATAGATGTTGCGCTGCAACCTCGACCGAGTCGCAGGCAACTTCACAGACGCGACGACTCGGATCGATATTCTTCTGCGTTGTAACAGTGACGCCGTCTTGGTGTGCTTCGATCAGAGCAACGTCTTCCCCCACACAGACCAATAGAAGTTTTGCGAGTTCTGCACCGAGCACCAGACCGGCGGACCCTTGGAGCGTGCGGCCTGAGCTGAGTTTCAATTGACCACCGAGCCCAACGCCTCCAACAAGTGAGCCATCACAGAGAGCGGGCAAGAAGGCGCTGCGCGCCGCATCACCTCCAGATTCAAGCAACAGCGCAGCAACGAGCGTCGTCGGTAGAAGCGGCCCGGGTGCCATCGCGTAACCGAGCTCTTCGATCACGATTGCGAGTTCCTGAAGCCCGAAGCCTTGGCCGCCGTGCGATTCATCGACGTGAAGCCCCATCCAACCGAGTTCGGCCATTTCTTTCCAGAACTGGGGTAGGCGATCGGCCGGCGCTTCCAATAGCGCGCGCGATCCGCCTCGGGCGTCTTGGGAAGCTAGGAACGCGCGGGCCACTCGGGCGAGTTCCTGATGCTCTTCACTCAGTGCGATCGACATTCATACCTCCTGCCGGAGCCGTTGCGGGTGAAACACGAGCCAGCAATACTATGATACTAGTTGTTTACCCGTCAACGCGCCGGTCCGTCTGCGACCACGCTAGGAACCCGCTGTATGCCGGCAAAGAAAACCCGCGAGCGCGCGGCCATTCGCGTTGCGCGAAAACTGGTCCGCGAGATCCAGCGCCGACGTTTGCGACCGGGCGCAAAGTTAGTTTCCGAGCACATCATGATCGAGAAGTTCGGTGTCGCGCGCGCCACCATACGAGAGGCGCTGCGCTTCCTCGAACTCCAGGGGGCCCTGCGAATCAAAGCGGGCCCGGGGGGTGGCCCGGTAGTCAGTGTTCCTGGGGCCAGCCATCTCGCGAGTGTGCTTTCGCTCCACCTTCAGTTTGCCGACGCTTCGTTCAGTTCGGTGCTAGATGCGCGTCGGGCGATCTATCCGTTGTTGGCGTATCAGGCTGCGGAGAACGCGACAGCCAATGACGTTGCGACGCTTCAAGAGTGCATCGCCCGGATGCACTCCGGCGTGCGCGATCTCGACCTCTTTATCGAAGAGGCTCGACGCTTCATGAGCCTGGTTGCGACGGCGTCTGGAAATAGGGTCCTCGCGATCTTGGTGGATGCGCTGCATCGCATGAGCGAGGGGGCCGGCGCCGAATGGGATGGCCGACAGAGGCGCGCAATGCTCGCGAACTATGAAGCCGTAATTCAAGCCATCGAGGCGGGCGAAGTAGAGCAGGCAAGAACGGTCATGGAAAAGTCGCTGGCTGCGGCCGCGCGCTACTGGGAGCGAACGGCGCCCGACGAGCTGAAGAAGCCCGTGACCTGGATCGATTCCGATCACTAGCGGGATAAGAAATCAGACTAAGGGGCCAGCGTCACGGGGCATGCTCCGCGAGATGCTTGAGTAGGAGACTCGTCATCCGCTCCGGTTCTGCCTGCAACGCAGGCTGATGCACGTTCTCCACGATCTCCAAACGGTAGGGGCCCTTTACCCAATTCGCGTTTGCGTCGATCGATGCGCTCGCGACATTGGTCGAGCCCTTGGGCCAAATGAACGTCGTCGGCATCGGCACTGGGTCGAGACGTTCCTTCATCCATAACGGGATCGCGCGGTAAAAGTTGTAGACCGCGCGCAGGGCTTCGTCGCTTTCGAGTGCCGTTCGGTAGGGCTCGCTCTCTTCTGGCGAGGCACCTTGAACTGCCAGCATCCCTTCGAACATCTTTCGCTCGTTGCCCTCCTTGGCGGCCTGAGCAATGTAGTTAAAGTTTTTGTCCTGGCCCTCCGTGCTCTTGGCGGTCTTCGACCTGCCTGTTGCGAGTGCCCCGGGATGCGGGATGTTGATGCAGACCAGGGTCGCCACGCGATGGGAGTATCGAGCCGCAAGCCACCACGCCATGTTCGCACCGATGCTTGTGCCCATGAGATGAAAGGGTCGATCCTCGTTGCCGAGCGCCTCGGCGATCGCGAGGATGTCCTGCGCATACTCGTCGAGGTGATCGTTCTCGACGCCCTCGGGTCGAGCGCCCGGGCAGAACCCGCGCAGATCAGGCGCGACAGCGCGAAACCCCATATCCGCCATTGCGGGGATTTGGTGGTGCCATTCCCAACGGTTGCGAGGCAGGCCGTGCAGCAGCATGAGCAGAGGCCCGTCTTCCGGGCCGTCGGCCAAGGCTTGGAACGTCATGCCTCGTGCGGTGATTTCAATTTCTTTCACAGGCGAAGTGTGCTCGCTGCCGGCGCCAAAATGAGTATCCTATTTATTATCATAGTTAGAAGGGCGAAAAAAGGGATGTCATGACCGAGCAACGCGAGAACAACACCGAGTCCACGCTTCTCTTCGGGCGACAGAACGGGGTGGCGACGCTCACGCTAAATCGACCCGATACGCGCAATGCACTGACGAACTCTTGCTTCCTCGAGATGGAGCGCATGCTCCTTGAGGTCGAGGCGGACGACGCCGTGCGAGTGCTTGTCTTGACAGGAGCAGGTCGCGGCTTCTCGGCGGGGGCCGATCTAATGCCCGTTTCTAAGGAGGAGCGGCGTCGCACCGAGGCTTCTTCTTTTCCTGGTGATTCCGGCGGCGACATCCTCGATCGGGGAAATCGCTGCATCCTTCGCTTGCGGCAACTTAAAAAGCCCGTCCTGGGAAGCATCAATGGGGACGCGGTGGGGATCGGCTGCAGCCTCGCCCTCGCCACAGATCTGCGCATCGCCTCCGAGGCGGCGCGCTTCGGCGTCGTCTTCTCCCGCATCGGCTTGGGACCGGACGGAGGCGCTTCGACCTTACTGCGAGAGTTGGTCGGAACCGCGAAGGCGTTGGAGCTTCTCTTCCTTGGCGATCTCGTCGTTGCCACCGAGGCGCTCCGGCTTGGGCTGGTAAATCGGGTCGTGGCGCCGAATGAGTTGGCCGACGCCACCTCGGTACTCGCGGAGCGACTCGCCCATGGCGCGACGCTGGCCTACGGCTTCGCGAAGCAAGCGGTCTACGAGGGAGCGAACCTAGGCTTCGACAGCCTTCTCGCTCTCGAGGCTCGCAACCAGAAAATCGCCGGTCGCTCCGACGACGTGCGCGAGGGGATCCGCGCATTTCGAGAGAAGCGCAAGCCAGAGTTCCGCGGCTGCTAGCGGGGGTGTTGGGGTACGATCGATGGGCGAGACAGTGCCGCTCGCTAGTCGAGCGGCTTGCCCCAATGTGGGCAACCGTCACCATCGACGAGATCTTGCTTTCGCCGCGCGGACTGAATGATTTCTTGCGCAACGTCCGGCTCGTCGTGAAGCGGGTCCGCGAGGGCTACACAAGCATCCGCGCCCTCACTAACAGCCCTCGACCATTTGGGGGCCGTGCTGGCGTTTCGCGGGGCCGATGGCGCCCCAAGCTCCGGGCCAGAGCTTCGAACCTCAGCCAATCTCCTTAGGCATCTCTTCGCAAACCGCGCCTAGGACGCCATTCTCGCCTCCTGAGGCTGGGATACCCGTATTTTGATGCTCGGGAGGCGAGAAGGAAGCCCCGCGTACCAGGTCGCGGAATCTGGCCACTTGATGACGTCATTTGTCGACCGAGTGACCCTGAGTCGCGGGGAGCCGACGAAATCGACTTGGTGTG